>Ga0207646_10000252_pt1 | contig 72709 bp, 61 predicted proteins | sample KBSK5502metaG_FD_184343 | JGI IMG/M metagenome (GOLD analysis project Ga0207646, IMG submission 184343) | Corn, switchgrass and miscanthus rhizosphere microbial communities from Kellogg Biological Station, Michigan, USA - KBS K5-50-2 metaG... | ecosystem: Host-associated > Plants > Roots >... | reverse complement strand
AGCTCGGCCTGCATCATATCTTCGGCATCCCCGGCGATTACGTGCTCGGCCTGTATAAGCTGATCGAAGCGTCCCCGATCAAGCATGTGGGCACGACGCGCGAGGATTGCGCGGGCTTTGCGGCCGATGCCTATGCGCGGATCCACGGTATCGGGGGGACCTGCGTCACCTACTGCGTCGGGGGGTTGAATCTCGTCAACGCCATCGCCTGCGCGTATGCGGAGAGGTCGCCGGTCGTGGTGCTCTCCGGCTCGCCTGGCCTGGCGGAGCGCGCGCGCACCCCGTTGATGCACCACATGGTCCGCGAGTTTTCCACCCAGCAGGAGGTCTTCGAAAAGATCACCGTCGCCGCCGTCGTCCTGGACGATCCGCTCACGGCCCAGCGCGAGATCGATCGGGCGCTGGCCGCGCTCATGCGGTACAAACGTCCCGTCTATTTGGAAATCCCCCGCGATCTTGTCCATGCGCCTATCGAGATTTCGTCGCCGTCGCCGGTTGCGGCGGAAGAGAAGAGCGATTCGGCCGCGCTGGCCGAGGCCATCGCAGAAGTGCGGGAGATGCTCGCAACGGCGACCCGGCCCGTCGTCCTGACCGGCGCGGAAGTGCATCGTTTCGGTCTGCAGGACGACCTGGCGAAGCTGGTCGAGCGTCTGAACGTCCCGGTCGCCTCCACCCTGTTGGGGAAATCGGTCATCCGGGAGGACCACCCGCTCTATGTCGGCGTGTACGGCGGCCTCATCGGGCGCGATGAGGTCCAGCGATTCGTGAACGACACGGACTGCCTGCTGATGATCGGCTCCATCCTGACCGACATCGAGGATGTCGACGCGCACTCGACGTTGTTCCAGCAGGGACGCACGGTCCACGCGACGGCTGACGCCGTCACCATCAAGCACCATCGTTATGAGGGCGTCCTGTTCGCGGACTTCGTGCGCGCGCTGGTGGCCGCGCCGATGCCCTCATTCACCAATCGGACAATGCCGGTCCGTGCGGACACCTCGCCGAAGCCTCCCGCTCACGCCGCGCCCGTCACCTTGGGCGGCCTCTTCGGCCACCTCGACGGCCTGTTGACCGAGAAATCGCTCATCATCGCCGACGTCGGCGAATCGCTGTTCGCGGGCGCCGATCTGCGCGTGCACCGGAGCGCCGAGTTCCTGTCGCCGGCCTATTACACGTCTATGGGCTTCGCCGTGCCGGCGGCGGTGGGGGCGGGGTTTGCCGATCCCGCGCTGCGATCGATCGTGCTGGTGGGGGACGGCGCGTTTCAGATGACCGGAACGGAGCTGTCCACCTGCGCTCGGTACGGCATCGCGCCCGTGGTGGTGATCCTGAACAACCGGGGATACTCCACCGAGCGGGAGATCCTGGACGGGTCGTTCAATGACCTCTATGAATGGCAATACGAAAAGGTCTGTGACCTGCTGGGCAGCGGAGTAGGGCACCGGGTGGCCACGCACGGCGAGCTGGTCTCGGCGCTCGGCGCGGCCTTGACCGACACGGGCCGGATGCATGTGTTGAACGTCCTGCTGGACCCGGCTGATCGCTCCACGGGGATGAAACGGATCGCGGCCCGCCTCGCCAAGCGCGTCGCGGGTCGGCAATAAGTGTTAGCTCTTTTGATCGAAAGACAGGTGCGAAGAGTGACTTAGGAGGCTTTGGCAGCTGATGCAGCGGCTTTCGGAACCGGAATCACGCTCACCCGGCGGCGGTCCTTCGGGCCTTCGAACCGGACGATCCCGGGAATTTTGGCATAGAGGGTGTCGTCCTTCCCCTGGCCGACGTTGAATCCCGGATGGAACTTGGTGCCGCGCTGGCGGACGATGATACTCCCGCCCGGCACGGCTTCACCGGCATAGCACTTCACGCCGAGATACTGGGGATTGCTGTCTCGCCCGTTCCGGCACGCGCCCTGTCCCTTTTTATGCGCCATGACTAGCCCTCGACGATTCCGGTGATCTTGAGTTTGGTGAACGACTGCCGGTGCCCGTTCGTCCGCCGGTAGTTCTTGCGGCGTTTCTTTTTGAACACGATAATCTTGGGATGCCGGTCCTGGGCCAGGATCTCCCCTGTGACCTTCGCCTTGGCGACGGTGGGCGTCCCGATCGTAGTTCTCTCCTCGCCGGAAATCAGCAGGACCTTGTCCAGCGTGACGGTGGCCCCGACGGCCCCTTCCAGCTTTTCCACTTCCAGGATGTCCCCGGTCGTGGCCCGATACTGCTTTCCGCCTGTCTCGATGACCGCGTACATTGCCCGTTGCTCCGTTGGGTTCTTCGAATAACTAGGAGAGCGGTTTTTTTAACACAGAGTGGAGCGGCCTGTCAAGACGACGACGACCTGCTGTTCTCGTGGCGGTCTGCTGGGAAGCCCTCAGTCTTCGGGCTCTGGCGACAGCCTTCCTAGCTTCCGTGAGTTTCTCCTTCATATGCGCTTGCTTAAATTGAAATTCCGCTAGTTGCTCCCGGATGCGGGCTTTCTCCTGGTTGTGCAAGAGGCGGCACGCCGATAGAGTCAAGCCTATCCATGCGCCCACTTTGACGGCTCGCTTGATGCGGTGGTCCAGGGACTCCTGAAGCTGCTTGTTGCGCAGGGACACGAGCGATTTCAATGCCAACTGCCGGAACTCGATCTCCGTTTGTTCCGAGACTCTTTCTTGCGTGTTCTGGATGATCATCACACTAGTATACGCTATCCGCCAGCCTTTGCGCCAGTCGGCCCGGAGTGGCGCGTCGTCCGCAGCCGCGCACCGACTCAGGCGTTTGACTTGGTCCAGACCCGCTGCTATCATGCCTTTTGTTCAATCTGACCGACGTGAGGGGGGCAGCGGTGCTACAGGAATCCGAGAAAATCTGGTTGGACGGCAAGTTCGTGCCCTGGAAGGATGCGCAAATCCACGTCCTCACGCACAGCCTCCATTACGGCCTGTCTGCCTTCGAGGGCATCCGGTGCTACAAAGGCGCGCGGGGCTCGGCCATCTTCCGTCTGAATGAGCACGTGGACCGGCTGTTTGCCTCGGCCCACATCGGGCTGATCACGATTCCGTTCGGCAAGAAGGAGATCGCGGACGCGATCCGCGAAACCGTCCGTGTCAACAAACTCGACGAGTGCTACATCCGGCCCATCGTCTTCATCGGCCACGGCGACATGGGACTCTACGTGCCCGACAATCCGATTCGCATGGCGATCGCCGCCTGGCGCTGGGGCGCCTATCTGGGCGAGGAAGGGTTGAAGAACGGCATCCGGGCGAAGGTGTCGTCCTTCACCCGGCACCATGTGAACGTGAGCATGACGCGGGCGAAGATCGGGGGCTACTACGTCAACTCCATCCTCGCCAAGCGCGAGGTGAAGACCAGCGGCTATGACGAGGCCATCATGCTCGATCCCGACGGGTATGTCTCCGAAGGGACAGGCGAGAACATCTTCCTGGTGCGCAACGGCATCGTGAAGACCACGCCGCTAACCTCGATTTTGGAAGGAATCACTCGCAACTCGATCATGCAGCTCGCCCGCGAGCGGGGACTGACGGTCGCGGAGGAGCGGTTCACCCGCGACGAGCTTTACATCGCCGACGAAGTGTTCATGACTGGCACGGCCGCCGAGCTGACCCCGATCCGCGAAGTGGACGATCGCACGGTCGGCACCGGCAAGCCGGGCCCCATCACCAGAGACCTGCAGAGCGCCTTCTTCGACATTGTGCAGGGGCGCGACGCCACGCACGCCTCCTGGCTTTCCCCGCTGTAGCTGCACCCGTACGATGTTTTCCAGGGCGCGGAGTTCCGCGTCGCTACTTCGATTGGAGGGAATGATCGTACGCTCTGATTGTTTCGAGGACTTCGTCTGTCAATTGGGGGCGCAGGGTCACCGCATGGTTGAAGTCCGCGAGCGCCGCGTCCCGATTCTTCATTCCCAAGTGGGCTTTTCCCCGCGCCACGTAAAAGTCCGTGTCGTTGGGATCCAACCTGATCGCCTGGGCGAAGTCGTCCAGCGCCCCCTGGAAATCCTTCATGGTCAGCCGGTTGACGCCGCGATTGTAAAACGGAACAGCTCGGGGAGGGTTCAGCTTGATCGCTTGCGTGTAATCCTCGATCGCGCCATGGGAATCGCCTGCCTGCCATCTCAGCACGCCGCGGTTGTTGTAAGCCACGGGCTCGTTGGGATTGATCTTGAGGGTGCGCGTGAGATCGTCCATCGCGCCTTTGACGTCATCCAGTGCCCACTTCGCCATGCCGCGTTCGTAGTAAGCGTCGGCGAGCTTCGGGTTAACCGCGAGCGTTTTGGTAAAGTCTTCGATCGCGCCTTGCCGATCGCCCAGGTGCTTCTTCGCCAGGCCGCGTTCGTAGTAGGCGTCGGCGAGCTTCGGGTTGATCGCGAGCGCCTGGGTGAGGCTCTCGATCGCCCCTGCATAATCGCCATTTTTTCGCTTTTTGACGCCGCGGGCCTCGTAGGTCTCTGCGAGCTTCGGACTGATGGCGCGCGCCTTTGCCACATCGTCCTGTGCGCCTTTGGCGTCACCTAGTTTCCCTTTGATCGTGCTGCGGTCGTGGTAGGCTTCCGCGAAAGTCGGGTTGATCGCGAGTGCCTGGGTGAAGTCCTCGACCGCTCCGTGGAGATCGCCCAGGTTGCGCTTCTGCAGGCCGCGCGTGTACGCAACCTCCGCCAGGTTGGGGTTGCTCGCGAGCGCCTGGGCGAAGTCGTCCTGTGCGCCCTTGGCGTCGCCGAGATTTTTCTTGGCCAGGCCGCGAGCATAGTAGGCCTCCGCAAGCTTCGAATTAATCGCGACCGCGCGCGTGAAGTCGTCGATGGCTCCTGTGGAGTCCCCCATTGCTGTTTTCGTCAGGCCGCGCTCATATAGCGCGTCGGCTTGTGTGGGATTTGCCAGGTTCAAGTCTTCGAGCGCGCCGGGAAAGTCCCCCAGTTTCCGCTTGGTGAGGCCGCGATGGTAATAGGCTTCCTGGAGCTTCGGGTTGATCTCCAACGCGCGCGTGAAGTCGTCGATCGCGCCTTTGGGGTCTCCCGATTTTCCCCTCGACCGGCCGCGGTTGTAATAGGCCTCCGAATCATTCGGGGCGAGTTTCAGGACCTTCGTGAAGTCCTCGATGGCACCCTTGTGGTCATCGGATTTTGCCTTCCGGATGGCGTGATCGAACAGGTCCAATGCCTCCGGATCCAGAGCCATCGCTGCTGAACCGCCGGCCAGGCATGCCGCCGTCAGTATGATGATGAGCACCTTTCCTGTCGCGGACTGCGTCATACGTCGGCGCGAGGCTGCGGCTGCGCTAGGGTTTAGTTGGAGCTTGTGTGGCGGGAGTGGTGGTGTTGGAGTCGTGGGCGCCGTGTTCGTCTTTTGCCGGCTCGGATGTCGGCCTGGCGGGTGGAGCGCCTGGAGCGGTTGGGACAGTCGGGGCAGCTTGCGTGGCTGGAGCGGCCGGTGCGGTCTGCGTGGGGACGGGCTTATCCAGTCCAAGCGGGGAGGAATAGTTCTTTTGCTTGGACAGGATCGCCAGAGAAAGCGACGTGACCATGAAGATCGCGGCACTGATGGCGGTGAGCTTGCTCAAGAGCGTGCTGGCGCCGCGCGCGCCGAAAACGGTCTGACTGGACCCGCCGAACGCGGCGCCGATCTCCGCGCCCTTCCCTGATTGGAGAAGGATCACGCCGATCATGATGAAAGCGACGATGACATGTAGAACGATTAAGGCTGTATACATAGCGTACGCTCCTACGTGGCCGAGCCGGCAATGGACAGCATCTTAGCAAATTGGAGAGGATCGAGACAAGCCCCGCCGACGAGCGCGCCGTTGATCTCGCGGCTGGCGAGCAATTCGCCGATGTTGTCGGGTGTCACGCTGCCGCCATAGAGAATCATGAGGCGGTCCCCGGCGTCCTGTCCCCACAGCGCCGTCACTTTCGCCCGGATGTGACGATGCGCGTCGTGCGCTTGCTGCGCCGTCGCCGGATGGCCCGATCCGATCGCCCAGACCGGTTCATAGGCGATGACGACGGCGCCCGCCTGATCCTTCTCGATGCCGGCCAGCGCCGCCGTCAATTGGGCCGACAGCACCTGCTCGGTCTGGCTGCTCGTGCGCTGGTCCCAAGTCTCGCCGATGCACAGGATGGGCCGCAAGCCGTGGCGGAGCGCGGCCGCCGTCTTCTTGTTGACCATCACATCGGTCTCGCCGGAATCCCGGCGGCGTTCCGAATGGCCGACGATTACGTACCGGCAGCTGAGGTCCTTCAGCATCAGGGGCGACACCTCGCCGGTGAAGGCGCCAAGATCCTCCCAGTGCATGTCTTGCGCGGATAATCCGATGGGAAGAGATTTGATCGCTGTGGAGACGGCGGCCAGAGCCGTGAACGGAGGGGCTATGACGATGGTGACGTGGGCGGGAGGAGATTTCGGTAAGAGGCCGGCGAGCTGCTTCACGAAATCCCGCGCCTCGGGGATCGTCTTGTGCATCTTCCAATTCCCGACGATCAGCCGATGGCGTGGGGTCATGGGATCCCTGTGAAAAAATTATGTCTGCTTGTCGGGAAGGGCCGCGATCCCCGGCAGGACTTTGCCTTCCAGCAGTTCCAGCGCGGCGCCGCCGCCGGTGGAGATGAAAGACATGCTTTCCGAGACGCCCGCCCGGTGCACGGCCAGCGCTGTGTCCGCGCCGCCGACGATGGTCAGCGCGTAGGCGTCGGCGACCGCGTGGGCCACCGCCATTGTGCCGCGCGAGAAGGCATCCTTTTCGAAGATGCCCATCGGGCCGTTCCAGAGGATCGTCTTGGCATTGCCGAGCGCTTCAGTGAACAGCTTGACCGACGCCGGCCCGATGTCCAGGCCGTACCAGCCTTTGGGGATTTCTTGGGACGTCACGATCTTGGACTCGCTGCCGTCGTCCCGCGAGGCTGCGACGACGCAGTCCACCGGCAGGTAGAACCGGACGCCGCGACTCCGGGCATGTTCGTAAATTTCCTTGGCGAACTTGAGCATATCGTTCTCGACGAGCGAGTTGCCGACTTCTAAGCCTAGGGCTTTCATGTAGGTGAAGGCCATCCCGCCGCCGATGATGACCTTGTCCACCTTCTTGCCGAGGTTCTCGATGACGCCGATCTTGCCGGACACCTTGGCCCCGCCCAGGATCGCCACGAAGGGCCGCATGGGGTTGGCTACGGCCCCTTCGAGGTATTCAACTTCCTTCCGCATGAGGAAGCCGGCTCCGGCCATCGGCAGGAACTTCGTGATCCCTACGATGGAGGCGTGGTTTCGGTGCGCGGCTCCGAAGGCATCGTTGATGTAGACATCGGCCAGCGAGGCCAAGGCCTTGGCGAACCGCTCGTCGTTCTCCTCCTCGCCGGCGTGGAAGCGGAGATTTTCGAGCACGAGCACATCGCCGGGCTTCATCTTGCTCACCAGCATCTCGGCCTGCGCCCCGACGCAATCTTCCGCAAAGCCAACTTCCTTCCCGAGCAGACGCTGGAGGCGGCGCGCGACCGGCGCCAGGCTCATGCGCGGATCCACCTTGCCTTGGGGCCGGTCTAGGTGGGAACACAGGATCACACGGGCGCCTTCATCTACTGCGTAGTTGATGGTAGGCAGGGTCCCCCGGATGCGGGTGTCGTCCGTGATGTGACCGCTGTCATCCAGCGGTACGTTGAAGTCCGCGCGAATGATGACGCGCTTTCCCTGGAGGGGCAGGTCTTCGATGGTGACTTTGTTCAGATGCATGGGCGGCGGCGGAGGCGATCAGTCGCGTGAGGCTATGTATTTCACGAGATCCCGGACCCGGCACGAATAGCCCCACTCGTTGTCGTACCAGGCGATGACCTTGACCATGCGCTTATCCAGCCCCGCAGTCAGTGGTGCGTCCACGATGGACGAGTGGGGGTTCCCGTTCATGTCCACGGACACCACCGGGTCTTCGGAATACTGGAGGATGCCCTGGAGCGGGCCCTGCGCGGCGGCCCGGAACGCGGCGTTGACATCGGCGGGCGTGGCGTCGTTCTCCAGCTCGACCGTGAGATCGATCATGGACACGTTCGGTGTCGGCACCCGGATGGCCAAGCCGTCCAGCTTGCCCTTGAGCTGGGGGAGCACCAGATGCAGGGCCTTGGCCGCGCCGGTGGTCGTGGGAATCATGGACATGGCGGCCGCGCGCGCCCGGCGCAGGTCCTTGTGCGGGAGATCCAGGAGCTGTTGGTCGTTCGTATAGGAATGGACCGTGGTCATGAGGCCGTGCTTGATACCGAAGCGCTCCAATAGAATTTTGGCCACGGGGGCCAGGCAGTTCGTCGTGCAGGAGGCGTTGGAGACAACGCGATGAACCTTGGGGTCATAGGTTTTTTCGTTGACCCCGAGGACGAGCGTGACGTCCGCGTCCTGCGAGGGCGCCGAGATGATGACTCGCTTCGCGCCGGCCGCGAGGTGACGGCCGGCATCATCCCGGTTCGTGAACCGCCCGGTGGACTCGATCACGTAGTCCACCCCGAGGTCCCGCCAGGGGAGGTCCTTCGGGTCTTTCTGAACCAGGATCTTGATGGGCCGGCTGTCGACCAGCAGGTGATCGTCCTTGGCTTCGACCGGCACGTCCAGCATGCCGTGGACCGAATCGTACTTGAGCAGGTAGGCGAGGGTTTTGGCGTCGGTCAGGTCGTTGATCGCGACGAATTCCAGGGCCGGATCGCCCAGCGACGCGCGCAGGACATTGCGCCCAATGCGCCCGAATCCATTGATGCCGATGCGAATGGCCATGTCAGTCGAATCTTAGGCGAACGGTCCCGAAGAGTCAATCGCTGCTTACGTGCCCATTTCCCAGGACGCGAGATACTTGGCCTGCTCTTTGGTGAGCCGGTCGATGTCCACGCCCATGCCGGCCAGCTTGAGCCGGGCGATCTCCTTGTCGATCGCCGCCGGCACCGGGTACACCTGGTTCTTGAGCGAGCGGCCGTGTTTGACCAGATACTCGGCCGAGAGCGCCTGGTTGGCGAAGCTCATGTCCATGACGCTGGAGGGATGGCCCTCGGCCAGCGCCAGGTTGACGAGCCGGCCCTCGCCCAGCAGGTTGACGCGTCGGCCGTTCGGCAAAGTGAACTGCTCCACGCCGTCGCGGACCATCTTGCGCCGGCGGGCGAGTTTCTCCAGCGCCGGTATGTCGATCTCGACGTTGAAGTGACCAGAATTGCACACGATGGCGCCGTCCTTCATGGCGGCGAAGTGTTCCTTACGGATCACCTTGAGGTTGCCGGTGACGGTGATGAAGAAATCGCCGACTCGCGCGGCCTCGTCCATTGGCATGGCGCGATAGCCGTCCATCACAGCCTCGAGACCCTTCAAGGGATCGACTTCGGTGACGATGACGTCCGCGCCCATTCCCTTCGCCCGTGACGCGATGCCGCGCCCGCACCAGCCGTAGCCGGCGATGACCACGACCGAACCGGCCACGAGGCGGTTGGTCGCGCGGATGATGCCGTCCAGCGTGCTTTGCCCCGTGCCGTAGCGGTTGTCGAACATGTGCTTGGTGTCGGCGTCGTTGACGGAGATAACCGGGAACTTCAAGACGCCCTTCTTCGCCATGCTCCGGAGCCGGATGACTCCCGTCGTCGTCTCTTCGGTTCCCCCGAGGATGCGGACTGTTTTCTTCTCGCTGTGCAGCGTGGAGACAAGATCACACCCATCGTCCATGGTGATTGTGGGGTTGTGGCCCAGCGCCGCGTGGAGATGCTTGTAATAGGTCTTCTTGTCCTCGCCCCTGATGGCAAACACCGGGACATGGTCGTGGGCCACCAGGGAGGCGGCCGCGTCATCCTGCGTGCTGAGCGGATTCGAGGCGCACAGCCGGGCGTCGGCGCCCCCGGCCTGCAGGGTCTGCATGAGATTCGCCGTCTCGGTCGTCACGTGGAGGCAGGCGGCGATGCGCACCCCGCGCAACGGACGTTCCTTTGAGAATCGTTTCCGGACGAGACGCAGCACCGGCATGGACTCCTCAGCCCATTCGATCCGCATGCGGCCCTGGTTCGCCAGTCTCAGGTCTTTGATGTCGTAATCCACAATTCCCCCTCTATATAGAGCTTGCTCGTCAGTAAAAAGGGGACAGATTCGAGAATCCGTCCCCCTGGTGTCGGCCTGCTTGCCGAACGTGTTACTTGCCCGCGTCCCTTCTGAGAGCCTTCGCCAGGTTGGTCTTCTCCCAGGTGAACTCCGGCTCGCTCCGCCCGAAGTGCCCATACGACGCCGTCTTCTTGTAGATCGGCCGCAGGAGCTTGAGTTGGTCGATGATCCCGCGCGGGGTCAGGTGAAAGTGCTTGCGCACGAGCTTGTCCAGGAGGTCCACGGAGACTCTCTCGGTGTTTTTGGTGTCGACTAAAATGGAAACCGGCTCGGGTATGCCGATTGCATAGGCCAACTGGATCTCGCATTTGTCGGACAGCCCCGCGGCGACGATGTTCTTCGCGATGTAGCGGGCCATGTAGGACGCCGAGCGGTCCACTTTGCTTGGATCCTTGCCGGAAAAGGCCCCGCCGCCGTGGCTGCCGACCCCGCCGTAAGTGTCGACGATGATCTTGCGGCCCGTCAACCCCGTGTCGCCCATGGGGCCGCCGGTCACGAACCGGCCGGTGGGATTGATGTGGTACTTGATGCTGAGGGGGTCGAAGATGTCCTTCGGCATGACGGGCTTGATCACGTGCTCGATGATGTCCCGCTCGATCTTCTTGCTGGTGACGTCCGGGCTGTGCTGGGACGAGACCACGACCGTGTCGATCCGCACCGGCTTGCCGTCACGGTATTCGACGGTGACTTGGGATTTGCCGTCCGGACGGACCCAGGGCAGGATGCCCTTTTTCCGAACTTCCGCCAGGCGCCTGGTCAGACGGTGGGCCAGGACGATGGGCATGGGCATCAATTCGGGCGTCTCGTTCGTGGCGTACCCGAACATCAAACCCTGATCGCCTGCGCCCCCTGAGTCCACGCCCATGGCGATGTCGCCGGATTGCTGATGGATCGAGGTGAGGACTGAGCAGGTGTGGTAGTCGAATCCCCAGGTGGCATCCGTATAGCCGATCTCGCGAATCGTCTCGCGGATGATGTCGGGGATCTCGACATAAGCCTTGGTGGAGATCTCGCCGGCGACGAACGCGATGCCGGTGGTCAGGATCGTTTCGCACGCGACCCGGCAGCGCTTATCTTGGGCCATGATCGCGTCCAGAATGCCGTCGGAAATCTGATCCGCGATCTTGTCGGGATGGCCTTCGGTGACTGATTCGGAGGTGAACAGGAAGTTATGTCGGCTCATTGTTCGCGGTCCCTCTATGTAATGGATCGGGAGAGTCTGGTGCTCAGGTTCCTGGACGGATCAGGCCCTCAGAATAGCGAGAGAAGTCCTCGGTTGTCAAGGAGAAATTCCGCCTTCATGAGCGATCAGTTCCCGCTGACGTTGCTTGACAGTGCGCGCGCCGGCCCTGTACGATTGGACGATTTGGTACGGTTGTCAATCACACGCTAACACACACTCAATGGATGCCATCACCAAGCAGACCGAGGCGGCGAAGCCATTCAGTTTCAAAGAGTTCGGCGACGCCCTGGCTGAATTCTTCAGCTCGCTGAAGCTGGCCATCTTTCTGATGATCACCCTCGCCATTCTGTCGACGGTGGGGACGGTGATCCAGCAGGGCGAACGGCCCGAAGTGTATATCAAGGAATACGGCGAGAGCGCCTACTGGTGGTTCGTCAAGCTCGGGTTCGTCGACATCTATCACACCTGGTATTTCTCGACCATCCTCATCCTGCTCTGCATCAATTCCCTGACCTGTTTCCATCAACGCTTCCCCGCGATCTGGCGTTCGATCCGGCAGGACAAGGTCAACGTCACGGCCCAGTTCATCCAGAATCTCAAGCGGTCCGCCACGGTCGATCTGGCGGGCGACCGCGACACGGTCACCGAGAGTCTCGGGCTGGCCTTCGCCGAACGGGGCTATCGCGTGTTGGTGAACAAGGGCGATACCGAGACGACCCTCTACGCGACGAAGGGAATCATGGGGCGGGTCGCTGCGCATGTCGCCCATCTCAGCGTGACGCTCATCGTGGCGGGCGGGCTCCTCGGAAATGTCTGGGGCTTTCGCGATTTCGGCGTATGTCTGGAAGGGGAGACCTATCACATCCCGCAGGGCAACTTCGATCTTCACGTGGATAAATTCTGGATCGACTATTACGACAACGGCGCAGTCAAGTCTTACAACAGCACCCTGACGGTGATCGAGAACGGCGAGAGCAAATTGACCAAGACGATCACCGTGAACGATCCGCTGGTCTACAAGGGCATCTGGTTCTATCAGTCCAGCTATGGGGATTCCTGGGACCGCGTGGAGAAGGCGCGGGTCGTGGTGCGGGAGAAGACTACGGACAAAGTGGTCGGCGAAGCCATCCTCGACTGGCAGAAAGAGGTTGCGTTGAAGGACCTTGGCCTGAAAATGAAAGTGATCAATTTCGTGGCTGACTTTGGCTTCGACCCGAAATTGCGCAATGCCAAAAACGACGGAGTCTTTTCGAAGACAGTCGAACATGAGAACCCCGCCATCAAGCTCGCCATCACCGAGCGGGAGCAATCGCTCTCCGCGCCGTGGATCTTCTACAACTATCCGGACCTGTTCGACATCCAGGGGTCCAAGTACAAATTCGAGCTGACCGGCTATTTGACGAAGAAGTTCACCGGTCTGCAGATCGCCAAAGATCCCGGCGTGCTCATCGTCTGGGGCGGCTCCACGCTGCTGGTCGTGGGGGTGACGCTCTCGGCGCTCATCTATCACCGCCGGGTGTGGGCCAAGGTGGTCTCCGAGCCGCACGGGACGACGGTGTATCTGGGCGGCACGGCCTACAAAGGACAGATTGATTTTGATCGCGAGTTCGAACGGTTCACCGAGCGCCTGAAGGCGCAAAGCAAGCCGACTGTATAACAGGCAAGGGGGAAGCGATGTTTCGTTCACTGTTTCTCTTCGATGTGACCTTCTGGCTCTATCTGGCGGCCGTGTGTCTGTATTTCGGTTACCTCACGGCTTCTCGCGCGATCTTGCAATTGGCTCCGGCCGGTCACTCGGCGGCGTCGGAAGACAACGGCTGGGCGCAACCGCTCGGACAACTGGCGACCTGGGTGACGTTCTTCGGTCTCGTGGTCAACGGCCTGGCTCTCGGCGCCCGCGCCTATGAGCGGATGCAGATCTCCGGCACGTTCGCGCCCTGGTCCAATCAGTTCGAGGCGATGGCCTATGTGTCCTTCGCGATCATCGCCGGCTACCTGTTGCTCGAGCTGAAGTACGGCATTAAGGCCATCGGGGCCTTCGTCGTGTCCATCGGGTTCATCGCGATGGGCGCGGCGTCCTTGTTGCCCTACCGCTATCAGACCGCCGAGCCGCTCGTGCCCGCGTTGAACAGCTACTGGATTTACATCCATGTCTCGATCACGCTCACCAGCTATGCGGCCTTCGCGATGGCCGGCGGTTTGGGGGTGATGTATCTGCTGAAGGAGCGGGCGGAGCGGCGCGGCATGGCGGCCACGTCCGTCTACGCCACGTTCCCGAGCCTCGAGAAGATTGACGAGTTGGGCTACAAGGCGGTCATGGTCGGCTTTCCGCTCTTGGCCTTCGGCACGATCTTGGGCGCGATGTGGGCGAACTATGCGTGGGGCGGATACTGGTCATGGGACCCGAAGGAGACCTGGGCGCTGATCGTGTGGCTCATCTATGGGGCCTATATCCATGCCAGAATGAATCGAGGCTGGGAGGGCCATCGTGCGGCGGTCTACCAGATTTTCGGCTTACTGATGGTGGTCTTCTGTTTCTGGGGCGTGAACTTCCTGCTCTCGGGGCTGCATGCCTATGCGTGATCCTGAAACAACCCCGCAGCGCGCGATGGAAATGAGCATGACGACCGTGACGGGTCCGGCCAGCGGGTCGGTGTCTCTGCGCCGTCGGCTGATCGTGCTCCTCGGAGGGCTGGCCATCCTCGCGATGGCGTTCGGCGTCGTCTGGCTCCAAAGCTCGAAATACGAGCCGCTCGTTGTCGGCATGACCGCGCCGGACTTCAGCCTGCCGGATCTCCAAGGGAAAAAGCAGCAGCTGTCGGACTATCGTGGCAAGGTCGTCTTCCTGAACTTCTGGGCCACCTGGTGCAAGCCCTGCAAGGAAGAGATGCCCTCGATGCAGGTGCTCTGGGAAAACCTCAAGAAGGAGGACTTCGTCATGCTGGCCATCAGCATGGACCGGGTCACGACGACGAAAGACATCCCGCCGTTCGTCGAGAATCTGAAACTGACGTTCCCTATTTTCACGGACTCCTGGGGCCAGACCGACAAGCGGTATAAGCTGATGGGCGTGCCGGAGACGTATATCATTGATCAGGGCGGCGTGCTCCGGGAGAAGGTTATCGGGCCACGTGACTGGACGAAGCCCGAGAGCGTTGAGACCATTGTTCAACTGCTGCAGAAGCAGCGCAAGTCTGCCCAGGGCGACTAACTTGTGGCCGGCCCTTCGACACACTTCCCTTCATGTTGTTCTGCTTGGCGCCCTGTTAACTCTGATTTCCTGTGACGGAGTGCCTGAGAGCGAGGCCACGGGAGGTCCGGAGACGTTCGCCGTTCCCGCTCTCACTGAGGCGCCCCGCGTCGGCCACCTGGCGCCGGATTTCGTTCTCACCACGCTCGACGGCCGGGAGGTGCGGCTCTCCGATTATCGCGGCCATGTCGTCTTTTTGAACTTCTGGGCGACGTGGTGCGAGCCCTGCAAGATTGAGATGCCAGACATGGAGCGCCTCTACCGGGAGTATCGCCGTCAGGGGTTCGCGATCCTGGCGGTCTCCACGGACCCAGAAGGCGCGGCCGTGACGCGGCCTTACCGGAATTCATTGGGATTGAGCTTCACGATCGCGCACGATCCTGAGGCGTTGGTAATGCATCTGTACGGCGTGCAGTCGCTTCCCCAGACGTTCCTGATCAACCGCAAGGGCGTGATCACGCACCGGCTGTTCGGTTCGCGTGATTGGCAGGACCCCGAGGCCCGGGAGAATATTCGCAGCCTGTTGAAGGTCCGCTGAAATGTTCCCACACGCACCCGACATTTCCCTCTTCATCGCCTTTGCCGCGGGGCTGCTGTCCTTCGTGTCCCCCTGCGTCCTACCGCTGGTCCCGTCGTACGTGACCTACATCACCGGCCTCACGCTGGAGGAGTTGACCAGCGAGACGGAGCGGGCGCGGGTCCGCGGCGTCATCATCGTCAACTCGCTGCTCTTTATCGCGGGATTCTCCGCCGTGTTCATCGCCTTCGGCGCCTCGGCCAGCCTGGCCGGACAGCTGCTCATGACCTACCAGGATTTCCTCCGCAAAGCGGGCGGAGCGCTGATCGTGGTCTTCGGCCTCTACATCATGGGCGCGGTGAAGATCAAGTTCCTCATGAGCGAGATGCGGGTCCACCTCAAGCACCGGCCGGCCGGCTATGTCGGATCGGTCCTGGTCGGGGTGGCCTTCGCCGCAGGATGGACACCGTGCGTCGGACCGATCCTCGGGACGATTCTGCTCTATGCCAGCACCACCGATTCTATGCTCACGGGCGTGAAGCTCCTCGCCAGCTATTCGCTGGGCATCGCGCTTCCGCTCTTCGTCACCGCGCTGGCCGTGGACTCCTTCCTCAATTACTTCAAGAAGCTCCGCGGGTACATGTACGGCATTTCCGTCGCCAGCGGCGTCTTCCTCATACTGGTTGGCGTGATGATCTACACCAATTCCTTGACCCTTCTTACCGGCGAACTCGAGCGGCACGGCATCGGCTGGTACATCGGACAGTAAGAAAACAATGTATGACGTGATCGTGGTCGGGATGGGTCCCGCTGGAGCCATGGCTGTCGCCGAATTGTCCCGGGCCGGCTTATCTGTGATTGGGCTGGAATGGAAGGCGCATCCCCGTTACAAGGTGTGCGGGGGCGGGCTCTCGGCCCGCATCGACCGGTTGCTGGAGCCGGACTACCGCTCCGTCGTCGAAGATACCATCTTCAGCGTGCGCTTCCAGCTCGCCGGCGCTGAAGCCTTCGAGGTTTCCTCTCCCGATCCGATCGCCTACATGGTCATGCGTGACCGCTTCGACGCGTATCTCGTCCGCAAGGCGCGGGAGGCCGGCGCGCAGGTTCGCGAGAACGAACGCGCGGTCGCCGTGCGCGAAGATGGCGCTGGCGTGGAGGCGGAAACGGAGCAGGGCCGATACCGGGCACGCCTCATCGTGGGCGCCGACGGCGCCAACAGTCTCGTCGCCCGTTCGCTGTTTTCGGGGCGTCGCGGGCGTGTGTGGAGCGCTCTCGAAGGAGAGGCCACCGTGTCCACGATCCCGCCCGGTTTAGGGGCCGGCGCCATCGCGCTGGATATCGGAGTCGTGCCGTGGGGGTACGGATGGGTCTTTCCGAAAGAAGGCCGGCTGTCCGTGGGGATCGCGGAGTTTCAGGGGCGAGAGCGGAATCCCAAGGGCAGCTATGATCGTTTCGTACAGGGAGAGCCGGTCCTTGCGGGGATCGCCGCCCCAAGCGGCCTCGGACATCCGATTCCACTCTACGGCGGAGGACCGGCCGAGCGGATGCCGCTCACCACGAGACGGGCTGTTCTGGTCGGCGATGCCGCGCACCTTGTGGATCCGGTGCTGGGGGAGGGGATCTATTACGCGATCCTCAGCGGGCGGATGGCGGCGGCGAGCATCGTGGATCATCTGCGGGGCCTGACGCCCGACCTTCGGGCCTATGATGCGCAGGTCGCGGGTGAGATCTATCCGGAGTTTCGGATGGCGGCCCGCATGGCCTTGGCTGTATACACATTTCCCCGCGCCATGCACCAGGCGCTTCGGCGCAGGCCTGACATCGTGCGCCTCTACTGCGACGTCCTCAAAGGACGCGAGACCTACCAGAGCTTCTTTGCGACGATCCGGGACAGGGTGGAAGCCTTCTTCGCGCGCCTCGTGCGGGAGAAGGCCGCGTCGGTGTTCAGTTCCTGACATCTTTCAACGTGACCCCGTCCCCTATCACCCTCCGCTCAGCGCGCAGATGATGTGGATCTCATCGTCCGGTCGAAGCGCGACAGACAGATCCCGCGCCTGTTCCTCATTGACGAAGATCCTGATGTGCTGCCGAATCGTATCTTGCTCGGTGATGATGCGGAAGCGCAGACCAGGGTATTGCTGATCGAGCGCCGTAAGGACTCCTTTAAGAGTCGAGCCCGCGACGTCCACTTCGGCCTGCTGTGCTGTATAGGAACGGAGTGGGCTGGGGATGCGTACCGTCACGGTCACAATTCCGCAGCTTCGACAGAGTAAATCTCGGGAAGATTTCTCACAAGACAGGTCCAACCCGCACCGCCGGTACGACTGCCCCAGAGCTCTCCGCTGGTCGTGCCGAAGTAGAGGCCGACCGGCTCGTGTGCATCCGCTGTCATCGCCTGGCGTTTCACCGTCCACCAGGCCTGACTCTTCGGAAAACCCTTGTCCTGGCGCGTCCAGGTCTTGCCGGCGTTGCGCGTCATGTAGACGGCCGGCTTGCCATCCGGACTGACGCGCGGCCAGACCTCGGTGCCGTCCATCGGAAAGACCCACACGGTGTCCGAATCACGCGGATGCAGGACGATGGAAAACCCGATGTCACCGACCTGCTTGGGCATGTTCTTTCCGATACGCACCCACTCGTTCGACGGTCGATCGAGCCGATAGATGCCGCAGTGGTTCTGTTGGTACAGCCGGTCCGGATTGTCAGGACAGAGCCGGACGCAATGGGGATCGTGGAACGTCACATTGGCCGCGTCGAACCCCTGGACCACCTCGAGCCCTTTCACGAGAGTCGTGAAGGTCTTGCCGCCGTCGATAGATTCGTGCACGCCGCCTCCGGACATCGCAAAGTACAGGTGTAGGAGGTCGCGCGGGTCCACGATGATCGAGTGCAGTTTGGGGCCATCCGGCGTGCCGTCCTGTACGGTGCCCATCCACTCACGGTACTGCCGATCGTCATTGATGTAGGAGAACGGTTTCCAGGTGACGCCTCCGTCCTCGGAGCGGAACAGCCCCTGTGGCGATGTGCCCGCGTACCACACGTTGGGTTCGCTCGGATGTCCCGGCGTGAGCCAGAAGACGTGGTCCACGACCCGGCCCTTCTGCCCCTCCGGCACTTTGGGAAAAGCCGGGGGTGCCTGGGCTTCTTTCCAAGTCTTGCCGGAATCGGTGGACCGGAAGACCGTGGGACCCAGATGACCGGTGCGCGCTGCCGCGAGCAGCGTTCGCCGATCTCTCGGGTCGAGCATGAGATGGTGCACGATGTGGCCGAGAAAAATCGGCTCTGTCAGCTTCCAGGTCCGACGGGACCGATCGCTGCGTAAGATAAAGGCGCCTTTGCGCGTGCCGATGAGCAGGGCGACTGAACCGGTGGCCGGTTTGAGCATGGCAGTCTTCGACTTTCCAGCAGTCCGACGTCTTGGTGGCATGGCAGACCTCCTCACATGGAATCTTCAGCTTATTGTTTTGTATGAAACCACAGAGGTCGTGTGCTGGGCAAGAGGCGGTTACGCGCGCTCGGCCTCTCGCTCGAAGCCAGGAAGGATCGCCTTGAAGAAGGCGTTTTGGATCAGGCGCATGACAGTCTGCCAGGTGCTCGTCTGGGGGTTCGCGACCTCACCTGAGATCTCCGTTTTGGTCGCCACTTCCTGCCGGGGCTCGTTTTCGAGGAGGGACGCGATGCCGCCCACCACGCCTTCGTACAACTTCTGTGAAAAACTCTTGTCTTTATCCTGACGGGGGTCGTAAACCTTGAGGTCCTTGAAAAGTGGTTTGACGTATCCGTGTATTTCGCCGTTCTTCACGCTGAGTTCCGAATAGACCGAGAAGAGGCCGGCGGTCACATCAAAACCTGCGTAGGCGCGCAGCAGGTTGTTCATCGCGCGCATCTGGGTCTTTTCGATTTTCACCGTGAGATCGAAATCAGGAGACTTGCTCTCGGGTCGGAAAGTGCCGTTGAGCAGCGCATCCCCGCTACCCATGAATTTGCCCTTCAGCGTGATGATGCCCCCCCCTTGGGCGGACTGATTGCTGATGTTGTCGAGGGACAGTTCCGCCTTGGATATGAACACCCGGTAAGGCGGCTTGGCGGTCTCGTTGATGAAGGCGAAGTCGCTGTTCTTGATGACCGCATGCTCGATCTTGATCAGTGTCTCAGGCTTGTTCTGAAGCGCCTTAGCGGTCTCCATTGTTTTCTTTGCCACGCGTTGTTCTTTGCCGGCGGTTTCGGGAGCATGCACATAATCGACCTGGGCGTTCTCGATCGTCAGATTCTTGAGGTTCGCTTCGGTTTCGCCCTCCGCGGTATATTCCACATGTCCTTCGGCGGAAAGGATGCCCCCGCGGAGCTGAACATTATACCGACTGGTGACGGGAAGCAAATGCTCCAGCGGCACATGGTCCAAGGCCATGTCGGCATCGATGCCGGCGCTTGGCTCGGCCATAAAATTCGCGTGGCCCTTCATCCGGATCTTGCCGGACTCGAAGATGATTCCCTGGAAGCTGATGTCGGAGGGATAGGCATCATTGGGAAAGTGAATATTGCGAATGTTCCCGGCCCGGAAGTTAAGGTGTGTGAGGTGCAGCGGCCGCGAAGGGTCCTGGTCCACATAGGTCACGTCGGCGTCCACGACCTTGAACTCGTTTATATCGAACGGATAGAACGAGTACACGGCGTCCCGCCATCCCTTCTTATGGATCGGCACCGCGCCCAAATCCTTGACCTCCTTGCGGGCCTGGGGAAGCGTGATATGAAGCGTCGGCCGATCGATCAGATAATCGCTGACGAGCAGCCCGCGGAAGATGTGCCGCCATTGGATGCTGAAATGCCATTTCGGAATGTCGGCGACGGGAGGATCGGGATGCTCGGTCTGGGTCATCACGACGTTCTTGAGATCGAGCGACAGGTTGGGGTAGAGATGCGCTTTGCCGATGGTGAAGTGATAGCCCTCCACCCCCGCATTGAGTTGGCGCTCAATAAACGCCCGGAGCGGCTCTTGAAAATAAAAGAAAGCGCCCCAGGCGATGAGCAGGAGTGCCGCGAAGCTGACGGCAAACCAGATGAAGAACTTCCTCATTCTTTAATATAACGCCGGGAGAGTACGCTGGACAACCGCCCGTCACAAGTAGAGAAAAACCTTGGAGAAAACAGCTAGCAGCTGGTGTTCAGCTTGCAGTCGATGATGGCGGGCGCGTGACCGTTGCCGTTCGCAGCGGGGGGAGGGGTACCGTCACAGGGAGCATTCAAGTTGCAGGTGATAACCTGATGGCCGTTGCCGTTGGCGCCGGCGGGAGGAATGTCCGCGGGATTCATGGACAGCGATCGAGTCTTGGTCAGGGGCGGCAAGGGAGGCGGGAGCGAGGGTTTGGAAGCGGCGGATGACGCGACCGCCGTATCCTTGACGGGTTTTCCGTTGAGGGAGGACAACAGGGCCTGGCTGTCTTTCCGAATCTTGGCCTTTGGGTAGTTCGTCAGCAGCACGTTCAACTGCTCGACCGCCCGTTCCGGCGAGCCGAGGTCTTTGTAAGTCTTCGCCAGGTAGTAGAGCGCCTCGGCCGAGTCGTCCGAGTCGGGATAGAGGGTGATCACTCGCTCAAACCGGTGCAGGGCCGCCAGGTAGGCGCCCTGGCGATAGTAGTGCTTGCCGACATAGAGCTCGTAAGCGGCGGTGTTCGCGCGGCCCTCTTTGATCTTTGCCCTGGCGTCAGCCTCGTACGCGTTGCCGGGATAGTCCTTCAGCAGCTTCTCCATCGCTTCGATGGTCAGACGGGTATGCTCCGGATCGCGGTCTTGAGTGGTGACCTGCTTGTAATGGCACAGGCCCAGGCGATACTGGGCGTAGGACGCGAGCATATGGGCTTTGTGGAGGTCGAGGAAATGCTGGTATTCGACCGAGGCCTCCGCGTAGTCCTCTTTCTCGTAAAACGCTTCGGCCCGTTTCATGATGACGTGCGGGTCGTAATTGCGTTCGATGGGATCGGTCTTCAGGACCTGCTCGTCGGCGTTGGCGATGGGCGCCGCCTGGTCTTTGGCTTGGCTGGTCTTGGTCGTGCTGGAACAACCAGCCAGCACGAGCAAGACCCACAGAGTCATAGCGACTGGTACGTAAGCGCGCATTTAGGAAACCTTTTAGCAGATAACCGGTTGGAAAGCAAGCAGAAATTGACACCGGACGAAAGCGGCCCCATAATGCCATCCGGTAACCACGTGGGCTGCAATTATCTATGAACGCCAAATCGCGCATCGTCGGGACGGGAAGCTACGTCCCGGCACGCATCGTCACCAATCAAGAGATTGCCGGTCTGACCGGCCTGACCCCTGCTGCCATTTACCGGCGGACGGGCATCAGAGAGCGTCGGTGGGTGGGACCGGAGGAGGCGACGTCGGATCTGGCCCTCAAGGCCGTGACGGCCGCTCTGGAGGCGGCGGGCGTGCGGGCGACGGAGCTCGATGCGATCATCCTCTCCACGACCTCGCCGGATACGCCGATGCCTTCGTCGGCCTGCCACCTGCAGCGGATGCTGGGCGCGAAGCAGGCGTTCGCCTTCGATCTGGCAGCCTCCTGCTCGGGATTCCTGTACGCGTTATCGGTCGGGGATCTCATGATCCGTCTGGGTCATGCCCGTCGGGTGTTGGTGGCCGCGGCTGAGGTGAAGTCGCGCTACCTCAATCTTCAAGAACCCAACACGGCGATCCTCTTCGGCGACGGGGCGGGAGCCGCGGTGCTGGCCAGAAGGGAGGAGCATCACGGCGTCCTGTCGGTCACGTTACGTGCGGATGGGGCCTATGCCGACTTGATCCAGATTCGTGCAGGAGGCTCACGCCTGCCTGCTTCCGAAAAGACGGTAGTCGAAGGACTCCATGCGATTCACATGCGCGGCCCGAGTCTCTTCCGAGTGGCGGTACGTCGCCTTGAAACCGCCGTCACCGAGACGCTGAAGGAAGGTGGCCTGACGGTTCCTGACGTCCGCTGGTTTCTCTTTCATCAAGCCAACGGCCGCTTGCTGGAGAAGGTGGCGGAGCGGCTGGGCATTCCCGCCGCGCAGACGTTCAGTGTGATCGAACGGTACGGGAACACCTCGTCATCCTCGCTCCCGCTGACGCTGGACACAGCGGTGCGCGCAGATAGGATCAAGCCCGGCGACCTCGTCTGCTTGGCGACGATCGGCGGCGGATTGACCTGGGGCACCGCGCTTATCCGGTGGTAGCGAAGGGTGCTGTCTGCCCTGCCTTCTAGTTCGGTGACTTCCGTTCGAGGTTCTCGACGCGCTGGCGGGTCTGGTCCTGTTGCTGTTGGAGATGGTCGTAGGAGCTTCGGATGAGGGCGTGCGTTTCCTGGAATTGCCGATCGATTTTGGCCTGATCCTGCGTGTACCGGCCCTCGACAAAGATTGCAAAGCCTTCGGCCACGAGTTGTACCTCATGGCGGAGTCCTTCGGTTAGCACGCCGGTATGGCGTTTGACCTCCTCGATCCGCTCATCCAGTCGTTGTTCCTGCCGTTCGAAACGCTGGTCGATTGCTTCAAAGCGTCGGTCAATTGTATCGAATCGAGCATTGAACCGTTGCTCTTGCCTGTCCAAGCGTTCCTCTAGGTATTGAACGAGTTCCTGATCCATACCGCCTCTGCCGGTGAAGAGTAAGCCGCTACACCCTCTTTGTCAATGAGACACGGCGTGTACAGAAAAGGTAAAAAATAAAATCCGCGACTCTTATCCGGTGGTAGCGGGTTCTTTTTCTTTGGCGGGGGCGGATTCGGTCGGCTTGTCCGCAGCCTTCTCGGCGGCTTTTTCGACGGGCTTGTCAGAGGCTTTCTCGGGCGCCTTCTCAGCTACTTTCTCGGCCAGTTTTTCGGCCGCTTTCTCGGCGGCTTTCTCCACGGCCTTGCTCTCGCGCTTGGAACGTCCCTCCTTGAGGATAGGAAGGATGCGGGCTCGAAGCGCTTCCTGAATTTCATCCGGCGGGCGCCTCGCGTCCACCACCTGGAACCCGAATTCCTCGGCCACCTTATCGAACTCTTCAATAATGAGCCCCTGGTATTTCTTGAAGCTGTCGTAGAGATCGCCCCCCAGCCGCATGTCCATACCGGATTCCCAGTAGTTCATGCCCTTGGATTCGATCACCCGCAGCGCCAGGGTGTCCACGTCGATCCGCAAATAGCAGACGAGGTCGGGGACGATCGCGAAGCCGAAAACGTCGTGGATCCACTGGCGGTCGCAGCCGCGGACGACGTTCCTGACGAAGGCGGTGTAAATGTACCGGTCGGCGAGGACTATGAAGCCCGAGCGCAAGGCCGGAATGATCTGGTGCTCCAGACGATCGGCGAAGTCCGTGGCATAGAGGAGGCTATAGCTCCAGGGATCCAGGATGTTGCCCTGTTTGGCGCTCGCGATGGTCTTGGACATGAGCTCCGAGCGCGTCCAGCCAGTCGTCAGGACTCCGTAGCCCTGGACTTCCAGCCATTCCTGGAGCGACTCGATATGAGTCGAGCGCCCGACCCCGTCGGGGCCCTCAATGGCGATCAGTTTCCCCTTGAGTCCCTTCAGACTCAGGTATGCCAAACCTTCGCCAAAATAGCTTTTCTCGTTTTGCATGGGTTCCCCGCTTCGGCTTGTATGTATCCAGAGCTTTCGTGACGATGTCGCGGACCTGTTCCTGTTGCTCGTCGATCTCCAGCGTGGCGTCCATGACGGTCAGACCGAATTCCTCCACGATCTTGTCGTATTCGCCGAGCACCCGCGACTGGAAGATTTTGAAACTCTCCACGATGTTCGTGCTGAGCCCAAGGTCCATCCCGGCCTCGTAGTACTTCAACTCCGCACGCGTTCCTTCAAGGAGACGCGACAGCGAGACCTCGATCGGAACCCGAAAGTAAAAGGCGATGTCGGGCTTGATGGCGAAGCTGTAGAGGCGGCGCACCCAGCTGTGCGAGATTCCGCGCACCGCATCTCTTGCGAAGGCCGTGTACATGTACCGGTCCGCCAGGACGATCATGCCGGCCTTGAGCGGAGGCAGGATCTGGTGGTACAGGCGATTGGCGAAATCGGTCGCATGCAGCAGGCTGAAGGTGAGCGGCGTCAGGACTTTCGTCTTCTTTCCGCGCTTGGTCGTCTCCTTGACGAGCGCGGAGGAATTCCACTCGGTGAAGAAGACATTGTACCCCTGGGACTCCAGCCACTTGCGGAGCAGGCTGAGCTGGGTGCTCTTGCCCGAGCCGTCGATACCCTCGACGACGATCAGCTTCCCCGGATAGGGATGAGCGGAATCATAGGGGGATTTAATCGGTGGGGTCATGCGTCAGGTTCCTCCGGGACCGCTGTCTTCGTAAAACGGATCGTCCGCTTCAATCCCTGGGCCAACAAATCCGTCCGTTCGCGCGCTGCCCAGATCTCTAGCGCGGCCTCATCGGTGGCGGTCAAGCCGATGTCCACGGCTTCAGACGTCACTACGCACCGGACCGACCGGACGACGCCGAAGTGGCTCCGGTCCAGCGCGTCTCCGACGCGGAGGATGCCTCCGAGGACGGTGAGTGTGTCCCTGAGGTCGTTAGGGAGATCCTTGAGGGTCCGATGATCGTCTTCGGGGATGGCCTTGCGGTGGTACCGGGCGATGTTGGCGATCAGCTCGATTTCGTCCGCCGTGAAGCCGACGAGATCGCAGTTTTTGATCAAATAGTAGGAATGCTTATGGTGCTGGCGGATGTTGATCAGGTAGCCCACGTCATGGAGAATCGCGGCGTACTCCAACCACTCCCGTTCGCGCTCTCCCAGCTTATGCATGGTGGCGGTCTGGTCGAAGATCTGCAGGCAGAGTTTCGCGACGTGGTGCGTATGGACGAGATCGTACTGGCATTTCCGGGCGACGCGGAGTACGTCGCGGCGGCGGATGTTGGGAATCTCCTGCTCAGCCTGGATGCCTTCGCGGTGCCGCTCGATGAAATCATACAGCAGGCCTTCCCGGATAGCCTTGTCGCTGACCGTCAGCCCGGGACTGTCCAGCCGTTCCATCAGGGTTCTGAGCACGATGACGGCCGGCACCAGCACGTCGACGCGCTTAGGGTCCACTCCTGGAATCTCTGCGCGATGCTTCAAGGGGGTCTTCAGCAGGAGCTTCTCCGCCGCGACCACATCTTTATAGGAGAAGCGGGCCAGGTTGATTTGCGGGATCGGCCGGCCGGTCTTTTGATTGTGCATGATTTCTGCGAGGTTGCCGATCATGCCGGAGGTGCCGACAAGCTCATCAAACCCGACCTTCTTGAAGCGGGGGAGCGCGGTCTTGAGTTGAGTCCCCACGGCTTCTTCGAGTCGTTCGAGACGGCCAGCAGAGGGCGTGTCCTGGCGAAGGTAGAGGTCCTTGAGCCGGATCGCGCCGAGTTTCAGGCTGGCGGCATGGAGCAATTTGTTTCGGTTGCCCACGATCAGTTCCACCGACCCGCCGCCGACATCCGCGATCAGCACGTTCCGATCGCCGAAGTCCATACTCTGCCGCACGCCCAAATAAATCAGGCGGGCTTCCTCTTGGCCCGTCACCACGCGGATCCGGACCCCGGTCTGGCGTCCGATGGCCTCGATAAACTCGCCACCGTTGGAAGCCTCCCGAACGGCGCTGGTGGCCACCGCTTCGATCCGGGTAAAGCCGCGGTTGCGCGCCAGCGTGACGAAATTTTTGACGACCTCGGTACCCTTCGCAAGGGTGGCCGATGAGAACTGCCCTGATTTAAAGGTCTCCTCACCCAACCGTGTGACGTCTTTGAACCGGTCGAGGATCTTGTAGGAAAAGTCGGGCTGAATCTCGGTCAAAATCATGTGAATGGAGTTGCTGCCGATGTCCAGAAGAGCCAGTGTGAGCATACGTTAACAGGCCATTGTCCCACAATTGGAAGAAGGGTGGCAATGCTTTCTATGTCTTTGGAAATACAGGAAATGCCCGATGTTTCAGCAGCTTGTAAACTCTCGGTTAAATCGCTCTCGATCGAGCGGGGAGTGAAATCACGCGAGATCAGCGAAGTATTGTAAGCCGGAGATCGTCGAAGTAGGTGACCGCATCGGACTTGGTCCAGAGCCCAATGCGGCCCTCCTTGAACGTCTCGTCACAAAGATCGAAGATCGGCTTGTCGTCATAAAACACTTGGATCTGACAGCCCCGAGTGACCACGTGTAGGCGATGCCAATTCTTCACATCGATAATCTGGTCGAAGTTTTTCAGCATTTGTCGGATCCCCTTGACGACGTGGTAAATTCGAATATTCTGCTCCAGGGGGTTCGCGCGGACGAGATAGTAGTTTCGATCGTCTTTGGCGCGCCAGATAAGCCCGCCGCCCATGTCGGCTTTGCCTGCGATGGGAAGAAATGACACCGACAGATCCAGGGCCGTCGCGTTGGTGTCCTCGACGATGACGAGATTGTAGTTGTGCTCGGCGCCCTTATTGCGAAGTTGCGCGAGGACCTTGGGCGGGCTGATCGCTTTTGGACTCTCAATCACTTTCCAGTCGCCTGCCGGACGGCCGTCAAAGAAGGTGCCCATCAAAAACTTCGGTGGAAGCTGCTCGAGAGGATCGCCATCGAAATTCCAGGTGCGAACAGGCTCCGAGGCCGGCATCGCTGCTTCTGCCGGCCCCCAGAGCCAGAAAAGAAAGAGCGAGCCCAGAAGGAGAGACTGAACCCTCACGGTGATTCCTTTTCCTTTTTCATGGCGTCGAGGCCGGCCTTCAGCCCTTTCGCTACTTTGTCCGCACTATCGTTGGCCCAGAAATGCATGAAATAGAGGTCTGGCGTGCCATGCACAAGATGGTTATGCAGCGCCGTCACCGCGATTCCATTCTCGGCCAATGCTTTTGTCACCCGATCCACTTCATCTCTGGTCAGGACAAAATCACCCGTTGCGGCGACCTTGCCATCGTCGGCGGCCTGAAAATTTAGAGCGGTCGCCATGCCCATGCTCGGTGGCAACGTGACCCCTTCCATCTTGATGTGTTCCGACCTCGGGATGGAAACCTGCAGGACACCGCCTTTCACCTGTCCCTTATGGCCGAGCGTCTCCTGTATCTTATCGGTGTTGAATCCGACTTCCTCGGGAGCCGTCTTTCCGCTGGCTTCGATCGGCGTCTTCGTGAGGCTCAGGGCATTCTTTATCCCACTCGCGAGTCCAGCCGCATCTCCTTTGCCGGCGATGTGCAGAAACATCACGCGGGGAGTTTCACCGATCAGATGGTTATGCAGCGCCGTTACTTCAATTCCTTCCTTCCTGAGTTTCTGAAAGACCGGCGCCACCTCGTCCTCTGTCAGCACCAGATCGCCATCAACCACCGCCTGGTTGCCGGCCCCCTTGAAGGCGACCCAGCTTCCAAGCGCCAGGCCCGGTTTGATTTTGACGTCTTTGACCGACACGCTGAGGTCCGTGCGAGGCAGCGAAATCTTGTACACGCCGTCCTTCAGCTCGCCGGCTTTGCCGATGGCCTTTTCAATGGCCATGGTGTCCAATGCGGAACCGGCGCTGTGGGCTGCGAAGGGGATTGCAAAGATAATCGTCGCGAGACCGAACGCCAAGATTTTCATAATAAGTTCCCTCCTAATTTTTTATATCTTTACCATGTAACATATATTGCAATTTTATGCAATATGGGTTAAGCTGTTGAAACTATGAGGTGGGTGGTATTTTCATACTCGCTGCCGTCCAAAGCGTCCTCTAGTCCACGGGTCGCATTGTGGCGTCGGTTGCAGCGGTTGGGGGCAATCACCCCGAAGGCGGGGGTTTATGTCCTTCCTGATCGGGATGAGTGTGTCGAGGCCTTACAGTGGTTAGCGCAGGAGGTTCAACAGGCAAAAGGTGAAGCTGTGGTCATGCGCGTGGAGCGGTTCGAAGGATTGACCGATCCGCAGATCATCGAACTGTTCCGTGATTCGTGCAGGAACAAATACTCGGAAATTGAAACAGAGGCGGCAGATGTAGAAAAGGCCCTCCGTGCTACAAAGAAATCGAAGAACAACTCAGAAATCCTGGAGCGCCTGGAGAAGCTACGAAAAAAGTATGCGGAGGTGGCGCAGGTGGACTTCTTCGAGTCTGCTGAAGGAGCAGGCATAGCTGCGCAAATACGCCGTCTCCAGCAAGCCCTCCGTCAAGGGTCCTCGTCTGACTCCACGGTTGCGTCGGTCACGCTTCCGGAGTACCGAGACAAACGCTGGGTCACACGGCCGCGCCCCCATGTGGATCGGCTTGCGTGCGCTTGGCTCATTCGCCGGTTTATCGATCCGAAAGCTGAGATCCGCTACGCCACAGACCCTAAGCCTGACGAAGTCACATTCGATATGCGTGGGGCGGAATTCGGACACACGGGCGATCTCTGCACGTTTGAAACCATGATCTCTGCCTTCAGCCTGAAAGAGCCTGCCCTGCGTTTGGTCGCGGAGATTGTCCATGACATAGACATTCGGGATGGCCGTTATGCCAGACCGGAAGCAGGGGGGATTGATATCATTCTGAAGGGTTGGTTGCTGGCAGGGCTCTCAGATCGTGAACTCGAATCGCGAGGCATCGAGTTGTTTGAGAGCCTGTACACCGCTTTCTCACGTCGGCCACGGCTGGCAGAGCGTTAGAGAGAACGATGCAGTCATGTTGATAGGACACGCGAGGCTCTCGTTGATTCATTCCGAATTTTCCTTTAGGATGAGTTGACATGGTCCGAGCCTCGCTCAAGAATCCCTATGCGGTCGTGGCGATCAGTCTGATCGTGGTGATTCTGGGGATCGTGTCCTACCAAAAGATGGTCCGGGACATCTTTCCCGAGATCAACATCCCGGTGGTGGCGGTCGCCACCTTCTATAAAGGGATGGGCCCCTCCGAGATGGAGGGAGCGGTCACCCTGCGGCTGGAGCAGCTTTTTCTCCAAGCGAGCTATGTGGATCACATCGAGTCCCGCTCTCTTCCCGGCGTCAGCCTGATCAAGATCTATTTCCATCCCGAATACAACGTGGACGCCGGGTTGTCCGAGATCACCAGCCTGGCCTACTCGGCCTTGCGGTTCATGCCGAAAGGAATGTTCCCGCCCACGATCATTAAGTTCGGTGCCACCAACCTGCCGATCGCCAACCTGACGCTGTCCAGCAGCTCGTTGAGCGAGAAAGAAGTCCGCGACATCGCTTATTTCTCGGTCCGCCCTCAATTGGGCACGGTCCAGGGCATTTCTCTGCCGCCCACCTTCGGAGGGGCCGTCCGGCAGATTACGGTATTCCTGGATCGCGAAAAAATGCTGGCGCGCGGGATCAGCGCGAATGAGGTCATCAAGGCGGTCAATGCAGAAAACCTCCTGACCCCGACCGGGAACGTCAAGATCGGCGATTTCGACTACAACGTCTACAGCAACAGCATCGCCGCGTTCGTCAAGGACATGAACGGCTTTCCTGTAAAAGTTATCAACGGTGTGCCCGTGTATCTCAAGGATGTCGGCACGGCGGCAGACTCCACGACCGTCCAGGTGAACATCGTCAGGGTGAACGGAAGGCGCTCCGTGTACGTGCCGATCTTGAAGCAGGCAGGAGCCAATACCCTGGCAGTTCTCGATGGCGTCCGGGCGGCACTGCCCAAGCTCAAGGGGATTCCGTCGGACCTGGAGATCAAGCTGCTCTTTGATCAGTCCATCTATATCCGTCAGGCGCTCACGACCGTCCAGCATGAAATGCTGTTGGGCGGGGGACTGGCCTGTGTAATGGTGCTGTTGTTCCTCGGCAGCGTTCGGTCCATGTTCATCATCGCGCTGGCCATTCCGTTATCGGTCACCGCCGCTTTCGTGCTGCTCTATTTCACGGGCCACACCATCAACATCATGACGCTGGGCGGGCTGGCGTTGGCGGTCGGCACGCTGGTGGACAATTCCATCGTGGTGCTGGAGAACATCCATCGCCACATGGAGATGGGCAAGCCGGTGAGGGAAGCTGTCGCGGACGGGGCGAGCGAGGTGGCGCTCCCCTTGCTGGTGATCACGGTCAGCATCCTGATTGTCTACCTGCCAATCGTCTTCTTCACCGGCACGATCAAGTTTTTGTTCGTTCCGCTGGCCCTAGCCGTGGCCTATGCGATGGGGGCCTCATACGTCGCCTCGCTGACGGTGGCGCCTGTTGCCATCATGGCCTTTGACCGCGGTATGGGTCATGAAGCGGGGGGCAAGGTATCGGATCGTCGGGGGCTATTCGACCGTTTTGCTGAGAGGTATGCGGAGTTTCTCCGGTGGGGGCTCGGCCACAAGGCGATGGTCGCCGTCGCGGTCGGTGGGATCTTCGTCGTGTCCATGGCATTGGCGCCACTGCTGGCTACGGAGTTCTTTCCCAAGGTTGACGCCGGCGAGTTCATCCTCCACGTTTCGGCACCGGAGGGGATGCGGTTGGAGAAGACCGAGGCCATCGTCGGGAGGGTCGAGGAAGTCATACGCAAGAGCATTCCCCCAAAGGAATTGGAGCAGATCGTGTCGAATGTCGGATTGCCCCAGGGCTGGATGGTGCTGTATACACCGGTCAGCGGTCCTCACCAGGCCTTCATTCTGGTCAGTCTCGTCAAGGGACATGCAGGCGAAACGGATGAGTATATCGACCGGATTCGAGCCGATCTCAGACGTGATCTGCCTGGGCTGAAGTTCTCTTTTCAGACGGGTGGGATCGTCAGCGATGTGATCAACGCCGGGCTGCCGTCTCCGGTGGATATCAAGGTCAGCGGCGACAAACTCGCGGATCTGAACGAGGCGGCGGATAAGATCCGAGACGTCGTCGCTGCGGTGTCAGGAACACGCGACGTCCGGGTGCGGCAGAGCATGGACTATCCGGAGATTCATCTGAACGTGGATCATGTGAAAGCGGGATTGCTGGGTTTGAACGAGCAGCAGATTCTGGCGGATGTGGTGACGGGCTTGAGCTCGAACATCAGCGGCGATCCCGGCTACTGGATTGACCCCAAGACCAACAACGCCTATTTCGTAGTCGCCCAATACCCCGAGCAGAATCTGACGCGGTTTGAAGACTTCCTCTTGACGCCGCTGGTCGGGGGACGCATCACCGACCTGCCGATCACGGTGGTGGGGTCCGGCCGGCTTGGAGGCTCCACCTTTTCTCTCCAGAATACGCCGTTCGCGGGCAGGTCTGCCTTGCCTTCCGGTGGCAATTTCTCCGGGGACGGGCACAGGGTCCCGGTGCTGCTCAAGGATGTGGTGATGATGGAGCGCAGGACCGGCCCGGAGACGATTGATCACTATGATTTGCAGCGGACGGTGGACGTGATGTTCGGAGTGGCCGGCAACGATCTCGGCACGGTCGCCCGTGCCGTGGAAAAGAAACTGGACGGCGTGACCCTGCCGAAGGATGTGACGCTGAAGCTGAAGGGCGAATTGGACAGCATGCGGGCCACCATGCGAGGCTTTGCAGCGACGCTGCCGCTGGCGGCGGTGTTGGTCTATCTCGTCATGGTGGGGCTGTTCCGCTCCTATCGCGACCCACTCGTGATTCTCGTGGCCGTGCCGCTGGGTTTCATCGGGGTTGTCTGGATGCTGCTGCTCACGAATACCTCGGTGAATCTGGAATCACTGATCGGCTCCTTGATGATGATTGGGATTGTCGTCTCGAACAGCGTCCTGGTCGTAGACTTCGCCAACACCCTGATCCGTGACGGCATGCCGGTGCAGGAGGCTGTGGTACGGGCCGGGCGCCTGCGCCTGCGGCCGGTCCTCATGACGGCCTTGGCCACATGCTTAGGGCTGCTCCCCCTGGCGGTGGGGTTCGGCGAGGGAGCGGAGGCCAATGAACCTTTGGCTCGTGCGGTGATCGGCGGGGTGGCGGTTTCGTGCGTCATGACGTTGCTCGTGGTCCCGATCCTACACAGTGTGGGCGCTCGCGCGACAGAAGGGAGGAGCCACGGATGAAATTGCTGGCTGTGGGAATCGGTCTGGCGCTCTTGGTCGGCGTGGGTTTCTGGGTCTTGGTAGGAGGCTCTCAACCGGTTGACCAGAAGGCTTCTTCTGCTGTCGGCAAGTCTGCTGCTGCGGCCAAGGAATCCGGAAGCATCCCAGATGTTCAGGTCGTGAAACCGGTCCGTCGTGATGTGACCGCGACGCTCCGTCTCCCAGCCGACGTCTCAGCTTGGAACCAGACCACGCTTTACGCCAAGGTTTCTGGTTACCTCAAATCAGTGGCGGTTGACAAAGGGGACTTCGTCCGAGCCGGCCAGGTCCTGGCGGTCATCGACGATCCGGAACTCGAAGAACGCTACCAGCAGGCTCAGTCCGAGTACGAGATCAAGAAGGTGACGTACCAGAGACTGTCGAATGTCTGGAAGGAAAATCCGGACGTCATCGCCAAACAGGATGTGGATGTGGCGGAAGCATCGTACCTCGGCGCCAAGCACGCCCTGGAGCAGGTGGCGGCCATGCTGGACTACACGAAAGTGCGCGCGCCCTATGGAGGTGTTGTGACGGCGCGTTTCGTCGACCTCGGCGCGCTGATTCAGGCCGCTACGAATTCGGCGACACAAGCGGTCCCGTTGTTCACGATCATGGATATCTCGATCCTGCGGCTCTACGTCAACGTTCCCCAGGAGGACGCGTCCTTCGTCAAACGAGGGACGCCCGCAACCATTGAGCTCAAGGACACTGGGAAAACAATAGAGGCCTTCGTCACCCGTTCCACGATGTCGCTCGACCCCGGCACGCGCACCCTGCTGGTCGAGATCGATGTCCCCAATCCCGGACATGCCCTGGCTCCCGGCATGTTCGCGGAAGTGATCCTCACCCTCCGCCAGCATCAGAATGCCTTGGTGCTCCCTCCCGTCTCGCTGATCTCGGAAGATTCGTCTAGAGCGGTGTTTGTGGTCGAACAGGACGTGGCGCGAAAAGTTCCCGTCAAAACCGGCATCGATGACGGCGTGTGGGTCGAGATCACGGAAGGTCTGTCTGGAAACGAAGACGTCGTCGTGGTGGGCAAGAGCCGCTTGGCCGACGGCAAGCCGGCTAAGGCATCTCCCTATAATCTCCCTGCGGGAAAACCAAGCAGTCAGAAGTATTGAGTTCTCATTGTCCCTTTCACGTATCGTTTCTGTCTCACCTTAGAAGGAGGATAAGAATGCGGCATCACAGGATTGCAGTGATGGGAATACTCATGGGATTGGTTCTGGTAGAAGCTACGTGGGCCCAGCCTCCCGCGCCTCCGGCCGAACTTCCGAAGCTGGCTCTTCAGCAGGCGATTCAGACCGCGTTGGAAAAGCATCCCGCGCTCCAGTCGACTGAATTCGCCGTTCAAGGGGCAGAGGCGCGATTTAATCAAGCCAAGGCGCCGTACTATCCTCAGGTCGGGGGCGCAGCGGTCCAAACAAATGGGTCGCTCCGTGCCAATGCGCTCTTCAATCCGTCGGGTTCTCTGATCGAGCCCAATCGAAGCGACTTCTCCGTGGGGGTTGCAGCGAGTCAGAGGGTATATGACTTCGGCCAGACCGCGTCGCGGGTGGATGCGCAGCGGTCCGATAAAGCCCGGATCGAAAAAGATGCCATGACGCGCCGGGCGGAAGTCGTCGTAGGAGTCGAACGGGCTTACTTCACCGTGCTCAAACGGAAGCGGTTGGTCGAGATTGCCGAGCAGACTTTTCGGGAGCGCGAAGTTATTAAACAACAAGTTGATGTTTTATATCGCAACCAACTGAAGTCGAAGCTTGATCTTGGACTGGTTCTTGTCCAATTGTCCGACGCGGAGTTTCTCGTGATTCGAGCCAGGAACGATCTTACGGCGGCCTTTGCAGATCTGAACAACGCGATGGGTGTCGAGGAACCTGCCGCCTATTCGTTGGAAGAGATCCCAGTGACCGTGGAGTCTCCCCGCACGCTCGATGGCTTGGTTGTGGAAGCTATGGACAAGCGTCCTGAGTTGCTGGCGCTCAAGGAGCGGATACAGACTGCCGAGCATCGCATCAGGGCCGCCAATAACACGAACTTTCCCACTTTCCAAGTGGTCGGGAGCGCTGGAGACACGGAGCACATTTCCAACCGTCCGAATCTTCAGGAAGGCGGCTGGTGGGCGGTGGGCGGGATCGTCTCTGTTCCGATCTTTACGGGCTTTCTAATCCAGAACCAGGTGGCCGAGGCCACGGCCCAGCAACGGGAGGTTCAGGCCATCTATCGCGCCGTGGCCCAGAACGTCCAGTTGCAGGTCAAGGACAGCTTTCTCGATGTGGTGACGCTGATCCCGCAGGTCAAGGTGGCCGAGGAGCAAGTCAAGATCGCGCGGGAGGCGCTCTCGCTCGCGAGTCAACGGTACAAACTGGGTTTGAGCTCGATCGTGGAGGTGACGCAGAGCGAGGTGGCGGTCACCGCCGCAGAAACCCGGCTGGCGGAGACGCAGTACGACGCAAAGATCGCCGAGGCGCGTCTGCGGTACGCGGTGGGGGGAATCTAAGCGGTCAAAAGAATCCGCGTAAAAACGAGGGGATTGCAGCGTTGATTTATACCGGTAAAAACGCTATGCTCAGCGGAGACTAGAAGAACCTATCCTCGGAGCCACCCCAATGTTCAACTTGTTTCCCCGCGAGCCCGCCTTCTTCGAGATGTTCACCGAGGCGGCCCAGAACATGGTCTTCGGCAGCCGCCGCTTGAAAGAGATGATGGAGTCCTATGCCGACGTTGATCAGAAGGCCCGGGAGATCAAGCGGATCGAGTCGGCCGGGGACGCCATCACCCATACGATCATCCGGAAGCTGAACCAGACCTTCATCACGCCGATCGATCGCGAGGACATTTACGCGCTGGCCAGCGCCATCGACGACGTGCTGGATTGCGTGGAGGCCGTGACCGACCGGTTGGCCATCTACAAAATCGAGAAGCCGACGCACGAGGCCATTCAGCTGGCCGACATCATTTACCGATCGTGCGAGGAACTCGGCCGCGGCATCGCCCAACTGGGGAAGGCGACCGACCTGAACGCCTGCTTTGTCACTGTGAACAGCCTGGAGAACGACGCCGACCGCATCACGCGGGACGCCATCGCTCGGCTGTTCGAGAGCGAAAAGGATCCGTTGGTCGTGATCAAATGGAAAGAGATCTACGAGAGCCTTGAGGAGGGGACCGATCGGTGTGAGGATGTGGCCAACATCCTCGAGCGCATCTTGCTGAAGCATGTCTAGCCCGTGAGACGCCATTCCCCCTGCGTCGCGAGAAAACTTCCCGCCGATCATGTTTGATCACACTGTCCTGCTCGTGATCGTGGTGGTCCTTGCCCTGGCGTTCGATTTCTCGAACGGCTGGCATGACAGCGCCAACGCCATCGCCACCGTCGTCTCGACCCATGTCCTGAGCCCCGGGTGGGCCGTCCTGATGGCCGCTGTGCTCAACATCGCCGGGGCCTTCATGTCCACCGCCGTGGCGAAAATGATCGGCGGAGGAATCGTCGATGCGTCGGCAATTGCGCAGACGACCGTGATCGCCGCCCTCATCGGCGCGATCGCGTGGAATCTCTTCACGTTGATCCTGGGGCTGCCCACCAGCTCCTCTCATGCCCTGATCGGCGGGATCATAGGAGCGGCGCTGGCCCAGGGCGGAATGTCGGCGGTGAAGCTGTCGGGACTGCAGAAGGTGCTGGAAGCGATGCTGTTCTCGCCACTGGTGGGGTTCGTGCTGGGTTACTTGGTGATTCTGGCCACGTACTGGGCCGCGTCCAGGGTTCCGCGCGGGACGGCCAATCGGGCGTTCCGGCGATTGCAGTTGATCTCGTCGAGCTTCATGGCGTTCAGCCATGGGGCGAACGATGCGCAGAAGGCGATGGGGGTCATCACGCTCGCGCTGGTGTCGGCGGGCGTCCTCAACGGGATGGAAGTTCCCATCTGGGTGATTCTAGCCTGCGCTGTGGCGATGGGGCTGGGGACGGCGGCGGGAGGCTGGCGCATCGTCAAGACGCTGGGGATGCGCATCATCAAGATGGAGCCTGTGCATGGCTTCGCCGCCGAGACCAGCGCGGCCTTGATCCTGCTCGGGACGGCGCACTTCGGCATGCCCGTCAGCACCACGCACACCATCACATCCTCCATCATGGGCGTGGGGGCCGTCAAGCGGCTCTCCGCGGTGCGCTGGGGCGTGACGATGCGGATCGTCTACGCGTGGCTGTTCACGCTGCCCGGCGCGGGGCTGATGGCGTACGGAATGACGCTCCTCTTCCACGCTCTCCGCTGAAGGTCGGCCGCCTGCTATACTGAGTGGTCCTTCTGCCAGGCGGTGATTCATGCGAGTTGCGGAACTCACAGAACCTCTCGCTTCTCATCCGTCGGCTCCGGCTGCCCAGGACGCGTCGGCCGGAATGGCCGCGATGGAGAAGCGCGCCGCCGAATATCATGCCCGCGCGGAGGCGTTTGCGCGCGCGCTCCGGAAGCCGCCGTTTCACCCCGAGACCGTGCATCGGCTGCGCACCCACCTGCGGCGACTGCAGGCCTATGCGGAGTTCCTCCAGCATCCGATTGTCGCGGCGCGGTTGGCTCAGAGCGTGACGTGGCTGAGCCGGCTGCGGACCCTGGACGTCTTTTACCACTATCTTCTCCGACGGAAGGCTCCTGCGAAGGACCTGCGTCGCGTGGCCTGGGCGTTGAAGGAAGAAGCGATGATGGTCGCCTCCACCGGACGTCTCGAAGCGATCAGGTCCATGCTCGCGAAGATGACGCTTGCCCGAATGCGCAGGCCCGTGGCCTTTGTGGAGAATCGACTATCGGCGTTGCGTGGGGAGACTTCCGAGCACCTGGCCGCAGCGTTACGCAAGCTCTCGCCAGAAGCCACGCGCAAGGAGCTTCATCGTCTGCGCTTACTGGTGAAGTCGCTTCGCTATAAGGAAGAAATCGCCTTGGAGACGGCCTGGGCGGATCCGCACCGGATGATGGCCCTCAAGCGGCTGCAGCGGACGTTGGGCGAGTATTGCGATCGCGACCAGTTCAGACGCCTGGCCAAGAAGATGAATTTGTCCTGCCGGAGCGAGATCAAGAAGGAATATCGGCAGTACCACGAGAAAGCGCGGGAAGCCGTTCGTAAATTAGGACCGCCGGAGGAACCCGCTAGCGACCTGCGATGATGCGCAGGAACTTGGGGGGGAGGAGCCACAGCAAGGTCCCGGTCCCGGCTTTGGGGGTGCCGGTGAACCGGATGCAGCAGGCGCCGGCCTTCTTCACCTCGAACGTGGCGGCCGTCTTGCCGGATACCATCGCCGAGATGGTCGTGCTGATGTGCGGCTCGTGCCCGACGCACAGGACGACGGGTTTGTCAGCGAGGTCGGCGAGCCGCCCGATGAGCCGGTCCGCTGAAGCGGCCGGCGCCAGCTCCTCCACCAGATCGACCTTCGCGTCGGTGACCAGTCCCTTCTTGGCAATCTCGGCCGTCTCGCGGGCCCTCAACAGGGGACTGGCGAGAATCACGTCGGGGCGCACCTTGAGGGTCCGCAAGCCCCGCACCACTTCCCGGGTGCGCTCGGTGCCCTCGGCCGTCAGCGGACGGTCCGCCTCGTCGCCCTTCCATTCCTCCTGATCGACGGCCAGTCCGTGCCTGAGAAATATTAGTTCCATATCACGGAAATCATTATAGCGAGGCGCGGTGGGTGAAGTCACGCCCCGCAAAAAAGAAAAGTATTGACAGGCCTATTTCTGATGTGTAGTATGTCGACTTACTTGATAAACATTTGAGCCGAGCATGAAGTTTTCAAAAAAAAGCGAGTACGGCCTGCGCGCTCTGATCGAGCTGACGGCCCACTACGGCCAGGAACCGCTACCCCGACATCAAATCGCCGACCGGCAGCACATCCCGATCGTGTTCCTGGAGCAGATCCTCCTGGCGCTGAAGCACGCCGGCCTTCTGGCCAGCGCCCGGGGCGCCTCCGGCGGCTATGTGTTGATCAAGCCGCCCGCCAAGGTCACGCTGGGACAGGTGATCCGGACCTTGGATGGGCCGTTGGCGCCTATCGGCTGCGTCAGCAAGACCGCGTACAAGAAGTGCCACGATTGCCCCTACGCGAAGAAGCCCTACTGCCCGCTGCAGGATGTGATGGGGGAGGTGCGGAACGCCATTGCCGATATCCTGGACAACTACAGCCTCACGGACTTCATTTCAGGTACGCACGGGTATGGCCAACGTCCTCCGCGTCGTGAGGCGGCTCGCCGTTAAGTTGGAGACTTGGTGATGCCCTCATTTGACACCAGCGTGATCATGCTCTTAGGCATTACGTTCTTTGCGGCCTTCGTGAACGGGGCTCTCGGATACGGATTTTCATCGCTCACGGTGCCGGTCGCCCTCGTGTTCTATACCAATCGCATCCTGAACCCTGCCCTGGTGGTGATCGAAGTCTTCATTAATCTGTATGTGCTTTTCATCAATCGGGAGAGCGTTCCGGCTGTATGGAAGCGGGTTTATCCCATTCTCATCGGGCTGCTGCCCGGCATTGCAATCGGCAGCTATCTGCTCGCCTCGCTGCATCCTGGCTGGATCAAGTTTGTCACCTATACGATTCTTCTTCCGCTCATCCTGGTCCAGGCGGCTGGCATCCGGAGGCCGATTCAATCGGAACGGCTCATCGGTCTCCCTTTCGGAACGGGGCTTGGCTTCCTGTATTCCGTCACCACCGTCTCCGGCCCGCCCTTGGCGATTTTGTTCAACAATCAAGGCCTGGTCAAAAAAGAATTTCGGGCCGGTCTCGGATTGATTCGCGTTGCGGAGTCGACCCTGACCACCATCGTCTACTACCATCTTGGCCTGTTTGCGGCGGAAAGCCAGAGCATCTTCGTGATGATTATTCCCAGCGTCCTGGTCGGAATTCCGCTTGGCGCCTATCTCATCCGACGACTCGACGCAGAGACGTTCCGGCGGATTTGCATGAGCTTCGATGCCTGGGTCGTCGGGTTCGGTCTCTCCCGGGTGTTGATTGATCTGAAATTGATGGAAAGCCCGTGGGCGTACAGCGTGATGGTGGCGGCGATTGTGCTGGACGTCTATCTTCTGTACGTCTTTTTCACGAGGCGGAGACTGGCTGCTCTTCAGGAGAGAAGCCCGTGAAAGTTTCTTTTGCTTAAATGTTTAGTAAGTTAGGCTATATAAATAACAATTGGAGGATGGGCCATGCGGAATGTGGTGTTCACAATGATCCTGGCTATTGGTTTCGGAGTCTTTGCCGTGGCGGGACTGGCCGCCGGGGCTGATCCGGCGCTGAATCTGCTGCTGAAGAAGGGCATCATCACTCAGGAGGAATACGATCAGGCCCTTAAGGAAACCGGGCAGGTCGTGGAGAAGCCTCCCGCTAAGACGGAGCCGGCGCCCCCAGCCACGGAAGCGTCTTCTCCCAAGTCGGAACCGGGGACCCCGGTCACGGCGACTTCCCCAGCCAAGGACGCCGATGGCGACAACACGGTTGACCTTGGGAAAGGGATCAAGTTCGGCTACGACCGGGGGCTGTACACGCAGTTCAAGGACAAGTTTCTGTTGAAGATCCGCTTGCGGGTGCAGGCGCGGTTTACAGACGCCCACTTCAACGGCAACTATAATACCATCGGCGACTCGAAGAACTACCCCCTGGTCTCCAGCACTGGCGCGGTCACGGCGCTGCGGCACGGGGAGAACGTGGACGAGTTCGTCGTGAAACGGACCAGGCTGGTCTTCGAGGGATTCGCGTTCAATCCCGACATCAACTACTTTGTCCAGTTCCGCAACGATACCAACGGGTCCACCACCGGGCCGAACACCGCGCGCTCGACGACGCAGCTCTATGACGCGTACATCACGTTCAAGCAGCTTCCCCTGGCGAACCTGCGCATCGGTCAGTACCGCACGCATTTCGGGCGGCAGGAGTTCTATTCGTCAGCCCTGCTCCAGTTCGTGGATCGAGGTTTCGTCGCCGAGGCTTTTGTTCCGAACGTGATCGACCGGCGGGATCAAGGAGTCACGGTATTCAGCGACCAGGAAAAGTATCCCGTCAGTTATGCCTTCGGTGTCTTCAATGGCGTCGGCATTGACATGACCCGGCTCGGCCTGAATACGCCCGGCAATGCGAACGAATTGATGTACGTGGGCCGGGTCACGGCTGATCTGCTGGGGAAACCGGGGTATCCGGAAGGGGACCTGGCCTATTCGCAGATGCCGCAGTTGGCGATCGGCGCGAGCTATGGTTACAACGGCGGGCTGCAGACGAACACCACAGGCCCCGGCAGCAACAACCAGGTCTCCACAGCGATCGCATCGCTGGGCAATGGACGATTGCTCAACCAGGGCATCGTGGATATTGGGACGGCGGGCGCGGACTTCGTGTTCAAGTACCGGGGCTTTTCCCTCCAGGGCGAAGGCTTCTTCCGGAACGTGAACACCCACGACCATTCGAAGCGCATCGGCAATGCGACGGGCTACTACATCCAGGGCGGATACTTCGTCGTGCCGAGAACGATTGAAGTCGTCGGGCGCTACAGCTACATGGATCCGGATACGCGGCTCTCTCAGGATCTTATCACGTCCGGCGTCGGTGGGCTGAACTGGTATCTCAACGGACACGAGCACAAAGTGCAGCTCGACTACGGCGTGATCACCACGCACCTCAGCGCGGTCGACGTCGGCGGCGCCGCGACGCTGATCGAGAACCGGTTCCGCTTGCAGTACACGATTGTGTTCTAGCGAACCCTATGGGCGGTGTTTTTAGTTGCAATGCCCTACAAGATATGGTATGTCTTTCGCCTAAGGTGAAGGTCTCTCGGGTGCTCCACCATATATATAGGCGCTATGTACCTCAAACAGCTTGAACTGAGAGGGTTTAAGTCTTTCGTTGACGCACGCCTGACTTTCCAGCAGGGGGTCACGGCAGTGGTCGGCCCGAACGGCGTCGGCAAGAGCAACATCCTCGATGCGGTCCTCTGGGTTTTGGGCGAGCAGAGCACCAAGACCTTGCGCAGCGAGCGGATGGAAGACGTCATTTTCAACGGCACCGAGTCCCGCCAGCCGCTGGGCATGGTCGAAGTCTCGCTGCTGCTCGGCGATGTCAATACCTGCTCAGACAGCGACAAGGGAAACGGGAACGGCCATGGAAACGGTGATGGTAACGGCAACGGTGACGGTGACGATGAATCGGCCAAGCTCCCGCACGCGCTTTCGGAATGTCAGGAGGTGATGGTCACCCGCCGGCTATTCCGTGACGGCGTGAGCGAATACTTCATTAACAAGACGCCCTGCCGCTTGAAGGACATCCGCGGGCTCCTGCTGGACACCCGTGCCGGCAGCAAGGGCCATACGGTCATCGAGCAGGGGCGGATCGATCGCGTGCTCAAGGCCACGCCTATCGAGCGGCGCGAGCTCATCGAAGAGACAGCCGGTATCGTCCGCTACAAAAAGCAAAAGGCCGAGGCTCTGCGGAAGCTGGAGGCCACGAACCAAAACCTCCTGCGCGTCCGTGACATCGTCAACGAAGTCAAACGACAGCTTGGCTCACTGGAACGCCAGGCGCGGGCCGCCGAACAGTATCAGGCGCTGCGGCAGGAAGTCCGCAAGCTGGAGCTCACGGTCCTGGTCCATGACTACCGCGGGTTGCTCCACGAGCGCGACGAGTCCGACCGGGCTTTAAGCGACCTGGCTCTGCGCGAGAGCGCCGAGTCTGCCGCGGTCGCCCGTCTCGCCGCGGAAGTCGAGACGCTCCATCTCAGCGTGACGGAGGGCGAGGCCGCGCTGACAGCGTTGCGCGATCAGGTGGCCCAGGCGGAGGCGCGGCTGGCGCAGGCCGGCGCCGCCATTGAGTTGCTGGCCCAGCGGGCGGCCCTGCTTGATGAGCAGCGGGTCCGCGTGCAGGCTGATGTCGAGCACGTGCGCGGAGAGCAGAAAGAAGCGGAAGGACTGCTCGCCACGCTGCATACCCGCATCAGGCCATTGATCCAAGATTTCTCTTCACGGTCCGGTGTTGCCGCGCAATCCGAGGCGGCGCTGGCGGAGACCGCCCAGCGTCATCGCGACGCCCAGGCTTCGCTCGAAGCCGCGCGCGCCACTGTCATGGAGCGGGTGATGGCGGCGACGGCCGCCGGCAATCGTCTCGCCAATGATCAAGCTCGCGCCGCGGAACTCCGGCGGCGGGCCGACAGCGTGGAAAAAGAGCGGCTCCAAGCCGCGTCGTCTCTGGAAACGGCCAAGACGGCACTGGCGGCCTCTGTGAAGCGACGCCGCCAACTTGAAACGCAGTTGGTCACAGCCGGCGGTGCGCGCGCCGACCTCGCGGATGCTCTCACTGGGCTCAAAAGCCAGCTGGCGGAGGCCGAGCAGCGGCTCGCTCGGCTGCAGGAAGAGAAGGCCGTGTCGGCCGCCCGGCAGAAAGTCCTGCAAGCGGTGGCTCATGATGCGGGTGACCAGGACGATGCGGCCTCGCTGTTCAAGGAGACCTTGTCGCAGGTGCTCTCCGTTCCGGCTGAGTACGAGCGGGCCATAGAAGCGGTGCTGGGCCATCGACTAACGGGCAAGCTCGTCGAAGGACCGGCGGACGCCGTCCGCGTGCTGTGTGCGCTCGCGGAGAAGGGCGCGACGGGCGGCACTTTCATCCCGAAACACCCTCGGGTGTTCGGCGCGCGCGTGACCCCGATGTTGGAGGGAGCGGACGTGATCGGTCCGGCGCGGGACGTGGTGACGCCGCGCAAGGGCTATGACGAGCTGGTGAGTCATCTCCTGGCCGGCGTGGTGATCGTTGAGACGCTGGATCAGGCGGTGGCTCTGTGGAAGGACATGACGGAGTCCCGGCAGGCGCTGTTAGTGACGCGCAATGGCGAGGTGGTGGCGCCGGACGGGATCGTCAGCGTCGGCTCGGTCGGGACCGCTGCGGGCGCCATGGGCCGCGAGCGCGAGATCAAGACCCTGACCGCGCGGATGAAGGAGCTCGAGAAGGAACTACCGGCGGAGCAGAAACACAGGGAGAAGATCGGGGCCGCGTTGACGGCGGACGCGACGCGCTTGGAGTCACTGGAGGTGGAGAGCCGCACGCTGGAGATGGCGCTGGTCGGCGAGCGTAAGGACGAGCAGCGGGGCGAGCAGGACGTCGCGCAGTGGAATCAGGCGATCGCACTGTTCCAGACCGAGCGTGAAGGAGCCGAGGCTGAGCTCGTTGCGTTGGCCGACTCCGAAAAAACACTGCGCGACGATCGGCAACGATTCGAGCGAGAACAGGCGGAAACCGAGCAGTCCGTGCTGCGGTGGCAGCAGGCCGTTGCGGCTGCGCAGGCTGAGCTGGAGCAGAAGCAGGCGGTGGCGGCGGAAGTCCGCGCGGATGCGGCGGGGAGGCAGGAACATCTCGAGCAGGCTCAGTCTGAGCTGGCTCGCGTGGAGAACGCGTCGGCTCTCCGCAAAGCCCGGGTCGAGGAATTGGACGCGGAAGCGGTGCGGTTGAAGGACGCGGGAGCCGCCGCGGCGGCCGAACGGAAGCAGACCGACAAGGGCGTGCCGGCCATGGAAGAGGCCATTCAAGAGGGCCGTCAGCGCTTGGTCAAGGCGCAAGAAGGGCAGACCGGGCTCGTGACCAAGGTCCGCGTGCTGGAAACTGACTGGAATCGCGCGCGCCATGCGCTCGATGAGCTGCACAAGCAGCAGGAGGCGATTCGCCTGCGACGCGTGGAAGCGCAGACCCGCCTGGAAGGATTCGACTCGCTCCTGACGGGGACCTATGCCATCACTTTCAAGCAGGCCGTGGCCGAGGCCGGAGAGCCTGCCGACGATAAGCTGGAGGCGATCAAGGACACGCTGGCGCAGAAGCGCCGGCGCTTGCAGGATTTGGGGCCGGTCAACGTCATGGCCATCGACGAGCACCGCGAGCTGGAAGAACGTCTCAAGTTCCTGACTACGCAGGAGGAGGACCTTACCAAGTCCATCGCGTCGCTGCGGTCCATCATCACCCGCATCAACCGGACGACGAAGCAACTCTTCCTGGAGACCTTCGAGAACTTGCAGGCCAAGTTCAGCGAAATGTTCCGCACGTTCTTCGACGGCGGCCGCGCCGAGCTGATCCTGGTGGAGGATGAAGAATCCACCGAACCGGGCGTGGATATCGTGGCCCAGCCTCCGGGCAAGCGGCTGAAGAACATCGCCATGCTGTCGGGCGGGGAGCAGGCTCTGACGGCGATGGCGCTCATCTTCGCCAGCTTCCTGATCCGGCCGACGCCCTTCTGCGTCCTGGACGAGATTGACGCGCCCCTGGACGAGGAAAACACCCTGCGGTTCACCAGGGTCCTCCGCGAGCTGGCCGCGCGGACCCAGTTCATCATCATGACGCATAGCAAGCAGACGATGGAAATGGCGGACACGCTCTACGGGGTCACGATGGAAGAGCCCGGCGTCTCTACTATGATCTCCGTCCACCTGAACAAGCTCCTGGCCACGACGTCCTGATCTTCCCGCTCTTACCGGCCTCCCAATCCTGCCTGTATCCTTTTGTTTGGCTTTGATCAAAGTCAACGAGCGTTTGCGGATAACCCCTTGTCAAATAAGCAGCATATCGTGTGAGGCACGACAGGTCGCGCGAAAGTGCGACGTACCCAGTCTCTGAATGAAGCGGCAACCCTGTTATAGCCGCAATTTTCATTGACAGCAAACGACGCTTTCCATAAGATCGAGCCCTTGCCGGGCAAAGTAGTACAGGGGCCTGCCTATGGCTTCTCCCCAATTGCTCGTCCTTCGTTTCATCACCTTCCAGTCATGCCTAAACCGAAACGAGTAACTAAAAGGAATGCCACAATTACCGGCGCGATGATCGGTCGGTGGGCGATTGTGCTGACAATCTGGTGCGGAACGGTGGCTGCCGCCTCCGTCGAAGAAATGAGGCTGGGCCTTCCACTGGTCTGTCAGTTGGGCGAGACCTGCTGGGTCGCCAACTATATGGATGTCGATCCGACGAAGGGCGTTCGCGATTTCCGCTGCAAAGGCCGTTCATACAACACCCATGACGGAACGGACTTTGCGATCCGGGATCGCGCGGTGATGGAGCAGGGCGTGCCGGTGGTGGCCAGCGCATCCGGGATCGTCCGGCGAGTTCGGGACGGCGTGAAGGATATTGCGCTGACGGACCAGGCGTCACGGACACGGATTGCGGGACGGGAGTGCGGCAACGGCGTGGTCATTGACCACGCAGGCGGATGGCAGACGCAGTATTGCCACCTGCGCCGCGGCAGTATTCGGGTGCGCGCCGGCGAGCGAGTCGAGCGGGGTAGTCCGCTGGGGATGGTTGGGCTGTCGGGCAAGACTGCGTTTCCTCATGTGCATCTGACGGTACGGCGAAACGGGCAAGTGATTGACCCCTTTACGGGGCGCCTCCAGAATGCCGGCTGCGGCCTTGAGGAAAAACCGCTCTGGCTGGCGGACGCGCATGTCGCCTATGAGGACGTGGCCCTCTACAACGCGGGATTCGCAGGGAGTATACCTGACGTGGAAGCGATTCGAAGCGGCCGAATGCAGAATGAATCTTTGCCACCGACTGCAGCGGCGTTGTTTCTCTGGGTGGAGATGTTGGGGGTCCAGGCCGGCGATCAGGTCCGTTTTCGCATCACCGGTCCGGATGGACAAATGATGTTGGACAAGGAGGAGCGTGTGGACCGAACGCAGGCGCGGCGGTTCATGTTCGCGGGCGAGCGGCGACAGGCCCCTGCCTGGGCTTCGGGCCCATACAGCGGCCAGGTCACCCTCACGCGCGCGCTCGACGGACAGCCGATGGAGCAGAGCGTTAGTCGGACTGTGATGATCCAGTAGGGCATTGATTATCAACGAGGGATACGAGGCATCACCTATGAAACACCGTAAAGTGGCAAAAGGATTAATAAAGTAGCCTGCCACCTTTTTCTCTTTCCTCTGGTGGTATGGACTACGTTGAGGAGGTAGCATGACGCGAATCAAAGGATGTTGTACTCGGCGTCCGTTCAACGCACAGCAGGTATGGTCTGTTACAGGGATAGTCATGTTCATCATGCAACTCGGGCTGATTTCTTACGCAAGGGAGGAGGACATGGTTAAGCATCATTTCAGCTTTAACACAATAGTCGACAGCCCGGATGCGGAGGTGCTCGATTATCAGTATGGAAGTAGCGGCCAGTTTGGCACTCACGCGAACAAAGAGAGGGTTCAGCTTGGACAGGTGTTTCCGCAATGGAATACGGCTGGAGTGATGCCGCGAGGTGAGTTTTTATACGTCAAATGGCGTTTGAAATCATCGGGAAAGGTCTATGAGGACAAAGTGGATCTCACCACCCGACTTCCCGCGGATATCACGGATCATCGCATTCACTTCGTCATCAAAGGGGCACAGCTATACGTCTACCTGATTTCGCCGGAGAGGCGGTCTGCCTCCTCGCCGGCAGGGCCTGTGAAAACGTACGCCTATCTGAAGCAATATCAGATCTATCCGGATCCAGCGAAATAACCATTTAATTCATTTTCAATCCTGAGGCGATTGCCATGTCAACCCAGATTGCACAAACAGAAACGGCGGCGCAAATCAGTGCAGCGCAGGCACAAGCCAATGCGATTGCAACATCGGCAACATCCGCCGTGTCCGGTAATACTTTTGTATTTTTTGCTGCATTTGATGGGACCAATAATATTAAAACCAATCCGGAGTATTCGGGGGACACGCAAAGCACCGCTGTCGGGGAACTGTCTGATCAAGTTGCTGCTGCCTCAAATATTCCGGGCTCAAATGTTCAAGTGGGCTATTACCCAGGCGTCGGCACGCCTGGTACGGCCTTCGCGTCTTCTATTTTTCCGACACAACAGGCGATTGCCACGGCGCAGAGTGCCTATAACGATTTTGCCGCTGCCGCTGCTAATTGGCTTACAGATAACCCTGGCGGTTCAGTTACCACAATGCTCACCTCGTTTAGCCGGGGGAGTGTTGCGGCCGCGATCTTTTCCCAGATGCTCTATGAAAATGGTTTGGTTGATCCAAACACCGGAACGACGTTGATACCGCCAGGGCAGGTTGGCGTGTCGGCAGGTTTGGTGATATCGCCAGTGGATACAGGCGCCACCGGGAATTTGGCTTTTGCGCCCAATGTCCAGAACATGACGGTGGTCCTGGCTGATAATGAATACCGAACTTTGTATGAACAAGCCACCTATAATCAACCGGGCTTCACTACCCTAGGTATGACCGGCAATCATGGCGATGTAGGCAGTCTTTATGACAGCGGACTTGGCGGACTTGCACTACAGGCGTACCAGGGGTTTTTCAATAACGCAGGGCTAAGTATTGCTCCGGTACTCCCTTCACGTGAGTTTAATCCGGATGCTCCCGTTGTGATACATGTTGAGACGTATGATATTCAAAACCCCCAAAATCTTTTCAGCTATGGGTCCGTTGCTGATAACACCCCACTACGCACCGTTACCATCACGCCTTCTGAAGCATCAACGGGCCCTACGGTGGATTACACCATCAATTCCGACGGCAGCCAAACATATTATCTCCAGATCCCGGGTACTACTCTAACCACCACCATACCCGCCGAAGTGACACCGCCGGACCAGTTCGCGGTTGGCACAGTGCTCGACACAACCCTCAACGTGTTCTCCCAGTTTGAGAATGTTACGAACGAGAACCAGAACACACTGCCACCCGGCCAGGAGGTGGTGATCATCGGCAGTAACGGGTATGACGTGACCATCGACCCCGCTGGGACAGTAGATATCATCGACGACGGGACCGGATCGGGAGACGGTGATCCGGTGATCCAAGTCGACGGGACTCCTCCCTTTTCTTTCGCCCACGATGGAGACCTCAAGATTGTAGCGGGAAACGGCAACGACAGTGTGGATCTGAGAGGTAGCACCGGCAATAACACTGTCCTAGCCGGAAATGGCAACGACTCAATATGGGGTGGCTCCCTCGGAAGCAATGTCATTCTCGCCGGGGATGGCAACGACTCTATTCTCGCTATCAATTCCGGTAGCAACATTATCAAAGTAGGAAATGGGAACGATACCATCGGGGCTTCTGGATTGAACAATACGATTGTGGCTGGTGGTGGACTTGACGCGATCACCACTGGTCTTGGCAACAACAGTATAATTGTTGGCGCGAACTTAGCGCCATGGACTTTGGTGACTTTCCCGGGTCTCTACGACATGATAGTACTCGGCGATGGGAATAACACCTTCGATGGGGGGGGTAGTAGGGACCACATCACTTTCGGATTGGGGAATAATATCATCATCGGCGGCTCAGGCTTGGGCGGCAATGTTATTGGGCCTCACTCAGTCCTCGGCTATACTCCTGAATCCCTTGCTGCAGCAGGCGATGACTTTATCATAGGCGGTCCTAACGGCAATTTGATAGGCGGTGGCTTCGGCAATAATACGATCTATGGGGGGGCAGGGGACGATACTATCTTTGCAGGCGGGTCGCCTGTTGTAGGTGGGGTGAACTTCCCGGGCATCCGGGGTCACCACAACGTTGTGTTCGGAGGTGATGGGAATGATGTATTAGAAGCCGGCTACGGGAACGACACGTTGGACGGGGGCCCCGGCGATGATACGCTGATGATGGGCAGAGGCAACGGCACCTTCGTCTTCGGGCTGGGCTCCGGGCACGACTTGATCCAACCCAGAGGGGTCCCCGCCACGTCGACCGACACGATTCAACTGGGGGCGGGGATCACACCGTCCGACGTGACGCTGCAGGCTGATGCGAGCGGCGACGTGACGCTGCAGATCCAGGGCTCTTCCGATCAGCTCACCGTGAACTTCTTTCTCTACTCCCCCTTCACCGACTTTCTTTACTCCCCCTTCGATAACCCGGTCCTCTACAACGGAGACGACATTATGGGGGAGGGCCAGATCGCGTTTGCGGACGGCACGGTCTGGAACAAAGCGATGATCACCAGCCAGGTCCAGGGCTTGACCCTGACGGGGACCGACGGGCCGGATACCCTGCAGGGCACGTTTGTGAATGATACCCTGATCGGCGGTCCGGGAAACGATACGCTGGTGGGCGACAGCGGCAACGATACCTACGTCTTTGGCCGGGGCGACGGACAGGACACTATCATCGACCAGAATTATTCCGGCAGTGACACCAGTGACATGAATACCATCCGCTTGGGCGCGGATGTGGCGCCGACCGATGTGATCCTGACAACGGATAGTGCAGAGGATCTGGTCCTGGCGATCGCCGGGACGACCGACCAACTGACCGTCGCGAACTATTTCGTCGACCCGGGGTACGAGGTGGAGCAGGTGCAATTTGCCGACGGCGCGGTATGGGATACGAGTGCGATATTCAGTCGAGTGCAGGGAATTACCATCACGGGCACAGAAGACTCGGATTTTCTGCAGGGGTCTCCTTTTAACGATGTACTGACTGGGTTGGGCGGCGACGACGAGCTGGATGGTCTAGCGGGGGCGGATACGCTGATTGGTGGAACCGGTAATGACGTCTTAGTCGGTGGGACCGGGAACGACACCTATGTGTTCAATATCGGCGACGGTTTTGACACGATCTACGATACAGCGGCGCCCGGCGCAGGCAATGTCATCCAGTTCGGGGCGGGCATCACCGCGGGGGACTTGATCTTCACGCAGGATCAAACCGAGCACACGTTGACCATTGTCTATGATGATGCTGTCCAGCTTGTCGGCTTCGATCCGAATGGCGTCCACGGTACGCTGGTCGTCTCGACGTTGAAGTTTTCTGACGGCAGCTCGCTGAATATGGCCGATCTGTTCCCGCCGACTACACCAACGAATCACGCACCGACGGTAGCCAATCCAATTGCTGATCAAAGTACGCTGGAAGATTCGGCGTTGAGCTTCCAGGTACCGGCGAACACGTTTGCCGACCAGGATGCGGGAGACACACTCACATTGAGCGCGACGCTGACGAATGGCAACCCGTTGCCAGTGTGGCTGAGCTTCGATGCGGCAACGCGCACGTTCAGTGGCACGCCGGACGATCCGGATATCGGCACGATCAATGTGAAACTGACTGCCACCGACAGCGGCAACCTGAGCGTGGCCGATACGTTTGGCCTGACGGTGACGCCGGTGAACGAGGCGCCCACGGTGGCGAACGCGATTGCCGATCAGAGCACAGAAGCAGATTCCCCCTTCAGTTTTACGGTGCCGGGCAATACGTTTACGGATCAGGATGTGGGAGACACGTTGGCTTACAGCGCTGCGCTGGCAGGTGGTGGAGCGTTACCGTCCTGGCTGAACTTCAACGCGGCGACGCGCACGTTCAGTGGGACACCTGGTGATGGCGATGTGGGAAACCTCAGCCTGCAGGTGACGGCAACGGATAGCGGCGGGCTGAGCGCAGCGGATGCCTTTGGGTTCACGATCGCGCCTGCCCCGGTGCACGTCATTAACGGCACAGACGGTGATGATGTTATCAGCGGCACTGCTGGCGACGATGTGATAGATGCCAAGGACGGCAATGACATCGTCAATGCGGGCAGAGGCAACGATCTCGTGGAGGGCGGCGCGGGCAACGATATTCTCAGGGGGGAAGCCGGGAACGATACGCTGAGCGGCGGGACGGGCTCGGACTTGCTGGACGGCGGGCCCGGCGATGATGTGCTGCAAATGTCGGTGGATGGAATCTGGACGTCCGACTTTATTGCGTACAATGCCGGCAGTCCCGGGCATCCAGGCACAGGGCAGATCGTCCCGATCGCCGGCATGAACCGCTCCTTTGATGTGTTTGTCGGAGGGGATGGAACGGACAGCATTATCGGGACCTCGGGCAATGATGCGATCGCGCTGGATGATCTCTACAGCCCCTTTCCGCAAGAGCCAGGGCCGCGCATTGCCGGTGTTGAAGTCATCAGGACAGGAGACGGCAATGACCTTGTGGATCTCACGAGCTTCGACTTCGATTACGGAGATGTGACCCTGGATGGCGAGAACGGGAATGATACCTTGTGGGCGAGCAGTGGCAACGATGTGCTGATCGGCGGGCCGGGAAACGACAGTCTGGTCGGCGGCGCCGGCAATGATACCTATCTCTTCAATCGTGGTGACGGGCAGGATACGATCATTGACCATGACGCGACGCCCGGCAACCGCGATACGGTAGCCTTCGGGTCCGACTTGGTCCCGTCCGATTTTGTGCTCAGCCGCCAAGCCAACGACCTCCGCATCGCGATCCACGGCTCCTCCGACCAGATCACGGTACAAGACTGGTACAACGGCCCCGACAACCAGACTGAAGTCATTCAGGCCAGCAACGGCCAACAGCTACTCAACACGCAGGTGGATCAGCTCATCCAGGCGATGGCGCAATTCAGCGCCGATAACGGATTGACGTGGGATCAGGCCATTGACCAGCGGCCGCAGGACGTGCAGACGATCCTGGCGGCGAATTGGCACTAAACAGGAGCGCGCATTTCGCCATGGCATCTGATGACGGCACATCGAGACCCCCTCCCGATACAATTGACACGGGACTCGTCTGTCTGCTGATCCTGGCCCGGTACTTCGGCCTCCCGGCTGACGGCGAGCAGTTGCGCCATCAGTTCGGCGAGTCCGGCAAGCCGTTCAGCGAGAACGATCTGCTGCGCGCCGCCAAACACCTCGGGCTGAAGGCCGGCGTGGTGGACGGCGAGTGGTCACGCCTCTCCGTCGTCTTTCTTCCCGCCGTTGTGCGGTACAAGGACGGCCGGTACGTGGTCCTCGCCAAGGCCGATGACGACAAAGTCCTGGTCCAGGACCCCCGCGAGTCCCGCCCGCTGGTGCTCCAGCGCCAAGCTTTTGAAGAAGCCTGGAGCGGGCAGCTCATTCTGCTCACCAAGCGCGCGCATCTCCGGCCTGAAGACCGCAAGTTCGACTTCACCTGGTTCATTCCCGCCATAGTCAAGTACCGGAAGCATCTCGGCGAGGCCCTGCTGGCCTCGTTCTTCATCCAGGTGTTTGGGCTGCTGACTCCGCTCTACACCCAGGTGGTCATCGACAAGGTGCTGGTGCATAAGGGGCTGACCACGCTGCATGTGCTCGCGATCGGGATGCTGGCGCTGACCATTTTTAGTGTGGTCCTGGGCGGGCTGCGGACCTACGTGTTCTCACATACCACCAGCCGGATCGATGTCGGCTTGGGCGCGGAGCTGTTCCGGCACTTGCTGTCGTTGCCGCTGGGGTATTTCGAGGCGCGCCGCGTCGGGGACACGGTCGCGCGCGTCCGCGAGCTGAGCACCATCCGCGAGTTCCTCACCGGCTCGGCGGTCACGTCCGTCATGGACCTGTTCTTTGCCGTGGTGTTCATCGCGGTCATGGTATTCTACAGCCCGCTGCTGACCCTCCTCGTGGTGGGGGCGCTACCATTGTATATAGGGCTCTCGGCGCTGGTGACGCCGGTGTTTCGCGTGCGATTGGCTGAGAAGTTCAACCGCGGGGCGGAAAACCAGGCCTTCCTGGTGGAAGCGATCACCGGCATCCAGACGCTCAAGGCCATGGCGATCGAGCCGCCGCTGCAACGCAAGTGGGAGGAACAACTCGCCGAGTACGTCCGGGCCGGCTTTCGGGCGACCACGCTCGGGAATTCGGCCAGCCAGGTCGCGTCTTTTATCAATAAGGTGACGACGATCGCCATCATCTGGCTCGGCGCCCAGCTTGTCATTGAAGGCCAGCTTAGCATCGGCCAGCTGATCGCGTTCACCATGCTGGCCGCGCAGGTCAACGCGCCTGTTCTGCGCATCGTGCAGATGTGGCAGGATTTTCAGCAGGCCGGGATTTCGGTGCAACGGCTGGGAGACATCCTCAATACGCCGATCGAAGCATCCCATCCCAATCGGACGACGCTGCCCAATCTGTCGGGGCGCGTGGTCTTGGAGGACGTCACCTTCCGGTACCGGCCGGGCAGGCCGGAGGTCCTCCGCAACGTGTCCTTGCAGGTGGATCCCGGGCGGGTGATCGGGCTCGTCGGCCGGTCGGGATCCGGCAAGAGTACCATCGCCAAGCTGATCCAGCGCCTCTACATTCCCGAGCGCGGGCGCGTGCTGATCGACGGAATCGATCTCGCGCAGATCGATCCCGTGTGGCTGCGCCGCCAGGTGGGCGTGGTGCTGCAGGAGAATTTCCTGTTTAACCGGTCGGTGCGCGAGAACATCGCGTTGGCGGACGCCGGCCTATCAATGGAGCGGGTGGTCCAGGCCGCGACGCTCGCGGGCGCGCACGACTTCATTCTGGAGCTGCCGGAGGCCTACGATACGGTGGTCGGCGAGCATGGCTGCTCGCTCTCGGGCGGGCAGCGCCAGCGGATCGCCATCGCGCGGGCCCTAGTCACCAATCCGCGCATTCTGATCTTCGACGAAGCCACCAGCGCCCTGGATTACGAGTCGGAAGCCATCATCCAGGCGAACCTGGCGAAGATCTGCCAAGGGCGCACGGTCTTCATCGTCGCGCACCGTTTGAGCACGGTACGTCCGGCGAACCGCATCTTCGTGATCGAGAAGGGCGAGATCATGGAACAGGGCACGCACGACGAGCTGCTGCGGCGCAACGGCTATTACGCCCGGCTGCACAAGCTACAGAACGGCAACTATGCAGTGGCTTAATTCCATCACGCGGCATTGGGACGTTTGGCGAACAGCCTGGGATGAGCAGCGGCATCAACGTCCCGCCACGGCGCCGCGACGCCGGGAGGCTGAATTCCTGCCGGCGGTCCTGGAGATTCAGGATTCCCCGCCGTCCCCGGTGGGCCGCGCGATCGGCGTGACAGTGATCGCCGTCTTTCTCGCCGGCATTGTCTGGGCATGTCTCGGCAAGATCGACATCGTGGCGGTGGCGCCGGGCAAGATCATCCCCAGCGGCTATTCCAAGGTGGTGCAGCCGTTGGACAGCGGGGTCGTCCTGGCGATCCACGTACACGATGGGCAAGCGGTCAAAAAAGGCGAGGTGCTAATCGAGCTGGATCCCACCCTGACCGGAGCGGAGGGGGAGCGCTTTGCCAATGAGCATCAGGCGGCCCTGGTCCAGGCCGCGCGGTTGCGCGCGCTGATCGCCGGCAAGAGCACATTCGACCCACCGAAAGGTGTGGACCTGAAATTTGTGGCGCTGCAGCAGCACATGCTGCGGAACCAATTGGCCGAATTTCAGTCACGCGTCGAGGCTGCTCAACATTTGATTGATCAGCGCAAAGCGGCCATCGAAGCCACGAAGGCAAGCATTGCGCGCTATGAGACCACTGTGCCGATGGATAACGAACGGGCCACCGCCTTCAAGCAATTGGTGGATCAAAACATTGCCTCCCGGATGGAGTATTTGGCGGCCGAAAAGCAGCGTGTGGAGGAGACGCAGGAACTCGCCAGGCAGAAAGAGATTTTCGGGCAGGACTCGGCGGCGTTGGCCGAAGCGCAGCAAAATTATCAGACGCTCATCTCGGAATTTCAAAAGACCCGCCATGACGAATTGTCCGACCAGGAGACCAAAGCCGCGTCGCTCTTTCAGGAGCGGGTGAAGGCCGCCCAGCGGACCGGCCTGCAGAAACTGACGGCGTCGATTGATGGGGAAGTCCAGCAGCTTGCGGCACACACGATCGGAGGTGTCGTGACGCCGGCCCAGCAGTTGCTGGTCGTCGTACCCTTCGAACATCAACTCGAGGCCGAAGTGATGGTGGAAAACAAGGACATCGGGTTTGTGAAGAAAGGCCAACGTGTCGAGCTCAAAGTCGAAACCTTCCCGTTCACGCGCTACGGTCTCATCGACGGAGAAATCATTAATGTCACCACTGACGCGGTGCAGTTGGATAAGAGCGGAGAGGTTGCGAAAAGCAATCAGAGTCCACAAGGCGGAACCTTGGTCTATCCGGCACGCGTGAGCCTGTCCAAGTCCGTCATCCAGGTGGACGGCAAGCCGGTCAGGCTATCGCCGGGCATGGCCGTGACGGCCGAGATCAAGACCGGTACGCGTCGGCTGATAGAATTCTTCCTCAGCCCGCTTTTGAAGTCCCGCCAGGAAAGTTTGCGGGAACGGTAAGTATCGGCCCGGCAAGACAGCCAGACCAAGCGTCAGATTGCCTGTGAAAACTCTCACCGTATCATTCAAAACAATAATAAGGGCCATACTGCGTCGAATGGGGTATGACATTGTTCGATGTTCCAACGCCTTAACGGCTTTCCCGCCTGACTTTGACCCTAGCGATGTTGATCTCTGCCGAAGCATCGCCCCTTTTACGTTTACGACTCCGGAACGAATCTACGCGCTGACCAATGCCGTCAAATACGTCGTCAAGAATAATATCCCAGGGGTGATCGTGGAGTGCGGGGTATGGAGGGGTGGGAGCATGATGACGGTCGCGCGCACCCTGTTGCAGTTAGGCGATACCAGCCGCCATCTGTATCTTTTTGACACCTACGAAGGGATGACGCCACCGACGGAGAAAGATGTCATGTTTGACGGTCGTCGTGCGTCTGATCTTCTTTCGAATTTGACGAAGGAGGATAAGCTGTGGGCGGTCTGTTCCATGGAAGAAGTGCAAGCGAATCTCTACAGCACGTCCTATCCCAGAGAGAAGATTCATTTCGTCAAAGGCAGGGTGGAGTCCACGATCCCGTCGGAGGCGCCTGACACCATCTCGTTGCTGCGGCTTGACACCGACTGGTACGAGTCGACGAAACACGAGCTGGTTCATCTCTACCCACGCTTATCGAAGGGTGGTGTCATCATCATTGACGATTATGGTCATGTCCAAGGTTGTCGAGAAGCGACAGAGGAATACATCCGTGAGAATAATGTAAGGCTGCTGCTGAACCGGATCGATTACACAGGACGAATAGGCATTCGAACATAGTTGCGGGGGCGTTACGGCCGCCTCAAACCCCCTGAAAATTAAGCCGGTTCGGCAAACTTCGTCTTGAAATCTCTGATCTTTTTAGGATATACTCCCCTTTTAATGCGTCCGAATCGACCCTCCCACCATTCCATTAGGCGGATGAACCTGGGTCTCAATCCATCATGAATCGATTGCTTGGTCTTTTGACCACGTGGTCCGAGCGGATTTTGTCGGCGGCGCCGGAGCGCGTCCAGCGCCAGGCCCGGCAGAAAGCGGATCGGCTTCTGCGTCTCGTCGGCGGCAATCCGAACGTCTCGCCGGCGACTTCTGCTCCTGCTCGACGCTATGATCCCGGCCAGGCTCAGCAGCAGGGCACTGCCGTGGAGGAAGCTGTGAGGCGGGGCCGGCAGTGGCTGCTTTCGGTGCAGTTCGAAGAGGGATATTGGGTCCACGAGCTGGAAGCCGATACGACGCTGACGTCCGAATACCTCATGCTGCGCCGGTTCCTGGATCTGGTGGACAAGGAAAAGGAGCGCAAGGCCGTCCGCTACCTGATCGCGGCGCAGTTGCCCGAGGGCGGGTGGCCAATCTACTACGGCGGGCCCGCGGAGATCAGCGCGTCGGTGAAGGCCTATTTCGCGCTCAAGCTCTCCGGCGTCTCGGCGGATGAGCCTTTCATGCAGAAGGCCCGCGCGGCAATTTTGGATAAAGGCGGCGTGGTCCAGGCCAACGTCTTCACCAAGATCGCGCTGGCGCTGTTCGATCAATATGATTGGCGCGGGATCCCCACGATGCCGGCGGAACTGGTCCTCTTATCGCCGCGGGGCCTCTTCAGTCCCTACGACCTCTCCTATTGGTCACGGACGGTCCTGACCCCTCTCTTGATCATTTTCAATGCGAAGCCGCTCTGCCGCATCCCGAAAGAACAGGGAATCGACGAGCTCTGGCGCACACAACGCGAACAGGTGGACTTTCGTCGTACGCCGCCGTTCCTTAAGGATCGACGGTGGTTCACCTTGCGGAACTTGATGGTCCTCCCGGATCGGTTGCTACGGATCTACGAGTGGTTCGTCCCGCAAGGTCTTCGGAAGATATCCGTCGCCCGCGCCGCTGAGTGGATGATCGAGCGGATGGAGGGCGAGGGTGGGCTGGGCGCCATCTATCCCGCGATGGCGAACTCGGTCGTGGCGCTACGGTGCCTCGGTTATGAGGTGGACCATCCACTCGTGCGTAAAGCCTTGCGCGAGATCGAAGCGTTGGAAGTGCATGATGGTGACGCGCTGCACCTGCAGCCCTGCTTCTCACCGGTCTGGGATACGCCGCTGACAATCAACGCGCTGATCGAGAGCGGCATCCCCCAGAACGACCCCGCGCTGCTCCGCGCCGCACGCTGGGTCCTGGGGCGGCAGTGCCGGAAAGTCGGTGACTGGATCGTATCATCGCCGCAGGCCGAGCCGGGCGGCTGGTACTTCCAGTTCGAGAACGAATTCTATCCGGACAACGACGACACGGCCGTCGTGATCATCGCACTGTCGAAGCTCGCCATGCCGGAGGCGGATACTCAGCGAGACGCCATGAGGCGGGGGATCCGGTGGACGCTGGCGATGCAGGGGAGCGACGGCGGATGGGGCGCCTACGACAAAGATAACAACAAGATGTTCCTGAATCACATCCCCTTCGCCGACCATCGGGCGCTGCTCGATCCCAGCACGGCCGATCTCGCGGGGCGGGAACTGGAAATGCTCGGAGCGCTCGGTTATGACCGGACCCATCCGGCGGCGGTCCGCGCCCTGCGGTTCCTCCGCAAGAACCAGGAGGAAGACGGGTCCTGGTATGGCCGCTGGGGCGTCAACTATATCTATGGTACGTGGTCCGTGCTGGCCGGCTTGAAGGCGATCGGGGAAGACATGCAGGCCGAGTACGTCCGCCGGGCGGTGGCCTGGCTCGTGTCGAAGCAGAACCCTGACGGCGGGTGGGGCGAATCCTGCCTGTCCTACGCGGAGGCCGAGGCGCATGGCGTGGGGAGAGCACGTCCTCGCAGACTGCGTGGGCGCTTATCGCATTGCTGTGTGCCGGCGAAGTTGATTCTTTCAGTGTGGTCCGGGGCGTGAACTACCTGCTCCGTCGGCAAGACCCGCAGGGCTCCTGGCCGGAGCGTATGCACACCGGCACGGGGTTCCCGCGCGTCTTCTACCTCCGCTACCACGGCTACAGTCACTTCTTTTCCCTGTGGGCCCTGTCCATGTACCGGTCCCTGAAGGCGCGCGGGCGAACCTGCGCAGACGAGATCCGCGAGCAGAACCGCGCGCACGGGCGGTTCCGTCTCGCCGAGTGAGACATGCGACGCATCGCGATCATGGCTGCATCCGGACGCGAGCTGGCGCCGGCGCGCGCGGCATTGGGGAACATCCGGGACGGACGGCTGCATGCGTTTCGACATGAGGTGGGCGAAACCGGCGCGGTTGAAGTGCATCTGATTGAAACAGGGATCGGCCCCGAGGCGGCGTACCCTGCCGCTCGTGCGGCTCTTGACGTCCTTGCGGTGGATGCGGTGGTGTCGACCGGATACGCTGGCGCGCTAGGCTCTGCAGGTCTTGGCGGATTGATCTTGGGAACCGAGGTTCGCAATTGGACGAAGGGCAACCCTCATACGAGGTTCAGGAGCGACCCCGCGTTGCTCGCAATCGCTCGAGACGCTGCAGATCTTACAAAGACGGCATGGTCACAAGGCTCATTGGTCACGGTGGAGAACGTTGTATGGCGGGCTACAGAGAAGCAAGCTCTCGGCACGGTCAGTGGAACGATCGCTGTGGACATGGAGAGCGCCGCAATCGCGCAAGCCGCGGGCGAACGAGGTGTGCCGTTTCTCCTGGTTCGCGCGGTGTCCGATCGCGTCGATGAGGATCTTCCGATGGATTTCAACCTGTGGTTTACCCCGTGGGGACGCGTGCAGGGGGCTGTGCAGATACTCCTGCATCCATCCATTCTTCGCTCCCTCCTTCGGATGAAACGCCATGTCGAGCAGGGCTCGCAGAACCTGGCCCGATTCTTCAAGGCGTTCTTTGTCGTGCTCGATGAGGGGCGTCTTCCCGCTGATGCGCTCACCGTGACGACGATGGGAGCGCACTGATGGTCGCCGCTGCTGTTGCCGGATTCGGCCGGAACACCCTGTGGATCGTCGGCGAGATGGGCCGCATGATGGTGTTTTTGCTCAGCACGATCGCCTGGATGGTGCGCCCGCCGTTTCGTCTGCTGCAGGTCCTCAAGCAGATCCATTTCATCGGTGTGAAATCGCTCTTCGTGATCGTGCTGACCGGGGCTTTTACCGGCATGGTGTTGGGGCTGCAGGGCTATTATTCGCTTCGGAAATTCGGAGCGGAAGGGTTGTTGGGATCGGCCGTGGCTTTGAGCATCATCCGCGAACTTGGCCCGGTGCTGTCGGCCTTGATGGTGACGGGGCGCGCGGGCTCCGCCATGACGGCGGAGATCGGTATCATGCGCATCACGGAGCAGATCGACGCCTTGGATACGATGGCGGTCAATCCGATGCAGTACCTTATCGCGCCCAAGGTGCTGGCCAGCGTGCTCATCATGCCCATGCTCTGCTCGATCTTCGACATCATCGGCATCTACGGCGGCTACCTGGTCGGCGTCGAGCTGCTGGGGGTGAGCTCGGGCGCCTATACCAGCTCGATAGAATTGAGTGTGGAGTGGAAGGACGTCTATGGCGGCTTTCTCAAGGCCATCAGCTTCGGCGTGATCGTATCCTGGGTCTGCACCTATAAAGGGTACAATACGACGATGAGCGCCGAAGGATTGGCGACCGCCACGACCGAAGCGGTGGTGCTGTCCTCCGTCCTCATCCTTATCTGGGATTATTTCATCACTTCGGTGTTAATGTGAAAACGCCGCTTGGCCAAGACCGCGCGGCTACGGAAGCCGCAGGCGTTGTGACGCGGGCGGAGGATTCTCAGCCGGTGATTCGCCTCATCGGGGTGGAGAAGAAACTCGGCGGGCAGCCGGTCCTGCGAGGCGTGAATCTGGAGATTCACCGCGGAAAAGTGACCACGATCATCGGCAAGAGCGGAAGCGGGAAGAGCGTGCTGCTCAAGCACATCATCGGGCTGTTGAAGCCGGACCGCGGTCAGGTGCTGGTGGACGGGACCGATATCACGAAGCTGGGCGCGCGCGAGCTGAACGAGGTCCGGAAGAAGTTCGCCATGCTGTTCCAGGGAGCGGCGCTGTTCGACTCGCTCAACGTGTCTGAAAACGTCGCCTTTCCCTTGCGCGAGAAGACGAAGCTGAAAGAGACGGAGATCGAACGGAAGGTCCTCGAGATGCTGGAGGCGGTCGGACTCACGGACATGGGGCACAAGTTCCCCGCGGAGCTCAGCGGGGGCATGCGCAAGCGGGCGGGCCTGGCCCGCGCGCTCGTGATGGGCCCGGAAATCATCCTCTTCGACGAGCCGACCACGGGGCTCGATCCGCTCCTGGCGCGCACGATCCACGACCTGATCGTCGAGACCCAGCGGCGGTTCGGGTATACCGCCGTCATGGTGAGCCATGAGATTCCCGAAATCTTCGGCATCTCGGACTACGTGGCGATGCTGCTGGACGGCGTGATTGCCGAGATGGCGCCGCCGGAGCAGTTTCAGCGCACCCGGAACCCCGGCGTGCGGGAGTTCATCAACGTCGAGCCCAAGCCCGAGGCCGTCTCCTCGGGAGTCGGCAAGGAGAGCCGGTCGCTATGAACAATACGAAACTGGAACTCATCGTCGGGGTTTTCGTCCTGGTCGGGATCGCCGCCTTGACGTATCTCGCGGTCAAGCTGGGGAAGCTGGAAGTGATCGGGGGCGGGAATCAGGTTGAGATCCAGGCGGAGTTTGATTCGGTGACGGGGCTCAAGACGGGCGCGACAGTCGAGATCGCCGGCGTGCAGGTGGGGCAGGTCAAGCGGATGGTATTGAACGGCGATCGGGCCACGGTGGTGTTCGCGATCAAGCCCGGTGTGAAGCTCTACGGCGATGCGATCGCCTCGATTAAGACCCGCGGGCTGATCGGTGACAAGTTTGTGTCGATTTCGCCGGGGGGGTCGGACAAGGAATTGCCTCCGGGGGGGAAGATCCGAGATACCGAGTCGGGGCTCGATTTCGAAAAGGTCATTAGCGAATTCATTCATGGGAACATTAAGTAGAACTAATGGGGAGGCTACGGTGATGCGACGTCATGCACATATGTTGGCGGTGGTTCTGGCCGGCAGCTTGGTCGGTGGGGAGATGCTTGGTCTGATGTCGACGGCGTGGGCGGGGCCTCCGACCGATTTCGTCAGGAAGTCCGTCGATGACGTCATCCGTATCCTGGAAGACCCGGCCTGGAAAAAACCGGAGAAGAAGGAAGAGCGCCGCAAGCTGCTGGAACAGACCATCGCCCAGCGGTTCAATTTTGCCGAAATGGCGAAGCGGAGTTTGGGGGCGGAATGGGCCAAGCGGACGCCGGAAGAGCAGAAGGAGTTCGCGGCCAATTTTCAGACCTTGCTGTCGAATACGTACATCGGGCGTATCGAGGCCTATTCGGGCGAGAAGGTCCAGTATCTCAAGGAACTGAACGACGGCGAGTATGCGGAGGTCTATACCAAGGTCGACAACGGAAAATCCGTGATCGACCTCACGTACAAAATGGAGAGCAGCGGTGGAGAGTGGCGCGTGTACGACGTCGTCGTGGAGGGCACCGGCCTTGTCCAGAATTACCGCGAGCAGTTCAAACGGATTCTCCGCAAGGATTCGTTTGCGGAGCTCTCCAAACAGCTGGGGGACAAGTCAGCGCACATTAAGGCTCCTGCCGCAAGCGGGAGCGATACCGTCAAGAGCCGATGAGTGTACGTGACGACGCTCTTTCGCCGGTTTCTCGCATGCGTGATCGGCGCGGTTGCGCTGGTGCTCCCATGGGCGCAGTCGTACGCCGAGGAGTCGACCTATTTTGTGATTCCCGCCGTCGGGACGGCGAAGAACGACGGGACGGACGTCGGAGCGATTGTCTCCTACATTTTTACGGACGAGGAGGGCCGCGTCACAAAGATCATTGCGCCGGTGTACATCCACAACGAGTTTCTGGGCCACCGCGGCACGCTCAACCTGTTCTGGTATCCGACGCGGGGAGACGCATACAAGCTGATCGTGTCGTACACGGAGGTGATCGAGCGCAAGTTCATGTTCGATTTTCAGCGGCTGCTGCTAGGCGGCGGCAAGTACAGTCTGGAAGGGAACGTCGGATTTTTTAAAAATGCGACGGCGCGGTTTTTCGGCATCGGTCCTGAGACTGCACAGGCGCAGGAAACGAACTACACGGACCGCGAGCTCCTGGGGTTCATCACGGGAGGGATCTATGTCGGGCCGGGCAGGCGGGTGACGTGGACCGAACGCCTTCGCAACGTGGAAGTTCAGCCTGGGGGGATCCCCGATCTCCCCTTCACGCAATCGGTGTTTCCCGCGATCAAAGGCACGGGCGGAGGGACGGTATGGGGGCACAGGCTGGCCTTTCTCGACGATACGCGCGATGATACGCTGACGCCGACGATTGGGGGCTATTTCAAGATGTACCTGGAACTGGCGCAGAGCTTGTCGGCCGACAGCGATACGGTGTTCAGCCATTACGGGGCCGAATACAAGGTGCTGATCCCGAACGAGACCAAGAAGTACACCTTCGTGTTTCGAGCGAGAGGGAACTTCACGGTCGGCGGCACGGATATTCCGTTCTTCGAGCGGAGCAGCCTGGGCGGGCAGAACACGTTGCGGGGGTTCGGCGTGGGACGGTTCGTCGACAATCACTCGCTCGTGTTTAATTTCGAGGAGCGGATCCAGTTGTTTCACTTGAAAGTCTTCGGCACGGTCGCCGAAGTGGAGACGGCGCCGTTCCTCGACGTCGGTAAAGTGACCGATACGTTTCGCTACCGGGCGCTCTCCCAGTACCAGGTTAATCCCGGCATCGGGTTTCGGGCAATCGCTCGGCCCAATGTGGTGGGCCGGGTTGATGTGGCGACCGGCAGCGAAGGCCAGGCCGTCTTCGCGGGATTGGATTTTCCATTCTAGCTCGGTCCGGGATCAAAAGGAGGGAACGTGAGACCATTACTGCTGGCGGTGGCGTTGGTGCTGTTCGGAACGGGCCTGGTGTTTCCTTCCGGTTCGCAGGCGGACTCACCGGAGGCCCGTGCGATCGTACAAAAGGGCACAGTCGAGGCAGGACTTGCGGCGGGGTACCTTCAAGGGCTTGAGGTGTTCACGTCGGTCTCCGGCAACCGCAGCGCCGTCTATGTCCTTCCGCGCATCGGAAGGGTCCTGACTTCCGAAATGGGAAAGGGGTTGTTCGCGGGCAACCTGGAACTGCTGGTTGAACCCCTGTACGCGCACTATTTCAAGCCTTTTGGGGCGACCGCGGCGGGCGGTTCCCTGGTGTTTAAGTACAATTTTCTTTCGTTTGGGCGGTGGATGCCCTATTGGGATCTTGGATTGGGCATGTTGTGGACGGATCTTGCTCCCCGCATTCGTGAACAAAGCACGACCTTCAACTTCGTCTTAGAAAGCGGCCCGGGTGTCCACTACTTCGTGACAGAGAAGGTCGCGTTTATGATCGGCACCCGTTTTCATCACATCTCGAATGCCGGTCTTGGCGACCGCAATCTTGGATTGAACTCGATTCTCGGCTATGCCGGAGTATCCGTTTTTCTGCCTTGAACTTGAAAGTGAAGGGAGGCAAATGGTCTCGACCGAACGCTGTGATTCTTGACAGTCCCGTACGCGCTGTGCAAAAATAGCTGATTTATTGGTGTTTTTTCCCTTTGGGAGGAGAGAATGGTGTCCATCTTGGAAACGATCAACAGCCCAGCCGATTTGAAACGGGTGCCGGTCGGGCAGTTGCCTGCCCTGGCAGAGGAGATCCGCGAACAGATCATCTCGGTGACGTCCGCCGTGGGAGGGCATGTGGCCTCGAACCTGGGCGTGGTCGAGCTCACCGTGGCCTTGCATTATTTGCTGGACACGCCCAAGGACAAGATTGTGTGGGATACCAGCAACCAGGCGTACGCGCACAAGCTCTTGACCGGCCGCCGGGAGCTCTTCCACACGCTCCGGCAGTACGGCGGGATCAGCGGTTTCTGCAAGCGCGAAGAGAGCATCTACGACACGTTCAATGCGGGCCATGCCGGGACCGGCGTGTCGGCGGCGATGGGGATGGCGGTGGCGCGGGACATGGAAAAGCAGCGCCACCAGGTGGTCTGCGTGGTGGGCGACGGGGCGATGACATCCGGCATGACCTTGGAAGCCATGCAGCACGCGGGGGGCCTGCAGGAGGATCTGGTGGTCGTGCTGAACGACAACCAGATGTCCATCTCAAAGAACGTCGGCTCGCTCTCGGCCTATTTGAACCGCACCTTTACCGGCGAGTTCGTGACCCAGATGAAGACAGAGGCCAAGCATCTGATCGAGGCCATTCCTCAGATCGGCGGATCGCTCAGCCGGATCGCGCACCGTGCCGAGGAGCTGGCCAAGGGCCTCATCCTCCCCGGCGTGCTGTTTGAGGAGCTGGGCTTCCGGTACGTCGGCCCGATCGACGGCCACAACTTCGAGCAGTTGCTGCCGACGCTGGAGAATGTGCTGAAGCTGAAAGGGCCGATCCTGGTCCACGTGATCACGAAGAAGGGACTCGGCTACGAGCCGGCTGTGAAGGATCCGGTCTGGTTCCATGCCTGTCCGGCATTCGAGCGCGAGACGGGCCAACCGGCCAAGAAGAGCGCAAAGCCGTCCTACACATCGGTGGCGATCAATACCCTCTGCAAGCTGGCCCGACAGGACCGGCGCATCGTCGCGGTCACGGCGGCCATGTGTGAAGGCACGGGCTTGGCCGCCTTCGAAAAGGAGTTCCCCGACCGCTTTCATGATGTCGGCATTGCCGAGCAGCACGCGCTCACCTTCGCGGCGGGGCTGGCGACGCAGGGCGTCCGGCCGGTGGTGGCAATGTATTCCACGTTCCTCCAGCGGGCCTTCGATCAGGTGGTGCACGACGTGGCGACGCAGAACCTGCCGGTCTCCATCTTGATCGATCGGGGCGGGCTGGTGGCTGAAGACGGCACGACCCACCACGGCGCCTTCGACTATGCGTATCTGCGGCACGTTCCCAACATGGTGGTGATGGCGCCGAAAGATGAGAACGAGCTCCAGCATATGATAAAAACCTGTCTGAGTCATGAAGGTCCGGCCTCCGTCCGGTACTCGCGCGGCAGTGTGTGGGGCGTCGCCATGGACGCCGAGCCGAAGGCGCTGCCGATCGGACAAGGCGAATTGCTGCGGTATGGCGAGGACGTCGCGTTAATCGCCATCGGCATCATGGTCCTCCCGGCTTTGCAGGCGGCCGAGCGGTTGGCGGAACAGGGGATTTCAGCAGCCGTCATGAACGCTCGATTCGTCAAGCCGCTCGATCACGCGCTGATTGCACAGGTCGCCGGCCAGGTGAAGTGTGTCGTGACGGTGGAGGAAGGCTGCCGCCTGGGCGGATTCGGGTCCGCCGTGCTGGAGTCGTTGTCCGGTCAGGGGATCATGCATCTGCCAACGAAGGTGCTAGGCTTGCCTGACACGTACATTGAACAGGGACCGCAAGACCTCTTGCGCGTCCAGTACGGCCTGACGGCGGACGGGATCTATGAGGAGGCGAAGGCCTTATTTCTGACGTCCGGCATCGGGGTGGGAGAGCGCCGGTAAGCATGTTCATCAAGCGCCGCAAGACGAGGCAGATCCGCGTGGGCAAGGTGCCCATCGGCGGGGGCGCGCCGGTGGTGGTCCAGTCCATGACCACGCCGGACACGGCAGACGTCAAAGCCACGGTCGAGCAGATCCACCAGCTGGAGGAGGTCGGCTGCGAGATCGTCCGCGTGACGGTGAACACGCCGGAAGCCGCGAAGGCACTCCCGGCCATCAGGAAACAGACCACGGTCCCGCTCATTGCCGACATTCACTTTGATCACCGGCTGGCTCTCAAAGCTGCGGAGGTCGTGGACTGCGTGCGGATCAATCCGGGCAACATCGGGGCCTGGTGGAAGGTCGAAGAAGTCGTTAAAGCCGTGCGGGAGCGGAACATTCCGTTGCGCATCGGTGTGAACGGCGGGTCGTTAGAGCGTGAGCTGCTGGCCAAGTACGGTTACCCCACGGCCGAGGCGTTGGCAGAATCTGCCCTGAATGCCGTGCACGCGCTTGAGGATATCGGCTTCACGAACATGAAGGTCTCGCTGAAGGCCTCGGATGTGCACCTGATGGTGGATGCCTACCGGCTGTTCTCTCTTCAATCGGACTATCCTGTGCATCTGGGCGTCACGGAAGCGGGTACGCTCCTGACCGGGTCCATCAAATCTTCGATAGGCATCGGCATGCTCCTAGCCGACGGCATCGGCGACACGATCCGCGTGTCGCTGGCGGCCGATCCGGTGGAAGAGGTCAAAGTTGGATTCGAGATTCTCAAAGCCCTCGAACTGCGTCACCGGGGGGTCAACGTCATCGCCTGCCCGACCTGCGGGCGGGTGGAGATCGACGTGGTCAAGCTGGCCAACGAGATCGAAAAGCGGCTGGGGCACATCCGCGTGCCGCTGACGGTGTCGGTGCTCGGCTGTGTCGTCAACGGGATCGGGGAGGGCAAGGAAGCCGACATCGGCATCGCCGGCGGCGAGGGCCACGGAATCCTCTTCAAAGAAGGCAAATTGATCCGGAAGGTGAAGTCGGAAGAGCTGATGGAAACGTTGCTGGCCGAGATCGAGATCATGGCCAAGGAGCGGGAAGCCGGGCTCTCCGGGGATGGAGGGAACGGGCATGGGGACGCCGATCCCCCCAAGAAGGAAATTCCGGTCCTGAAAGTTTAGTTCTGCGTACGGTTTTTGTTTCCCTCTGAGCTTGTACCCCTTACACCGATCCGTTTATAATCCGACGCAGGGCGCCGTACCCAAGTGGTTAAGGGAGCAGTCTGCAAAACTGCGATGCAGCGGTTCGAACCCGCTCGGCGCCTCCAAACAAGAGCTCGCTCGACCGCGAACTTCGATCAAAAGTGAGCGGATATCCAATACCACCAGTAATCTGGAACAGTGGACTGGCTGGTTTTCGTTCGGCTTGGCGAATCTGTTGGCAAGCGATTAAACGTGAAGCTTAGACATCGCAGGTTCGAGTCCTGCCCGGGGGGCCACAGGTCCTTGAAGTTAAGCAGAACAAGCCAAGGTTTCTAGCATGGACAATGTTTACGTTGTGACTCTGGCGCTAGTTGTGATCGTCCTGTTGTACCCGCTTGGGCGATGGTGGTATCGCCGACGGCAAGCGGCGAATCAAGCGGATGCTCTCCTCTCCGACGTACTCAAACACAAGGACGCATTTCGACGATGATCCACAGCACTGCCGGGAGCAACTGGCGAGACCTGCCGATGGTCAAGGCATCCTAGCGCAGAACGTCAACGAACCGTTGAATATAGTAAAATCAAACGGAGGAAAGATGAAGGCGTGGTTCGTTCTCCCACTCGTTTGCTTTACCTTACTGTTAACATCGTGTGCAACTATTCCGTCGGAGTTTACCAAGCAGATTGATCAAAACCTTACGTTTACTGATGCCAAGCGAGCACCGGAACAGTTTCGAGGCAAGATCCTTCTGTTAGGCGGGACGGTGATTAAAAGGACGGACCTTCCCGGTATGACCCAATTGCGGATATATGAACACGAGGTCGATTCTCGATATAGTCCGTACATCGGGGGACCGTCAGAGGGAGAGTTTCTCATAGTAATCCGGTCTCCAGTCAATCCTGCCCAATATCCACCAGGAGAACTCATCACCGTGGTTGGGAAGCTGACGGGCGCCGAACCGGTGACGGGCCGTGGACCGCTACTTTCTTTCGACGCCTTGTATCTGCGCTCGTGGGGGTTGCCCTCGTTTTCAGACGATAAAGTCTATGATCGGCCCTCTTGCCAGAGGGTATACGGCGCAGGCTGCTGATACTGCGGTGGGGTAGCGCCCCAGACAGTAGAGTTCGCAAAGCGTACGGTTCGGGGAGCCACCTTTTTCTGACCAATGAAATATATCAAATGGAGGAACGAGACGCGACCTGTCCAAATTTAAGTGGGGCAGAACAATTGGCCCCCTCCATCATTCTGATTCTCTCTTCTCGCTCAGGGAAGGCCTGCCGCATTCTTAGTCTTCTCCTTTCCTTGGCAATAGGGCTTAACGCAATCCCCTCGTTCGTGGAGGCCTCCGATCACTGGAACCTCGAGGAGGAACTGCCTACTGAGGTCGAAGATGCGTATGCTTCAGATTACCTCACACCTGAATTGCAGTCGCTCTTTCGCTATGAGCGTATTCACAACGGAGGAGAACGTTTCGTGCTCAGCCCTCGATTGCTCTACGGTTTCGACAAGCAGTGGCAGGCCAAGGTCGCCGTCCCGTTCCTCTTTGGGTCGGCAGATAATACGGGGAGCGGGACAGTGGCTCTAGAGGTGTTGCATCAGTTCACCCAGGAGTCCGCGTATGCTCCGGCCTTAGCTTTTGCCGTCGGCCTTGGCCTTCCCTCTGGTGTGAGGAGTCATGGGGTCGATACGGAGTTAAAGGTCATCGGGACAAAGGCTTTTGGAAAGAGCTACCTTGAGCACCGAGTCCACGTCAATCTGGCGTGGAATCACAACACCGATCCTCTCGTCAATGAAAGGACCGACCGCTACGTGGCCATTCTCGGATACAGCCATCCGATCCCAGCAGATATCGTCCTCGTCATGGACTTCGCAAGAGAACAGGAGTTAGACAGAACGAGAACAGCGAATTTAGCGGAAGTGGGCTTCAGACGAATGGTGACACCAGTCAGTGTGGTCTCTCTAGGTGCGGGGCTAGATGTCAGCAAGGAGTTTCCTGGTTTCCGGGTCACCATAGGTTTTCAGTACTCCTTCGAGTAGCTGCTGTGCGCGTGCCCGGCCCCCCAAACGACATTATATGAAAAAACTTGATTTTATATGAATACTTTGAGAATATCAGCCACCGTATATATATGAACCGCGCGCCTTACATGAACAGCGTGACCTTCAGAACGATCCTTGTCCTATGGCTCTTTCTGTCCGTGCTCGTTTCGATATCCGACCCCACGGATCTCACCGACCAGACAGTTCCTGCCGTCCTCGAGTACATTTTAGATCTAAGAGTCGGTGAAACGAAATTCAAAGATCTCTCCCTTGACGTGTTTATCACTGCCGTCTCGATGTCAGTGGCCGCAAATGGCATCTTAAGGAATAGTTGCCCATACATCGTCGTTCTTCAGTCCTCCTCTCCCCCCCGTTATCAGCTTCTTTCGACATACCGTATCTGAACTCCCCATCTTTGCGGTCTTGGTCTGGATTTCGCCCGGCCCGATCCGCGTCCTGAGGTAAGTCACATCCGTTTCCCATTCCGTCCGCGTGTTGAGGTGCAAAGGCCGATGATTCGTACTCTATTCGAGGCTATCTGTCTGGTCCCGGTGATCGGAGGCTCGATCTACGCGATCCTGAGCCTGATCAGCGTCATGTGGTTGAAGGCAACCGCAGCTCCGTCGTCGAGACCCAATTCCGTGTCATGGCCGCCGGTCACGATTCTGAAACCCGTGTGTGGACTGGAAAAGAGTCTGAGGGAGAACCTCCGCAGCGCGTGCATGCAGGACTATCCCGAGTATCAAGTGGTCTTTTCTCTGCAAACCCTCGACGACCCGGCGTTACCGTTGTTAAAGGAGCTGCAGCGCGAGTTTGGCGCGCAGAAGGTCTCGATCGCAGTGGACGGTCAGCAGACGGCTCCGAACGGAAAAATCAGAAACCTGCTCGGAGGCCTCCCGCATGCCCGGTACGACATCCTTGTCATCAGCGACAGCGACATACTCTTACGGCCGGATTATCTGAAAGTGATCGTCGCACCATTGGAAGACCCGAACGTCGGATTTGTCTGCACACTCTATAAGGCGAGCCACGCAGACACCTGGTTCGAGAAACTGGAACTGTTGACGATCAATGCGGATGTCATGATCAACATCGTGTTTGGCCATGTTTCGGGAGTTGCTAAGCCGTGCCTGGGAGCATCCACGGCGTTTCATCGTTCCATGCTCAAGGGAATCGGCGGACTTGAAGCGTTAGGCGATTATCTGGTGGAAGATTATGAGATGGCCCAACGAATCCTGAAAACCGGGAAGAAGAACGTGCTTGTCTTCCACCTAACAGAGACGATCGTGGACCTCAAATCCGTTCGACAGTGGTGGACGCACCAACTGTACTGGGATCAAAACATCCGAGTCGTTGTGCCGGCGTCATTCTTCGGAACCGTCATCCTGCGCGCCATCCCCTTCGCACTGCTGTTCGCGGCCCTCCACCTAGATCTGTTCGGGGTCGCTGTTCTGGCAGGGGCCGTGTTGATCCGTCTTTCAACCGCCGCGGTAATTCTGGGATGGGGATTCAAGGATCGGGAAGGGATCAAGAGCTTGATGCTTTTGCCTATTCGGGATGTGGCGGGGCTGGTGTTCTGGGGCCTCGCTTTCATGAAGCGAACCGTGATTTGGAGGGGAGAAGAATTCATTCTCTACCGCGACGGACGTATGGTTCGGCGGCCATGAAACGATTGATCGTGACCGGAGACGATTTCGGATTGGCCCTGCCGGTCAACGAAGCGATCGAGGAGGCCCATCGGAAGGGCATTCTCACGACCGCCAGTTTGATGGTCGGCGCTACGGCCGTGGAAGATGCGGTGTCCCGAGCCACGCGCTGCCCTTCTCTAAAAGTCGGACTGCATCTGGTGCTGGTGGAAGGACGTCCCATCATGCGGCCTCAAGCCGTGCCGGATCTGGTGGATCGCCGGGGGGAATTCTCTTCGCACTTGGTCCGAGCCGGCTTCAAGTTTTTCTTTAGACCGGCGGTAAGGCGGCAATTAGCATTAGAGATCCGCGCGCAATTCGAGGCCTTCCAAAAAACGGGACTGCCGCTGGATCACGTGAACGGCCACAATCACATGCATCTGCACCCGACCATCTTGGGTCTGATCCTGAAGATCGGACGGGACTTCGGACTCAAGGCAATCCGGGTGCCGTATGAGCCTCCCTGGCTGGCGTGGCAGGCATCGCGGAAGGGGTTCGCCGGAAAGCTGGCCTCCTCGCTGGTCCTTGGGCCATGGTTGAGCTTGTTACGGTGGCGCATCAGGCGGGCGAATCTGCGCTCGAATGAGTTCATCTTCGGTTTGCACGAGAGCGGGAAGATGCGCCTCGACGTGGTTCTCCGAATACTCAGTCAGCTTCCTGACGGCGTAACGGAGATGTATTTCCATCCCGCGACTCGGCGCTGTCCCGAGATTGACCGGACCATGTCCGAATACCAGCACCAAGCGGAATTGGAGACCTTGACCAGTGCGGCTGTGAAGGAAGTCCTTCTCACGTCGCAGATACAACGGATCGCCTTCAGTGATCTGTAGACGCTAAGGAGGGAGAACATGCTCCGAGTCCTGATCGCCATGACCGTCGCATCGGGTTCCGCCGCTTTCGGCCAGATACTGGTCCGGAGGGGAATGCAGCAAGTCGGGTCGTTGGAGAGCTACATCCCGGCGGATCTGGCCGTCTATTTCTGGCACACTGTCAGCAATCCGCTCGTCATCGGTGGAACGGTGCTCAACACGGTCTTTTACGTCTTGTTCCTCGCGGCGTTGTCCTGGACGGATGTGACGGTCGCGCTTCCCATGACCGCCATCGAATACGGCTTTGCCGCCGTGCTGGCGGTTGTGATTCTCAAAGAAGTCGTCTCGCCGCTTCGATGGGCCGGGATCCTGCTCGTGGTGCTCGGCGTGATCTTGATCAGCATGGGAGGTGGGGAAACGCCGGCGCCATCGGCTGTTCCGATGATGGGGAAAGATGTTTGAATGAACATGCAGAAAACAGAGGTGGACCAGCGGACAGTGCCGGCCACGAAAATTCAATTTTCAGCCGAGGATCGCGCTTGGATCGCCGAGCGCATTCAAGAGGTCTTGGCGAGCGGGCAATTAACGCTCGGCAAGTACGGCGTGGAATTCGAGCGGCAGTTCGCGAAGTTCTGCGGCGTCCCTCATGCCATTGCGGTCAACAGCGGCACGAGCTCGCTCGAGATCATTCTGCGCGCTCTGGGCGTCGAAGGGAAGGACGTGCTGGTGCCGACGAATACGTTCTTCGCTACGGCGGCGGCCGTCGTGCATGCGGGCGGACGTCCAGTGCTCGTGGACATGGACCCGGAATCCTTCGGAATCAAGCCGGAAGATATTGAAAAGAGTCTGACGCCTAAGACTGTCGGCATCATCGTGGTACACATCGGCGGGATCGTTTCCAGGCGGATAGTCGAACTACAGGAGTTGGCGCGGAGGAAGGGTCTGTGGCTCGTAGAAGATGCGGCGCATGCACACGGGTCGTCCTTCAACGATGTGAAAGCCGGGGCATTCGGCATCGCGAGTTCGTTTAGTTTTTACCCCACGAAGGTCATGACCTCCGGCGAGGGCGGGATGATCGTGACCGGCGACAACCGCATCAATGAAGAGGCGCGGATCTATCGGGATCAGGGGAAGGCCAGCTTCACTCAGAACGCGCACATTCGCATGGGCTATAACTGGCGGATGTCGGAGCCGCACGCGATCATCGGCCTGAAACATCTTGAACGCCTTCCATCCATGATCGCAGATCGGCAAAAGATGGCATCGGTGTATGACTGTAGACTGAAAGGGATCAAGAACCTCACGGCCTTAACCGTTCCCTCCGGAGGGCGGTGCAATTACTACAAGTACATCGCGGTCCTCCGAGAAGCGCGCGACCGGAGGGCGTTGAAAACGCTCTTGCGCGGGCAGTACGGCGTGTCTCTGGCAGGGGAGGTCTATGAGGAACCGCTTCACAAGCAGCCTGTGTTCGAGCAGTATGCAATACGTGCGCTGTCA
>Ga0207646_10000251_pt1 | contig 72761 bp, 63 predicted proteins | sample KBSK5502metaG_FD_184343 | JGI IMG/M metagenome (GOLD analysis project Ga0207646, IMG submission 184343) | Corn, switchgrass and miscanthus rhizosphere microbial communities from Kellogg Biological Station, Michigan, USA - KBS K5-50-2 metaG... | ecosystem: Host-associated > Plants > Roots >... | reverse complement strand
CTCTGGCCTATCGGTGTTTGGCTTCGACTGTCTGTTGAGTCTTCAAGCGGCGGGATCGTTGTACTCGCTGAGGTACAACTTGCCGTCATAATCAATCAGTCCAAGCCTGATGCGATCAAGCCAGCCTTGTCGGCCTAAAATATTGCGGTTGAAGCGGTGATCTTTGGCGAAGTAAACGGTAGTCTCATACTCATAGCCAAGCACCGAGAGCGTGACCCAGTGGCCATAAGCATCGAAGCCGCCGATGGCTGTACCGATCCGTTGGTATGCGCCGCTTTCAATCTCAAAACCGAGTTCTTCACCGTAGCGCCTGGGAAAGACGCACAAACTTGACCCGGTATCGAGTTTGGCTTGGAACGCAATGAATTTATCCCCGGCAGCCAGAGTGGCCGGCAGGTTGATGCCGAACTTGCGCGTGTCATAGCGGTGCAGCTTGGCGAAGGTGAGCGTCTCAGCCATGTCACCAGCCTCCCATACTCGGTTGATCCGGGTCTTCGATGAAAGCCGTGAACGGGACTTTCACGCCTTGCGCGCGCGCTGCATCGAAGACCTTGCCTAAATCTTCGTCGTGGCTGACCAGTCGGTCGCCATCCAACGCCACCCATTGTCCGATGTACTCCCCTCGATGCTCGCTCAGCCAGCGCATCTCGCGTTCCCGGAATGAACCAGGGCTGTCCGCGCCGTTTGTGGTTTGATCGGCTAGCTTTTGTTTTTCTTCGAGCCACTGCCGCAGCCGCTGCTGATCTTCCGGCGGGAGCGCTTGCACCACCGCCAAGGCTTGTTCATAGGGCACGTTTTCCATCGCGCTTGCCTCCTTTCACTGTCGTTGCCCAGATTGTAAGCCTGCGCCGCCTGTGATCGCTATGTCAACACCGTCCGATCAACAAAGCCACGCAACACGGCGCTGCGGTCCGTCGCTTCAACCAACTGGCGCAAATCATCGCCATCCAGCGGCACGACACGCAAAGGGCTTTTGCTGTCGCGCATGGCTTCGTAGTGGAAGGTCTCGGCGAAGCGTGCGGTGCAGATCAATTGTGGTTGTTCTGGAGGGTTTAGATCTGCCTTTCACCTTCGAGTTGAGTCACACGCTTGTTGAGCGTCGCCAGTTCCGCGCGTGTCTCGAACAGGTCCTTGAGAGCCAGATCGAGCTTCGAGTTGATGCGGCTGAGTTCCACCTGCACGCTCTCCCAGATTGGCCGTGTGTCGCGTAACCGCGCATCGACCTTCTCTTCCAGCCCCGTCTGACGTTCCGCCAGCGTATTGAGCGTGGCATCTACCGCATCAAATCGGGCAAAGACGCGCTCCTCAAACGAGCGTGCATCAGGCATTTTCTGGGTGTTGTCTTCGGCCATACGCTTACCCCCGCTACGGATTCTAACATACTCAATGTTGACGAGAACATTATTGCAACACCGCGCGCTCCACAAACCCACGTAACACTGCGTTGCGGTCCTCGGCTTCGACCAACTGCCGCAGATCTTCGCCGTCAATCGGCACGACGCGCAAACGACCTTTGCTGTCGCGCAGCATCTCTTGATGAAGTGTCTCGGCGAACTTTTCGGTGCAGATCCGGAAGCCGAGCGTGCCATGCCCGCCACGATTTTCTATCTTGCGGTAAAACTGCGCGTCCTCGCTCTGGCCTATCGGTGTTTGGCTTCGACTGTCTGTTGAGTCTTCAAGCGGCGGGATCGTTGTACTCGCTGAGGTACAACTTGCCGTCATAATCAATCAGCCCGAGCCTGACGCGATCAAGCCAGCCCTGGCGGCCTAAGACATTCCGTCCGAGATTGTGATGTTTGGAGAAATAGACGGTGGTCTCGTGTTCCATGCCCAGCGCTGAGAGTGTGACCCAATGGCCGTAGGCGACGAAGTCGCCGGTGGGTGAGCCGATTTCTTGATACTTACCGCTTTCAATGTCCAATCCAAGCTCTTCGCCGTAGAGCCTGTCAAACACACACAGGCTCGATCCCGTATCAAGTTTGGCGTGGAGATCCGCAACTTTCTCGCCCACCGACAGCGAGACCGGCAAGATGATCCCCTGCTTCCGAGTGTCGTAGCGATGCAACTGCGCAAACGTTAACGTCTCGGCCATGTTCACCAGCCTCCGACCCAGGGTTTATGTGGGTCTTCGATAAACGCCACGAAAGGCACTTTGACTCCCTGCGCGTGGGCCTCCGCGTAGACTTTGCGCCCATCCGTGCCGTGGCTGAGCAAACGGTCTCCGTCGAGCGCCACCCATTGCTCGGCATACTCGGTCTGATGTTCACTGATCCAGCGCATCTCGCGTTCCCGGAATGAGGCCGGCTGGTTTTCGCCATTCGTTTCCTGGCCGACTGCCTTGTGCTCCTGTTCATCGAGCCATTGGCGCAATCGCCGTTGATCTTGTGGTGGAAGCGCCTGCACAATTTTCAGAGCTTCTTCAAAAGTCTCGTTTGCCATCTTTGTCGCCACCTTTCAGAAATTGGCTGCACACAATCATAGCATTCTTTCATCGCTCATCTCCGCTTTCCTCTGCCGGTTTAGGCGGAGGCGGGCTGGGCGGCGAAGGGTCATTGGTTGTGGTGGTGGGAATGGGGATGTCGAAGTATTGGAGCTTGCGCTCAAACTTCTGCAAGGCTTCGCGAGCGGCTTGACGAATTTCTTCCGATGGATCAGTCGTCATAATATCTATTTTTTGATGAATTCGTTCATCACTGGCATAATAACCAACAATTCTTAAAGCTTTACGTTTCAAGGCTACATCTTCTTGGGACATTGCTGCAAGCAACATCTTAACCAAAAGCTGACGGTCGAGTTTTATTAACTCTTCAGCAGCCTTTGAGCGCGTTTCGCTATGCGTAGCATTTAAGGCTCGCATCAAAGCCATTAAGCCTCTTTCACCGCCAACGCTTCTCAAGGCTCGAATTGCCCGCTTACAAACTTCAGTATCCTGATCCTGCAGAGCTATAAGTAAAGGGTCAATCACCTTATCTCCACCCATTTGCTCAAGGGCAGCAACCGCGCTTAACCTTATGTGTGCCTCTATAGTTTTTAAAGCTCCAATAATCGCGTTTAGGGCGCCTTCGCCACTATTTGCCCCCAGAGATTCAGCTGCACGGAAACGCACGTAGATGGACTCATCCTGCAAAGCCTTGAACAATGCATCTATTGCGCGGCCTCTCTTGATTTGTCCCAGTGCCCAAACGGTTCTTTCGCGCACTTCGACATCTTTATCCTGTGAAGTTTCGATTAGGGCATCAACTGAAGCTTCTGCGCGGAGCATTCCCAAAGCAAAGGCAGCACTCCTGCGTACAGAGTTGTATTCAGACTTCAGCGCAACAATCAAAAAAGGCACTGCTTTTTCACTGCCGATATTGCCAAGTGCTAACGCAGCATTAGCACGGACATCTGGGTGTTCGGAATTCAAAACTTCGAGTAGCACTGCAACGGTCCCTTCTCCACCGATCTGCCCTAATGCTGCAACTGCTCCCCAACGCACATCACGGTATTGCGATTTCAAAGCACCCGTCAGAACCTCAGCAGCCTGATCTCCTCCAATTCGCCCTAATGCTTTGACTGCCGCCATACGCAGATGGTCACTCTGATCTTGCAAAAAAGTTGCTAATGGGGGAATAGCCCGTTTTCCGCCAATCTCCCCTAGAGTTACAATCACCAATGCGCGAACATCACGATACTCTACCTTCAGCCCTCTAATTAAAGCTGTAATGGCATCTTCCCCGCCAATTTGCCTCAGCGCGACAACAGCTTTCATTCGTACTACACTAACGTCATCACTCATCGCAGTAGATAGAGCGCACATAGCTTGGCTCCCGCCAGCTTGTCCTAGTGACTCGACAACTTTAGTACGGACGTTGGGACTGTTGTCATCCAAAGCACTAACCAGTGTTGCAATAGCCTGATCCGTACCAATATTTCCTAGTATTTCGGCAGCACCGTCACGCTCAGAGAAAGCTGTTTTGCTGAGTAAAAGAGTACTGGTAAGTTCTAAGATCAATTTTTGCGCATCACCTGTAGAGTTCGATACACTACGAGAAACAAAATCCTTGTAGATATACTTTTCATCCTCAAAGCTAGAAATAAAAGCTATAAGCCGGGTAGTAAGCTTTTCCAGTAATGCCTTACTGAGACTCGCCTCATAAGCAAAGCCTCTCACACTTAATCGCAACCCCTTGAAGTCCAATGACTCCGGCAACTGCTCTAACGCTTCGTAAAGCTTATCTGGCTCGTCCACTAAGCCAAGCGTCATCGGCAGCACCTCCATTTCCGCTAGCGTCAGGTTGAAGTAGGCGCGGCAGAAGAAGCGTTCGCACGTGGCGGCGTCGTGGCGGGCAAGTTGTGTCGCCGCCAGGTATTCCTGCAAGGTAAGATGCGCGAAGGCATAATGGTCTGTGCCGACCTGGCGCAGCATGGCAGTGGCTTTGGCATCAGCGGCTAGGTGGAGCGGGTCTAGCGGTTGACTTTGACCGGCGCCAACCCAAGTGCTGATGAAGCGGCGGGCTTCGGTAAGGATCGTGTCGCTGCTGAAGACCAGCCGTTCGGCCTCCTGCGGCACGCGCTCGCGCAGGTCGGTGATGCCTTTGAACAGGCCGGCGAAGGCGAGGTGGCGTAGGAATTCTAGCTTGAGCGTGCCGCGCTCGTCGTCGGGCGTCTTGAAAGCTCGCGCAGGCTCGTTACCCACCTTCTCGCGGTCGAGTTGCCGCGCCAGTTCGAGCGTGATCTGTTCGTAGAGTTGCAGCTTGTCGCCGGTCACGCTGCCGTGTTTGCGCCACAACTGAAGGATGAAGCCAAGCAGCGCTGGCATGCGCGCCAGTTCGCGCAGTTCGCGGCGGCGTTGCAGCTCACGCCGGAATGACTGGCTTTCGGGCAGGTCGCCGTAGTAGTGCGCGATGAACTGTTCGATCTGGCGGGGATTGAGCGGCAGGATTTCCATCGCCTGCGCGTCGCCGAGTTGCCGCAGCGCGAACGGACGCGTCGAGATGATGACGGTGTTGCCGCTGTAGGCCGAATGGAGAAACTCGCTGACCGCCGTTTGCAAGTCGCGGAAGAAGCTCGCGCCGCTGACTTCATCCAGACCGTCGAGGAAGACGGCGACGCGGCCGGCGCGCAGCAGGTCGAGGAAGCGTTGTTTGAGCGCGTCGCGTTCGGCGTCGTCACGAGGTTTGATCATGGCGGCGATGGCTTGGGCGAAGAGCAGGTCTTCGAGCCGGCCTTGAGCTTGCTGAAAGGCGCGGGCGGTGAGTTGCTTGAGTTCGAGGAAGACAGGGAAGCGAGCGTTTGGAGTACCGCCTTCAGGCGGGCTGTAGATTTCGGTAGCAGCCGGTTGCGAAGACACAAGCCCACCTGAAGGCGGTACTCCATGCGCTTTCCATTGTTTGAGCGTCTGCCACGCGAGATAACGCAGCAGCGTCGTCTTGCCGCAACCCGGCGCGCCGGTGATGACGGCGTGCGTGTGGCGGCGCAGCAGTTCATCGGGTTTGAGCGTGCGTTTAGTTTTGGTTGGTGCTCGCCTGTCGGGGTCTTCCGCCCTATCACGGTCGCGGTCCTGCTCCGCGTCGCCGAAGACCGAGCGCATCCGTCGCAGTTCGGTATCCATCAAGCCGAGGAATTCGGCCTGATTCGGCCGGCGTTCGTATTCTTCACTGATCGTGAGTTCGACGAAGACTTGATCGAGTTGATGCAGTTTGGGATTGCCGAAGATGCGGATCGTGTTGACGCGCGGCGCGAGGTGGGCGAGATATTTTTCGACCAGCGCATCGACCGGGAAACGAGGAGGCAAATTGGCTTGGCGTTTGAGGCCGGCGAGCAATGCCTCTTTCGCTGCCTCGCCATCTTGGCCGACGAAATCAAGGTAGACAATCTGAGCGAGCAAGCCTTCCGGCTGGCATGCGCGCACGCGGACGGGAATCAGCAATCCTTTTTCACCGGTCGGATCGTTTCTGAAAGCAGCAGCCCATTCCGGTTGCGTGTAGAGCGAAGTCAGGTAGTCGGGCGACAAGACGGCGATGGTGCGCCGGGTTTGCTTGACTGCTCGATCCATCTCGAGCACGAAGTTGGAGCCTGGCAGCATGTCTTCGGCTTGGACGATGGTGCTGTAGTTGCTCTCTTGCAGCACCTGAGCAATCCACACGGCCACGTCACGATCAGCCTTGTTATAGCTAATGAAGAAGTCTTTCATCGGCCCTCCTTCATCTAAACTCGTCTCATCGGCCCGTCCCTCTCGCTCCTCCAGCAGTTGCACGGCTTCGCTTGGAAGTGGGCTGAGCGCCGGAGACATTCTGGCCCATTGGAGTGTGTTTTGAGAAGTCTGGCGATGAGAACAATGTCCGAATCCTTTTTTTCTGCTCGGTTGATCCAGGAGCGCTTGACATTTAGAGGCCGTGAGTTAATAAAGGGACTCAAGACTGAGGCTTCGGCCAATCTGCTGGTAAGCATGATGGCAGCATTCGTCGGGCCCAGGATAATTGCGGTCGTCCTGCTACACATATTACTGATGCCGCGCTGGCGGGCTCTGGTCTGGGGCTGAAGAGGTCTCGCAGAGGCTGCCGAGGTGCGCTGACCGTCGGGGTTGGTGACGGTCAGCAATTGTTCAATCGCTGGCGTCAGGCGAGAGGGCAGGGAATTCCTGCCCTCTCGCCTGACTGGCCTGCGAGCACCGCCGCCGGAGTGGGAACGAAGACGAGTGTAGCAGCGCAAGAGAAGGAGCCGTGCCCCGGATGTTTGAATGGACTATTGAGCTGGCGGACTCAGACTATGAGGCTGAGGTCGACCAGCCGGAGGAAGACCCGGACGGGATTTCGGAGAAATCACCCGTCGGATTATTCAACGTCTCGCGCTCGCTTTCCCGCCGCTGGCAGGCCTTGAGCGAGACGAACGTTGAGCCACCCATCGCTGACGATCACTACCTGAGCGCTCTGTCCAGGCTGGCCGAGCAGTCTCTGGCGGCCGAGCAGGGATTGGACCTGACGCTCCTGGCTGAGATTGGCCGCCTGGTCACCAAAAACATTCGCGCCCACCTCCGCGCGACCCACCGAGCCCAGCGACAACTCAGGCGTGAATTGATCGGCCTCGCCGAAAGCATGGGACGTGAGGACCTTGCTGAAGCTGTGGATTGTCGGGCCAGAACTGATTGAAGGCGGTGATTATCAGTGGATCACGAATCAGGAAGGAAAGACATTTTCCATATCACATTTTCCATTTGTCATTGAAGATGAACCGCTGCAACTGTCATAAGATCATCTCAGCTGACGACCGCCGCACTTCCTCAATGACCAATGAAAAATCGAAAATGGAAAATGGAAAATGGAACTCCTCTTCGCGCTCTACTGAAAGTGCTAGGCGGAGGCGGTTGATCCAAGCACCTCTTTAATCTTCGCCCCAATCTCGGCCGGGCTCTTGATGACGTGAATGCCGGCCGCTTCCATCGCGGCCATCTTCTCGGCGGCCGTTCCTTTGCCTCCCGCAATGATCGCGCCAGCGTGGCCCATGCGGCGGCCCGGCGGCGCGGTCTGCCCGGCGATGAAGCCGACCACGGGCTTGGTCATGAAGTGCTTGACGTAGAGGGCCGCTTCCTCCTCGGCCGTCCCGCCGATCTCGCCGATCATGACGATGGCATCAGTGTCCGGGTCCTTCTGGAAGAGTTCGAGCGCGTCACGCTGGCTGGTGCCGATGATCGGGTCGCCGCCGATGCCGATGCAGGTTGATTGACCTAAGCCGATCGCCGTCAGTTGGCCGACCGCCTCGTAGGTCAGGGTTCCGCTGCGCGAGACGACGCCGACGCGGCCCTCTTTGTGGATGCGGGCGGGCATGATGCCCACTTTGCATTTGCCCGGCGAGATGACGCCAGGGCAGTTGGGGCCGACCAGGCGCACGCCGTGCGATTTGACGAAGTCGTAGGCCTTGACCATGTCGAGCGTCGGGATGCCTTCGGTGATGCAGACGATGAGCGCGACGCCGGCATCGGCCGCTTCCATAATCGCGTCGGCGGCGAAGGCCGGGGGCACGTAGATGACCGAGACGTTGGCGCCCGCTTTGCGCACCGCTTCGTCTACGGTGTGGTAGACCGGGATGCCTTCGTGCAGGGTGCCGCCTTTGCCGGGCGTGACGCCGGCCACGATCTGGGTGCCGTAGTCGCGCATTTGCAGCGCGTGAAAGGTGCCTTCTTTACCCGTCAACCCTTGGACGACGAGCCGGGTGTTCTTATCGACTAAGACGCTCAAAATCCCTCCTTCGACCGCGGCGCTGGGGCCTGGGTCCGAAATCAAATCCCGCCGATGATCGCCAATAAATCGGGCTGCTCAGAGAGGCGCAGGATAGCACAGGTGCGGCGACCTTTCCAAACTTCCTCCTCAGAGACTGGCCGGCCTGTACTTGCCTGTCCCCCGCTCTTAAGTTATTCTCAGTGCCTTTAAGCCAGCCAGAGCGGCGCTATTCCGGGAAGGGATCAGGGTATGAACAACACTCCGAGTGAAGGGTACAGCTTGACCTTGCGAGTCCGCCTGGCCAATCGGCCGGGGATGCTGGGCCGGGTGACTTCGGCCATCGGCGCGGCAGGCGGCAACATCGGGGCCGTCGATATCGTCGAGGTCGGCCCCGGCCAGATCGTGCGCGACCTGACGGTGGCAGCCGGGAGCGTGCAGCACGGCGAGCAGATCGTCGAGGCCGTGCGCGCCGTGCCGGACGTGACCGTGATCAATGTCTCGGACCGCACTTTCCTGCGGCACCTCGGCGGCAAGATCGAGATTCACAACAAGCGGCCGTTGCAAACGCGCTCCGACCTCTCGATGGCCTACACGCCCGGGGTGGCGCGGGTCTGCCTGGCGATCCGCGACGACCCGCAAAATGTCTTCAAGCTGACGATCAAGCGCAACTGCATCGCCGTGGTGACAGACGGGACGGCGGTGCTCGGCCTGGGCGACATCGGCCCGGCGGCGGCGATGCCGGTGATGGAAGGCAAGGCCATGCTCTTCAAGGAATTCGGCGGCGTGGATGCCTTCCCTGTCTGCCTCGACACGAAGGACCCGGACGAGATCGTGCGCACAGTGAAGGCGATTGCTCCGGGCTTTGGTGGCATCAACCTCGAAGACATTGCAGCGCCCCGCTGCTTTGAGATCGAAGAGCGGTTGAAGCGGGAGCTGGACATCCCCGTCTTTCACGACGATCAGCACGGGACGGCCGTGGTGGTGCTGGCCGCTTTGATCAATGCGCTCAAGATCGTGAACAAGCGGATGGAGGAGATCAAAGTCGTCGTCTCGGGCGTCGGCGCGGCGGGCGTCGCGTGCTCGAAGATTCTCCTCAATGCCGGAGTCCGCCAGATCATCGGTTGCGACCGCGCGGGAGCGATCTATCGCGGCCGCACCGAGCATATGAACGAGGCCAAGCAGTGGTACGCTGAGCAGACGAACCCCGCAGGCTTGCGGGGCAAGCTCGCCGATGTGATGGAGGGCGCGGATTTGTATCTCGGCCTTTCAGGGCCGGGCACGATTGAGGCTCCCACTTTGGCGAGGATGAATCGCGAGCCGATCGTCTTTGCGCTCGCCAACCCGACACCTGAAATCATGCCCGAAGAGGCCGCGCCGTATGTGAAGGTCATGGCGACGGGGCGTTCGGACTACCCGAATCAGATCAACAACGTGCTTTGCTTCCCCGGCATCTTCCGCGGCGCGCTCGATTGCCGGGCCTCGGACATCAACGAGGAGATGAAACTCGCCGCCGCACACGCCATCGCCTCAGTCATCAGCGACGCGGAACTTGACCCGGACTACATCATCCCTTCGGTCTTCAACCGGAAGGTCGCGCCGCTCGTGGCCGCCGCGGTCGAAGAGGCGGCACGGCGCACGGGCGTGGCGCGGCGGGAGCGGGCAATGGAGAGCTGATGGGGAGAGGGGGAGGGAGAGAGAGGGAGATAAGGAGAGGGGGAGAAAATAGAGGCTATAACTCTCCCCCTCGCCCCCTCTCTCCCTCTCCCCATCACCCCCTCTCAAGATAGCTGTTATGCGAAATTCCCCGGTCCTCTCAATCCTGATGCCGGTCTACAATGAGGCGCACACGATCCGCGAGATCATCGAGCGCGTCAAGGCGACCCCGCTCGACGGCCTGCGCAAAGAGCTAGTCATCGTCGATGACGGGTCGACCGACGGCACGCGCGAGGTCTTGCAAGGGCTCGTGCAGACTGACGAGCAGAAGGTCTATTTCCATGCGCAGAACATGGGCAAGGGCGCCGCGTTGCGGACGGCGCTGACCTACGCCACCGGCGACATCATCATCATCCAGGACGCGGACCTGGAGTATGACCCGCGCGAGTACACCGAGCTCGTGGCTCCGATCCTGGAAGGGCGGGCCGACGTGGTTTATGGGTCGCGGCTGACGGGCGGGAAGGTGGCGCGGGCCTTCAACTTCTGGCACTACATCGGCAACAAGCTGCTGACGCTCGTGACCAACATTCTCTACAACGCGATCCTCTCGGACATGGAGACTTGCTACAAGGTCTTCCGCGCCGACGTGATCAAGAACATTCAGATCAAGTCCAACCGCTTCGACTTCGAGCCGGAGATCACGGCCAAGGTGCTCAAGCGGCGGCACAAGCTCTACGAGATGCCGATCTCCTATTATGGGCGCGACTTCAGTGAGGGGAAGAAGATCACTTGGCGCGACGGGTTCAGCGCCGTCTGGGCGCTCGTCAAGTATCGCTTCGTCAACTGAATCGGGGGTGAGGTAGTACAAATTGAGCGGCCGCTTCTCATCCTTTGCTCTCTTGCACCCCGGCCCCAGGCCTGCTATGAAATCAACTGCGGTTATGGGTCCACGGTTATCGAGGAAGCACCCGAGCTACTGGCGACCTCAGTCAATCGGCGCAGCCAGTGGTCTTGGAAATAACGAGCCGCTATTTTGACCATGAAACTTATTCAGACTAAAGAGCCAGCCTTACCGGAGGAGACGGAGAAAGCACTTGAGGCGCCGGCCGATCCAGGCCCTGCACCGAGCGCCCCGATTGAAAGCACGCGCCAGGTGAATTTCGGCCGCCTGCGTGTCTCCAAGAACGCGGTCATGGCGGCCACCATCGGGTTGTTGCCGTTGCTCTATTTCTACCCCGCGGTGACTGGCGAGATCTCGCTCGTGCCCGGTGACGGGTGGACGCAGAATCTCGGCGTGCGCGTGCTGATCGGCCAGATGATCGCGCAAGGAATGGTGCCGTTGTGGGACCCCTACATCTTCGCCGGGACGCCGCTGCTCGCGAGCATCTATCCGGGCGGGCTCTACCCGCCGAATTGGCTCTTCGCGCTCTTCTCGCCGGGCGTCGCCATGAATCTCGTGGTGATCACGACCTACCATATCGCGCTGATCGGGGCTTATCTCTACGGGCGGCGCATCGGGATGGGACGTGTGGGCGCATTGGTCACCGGGTTGGGTTTTGCTTTCGGCGGGTTTATGGTGGCCCACCTGGGACACACCTCGCGGATCGCGGCGGCGGCGTGGCTGCCGTGGGTTTTACTCGCCATGGAGCACTTGTATCAGCGTTTCTCGTGGCGCTGGGTGGCGCTGGGCGCGCTGTTCGTGGCCCTACAGCTCTTCGCGGGCGAGCCGCAGATGGATTGCTACACGGTGCTCGTCGCTGGGGCTTACGGGATCTTTTCGCTGACTTCGCGCGCCGAGCGGGAGCGGCGTCGGCGGTTCGTGGCCGGGGCGGCGGCGATGGCCGTGTGTGGGTTGTTGCTTTCGGCGATTCAACTGCTGCCGGAGCGGGAGCTGTTGCGGATGGGCGAGCGCGCACAGATCAGTTACGAATACTTCTCCGGGTACGCACTCCCGCCGTGGCAATTGCCCGCGCTCATCTTCCCCTTTTTCTTCGGCGGCGCGGTGAGGCCGCCTTATCAGATCACCTCCTGGGGTTTGGCGGGGATTGAGACCTTCGGTTATGTCGGACTGCTGGCGTTGCTGCTCGGTTTGACCGCCGTGCTTGGTCCGCGGCGGCGGCCGCTGGCCCGGTTCTGGGCCGGGACCGCCGTGGCTTCGGTCGTGCTGGCTTTCGGCTCTTACCTCCCGTTCAAGCTCAACCGCCTGCTCTATCAGATCCCGGTCTACAACCTGTTTCGCGTCTCAGGGCGGAATATGCTTGAATTCACCTTTGCCGCCGCCGTCCTGGCCGGTCTCGGCGTCAGCTACCTCGCCGAGCGGCAGCGCGATGAGGTGCGGCGTGCCCTCGGCCGCAGCACGGCGGTCCTCACCGCAGTCGTGTTGTGCACGGTCATGCTCTATCGCTTCTTCGAGAAGTATCTAGAAAATGGTATCCTGCGGCCCGAGCGGGCTGGGTCACTTACCAACCTCGAGGTGCTCGTCCCGCTGACGTTATTTATTCTGGGCTTGGCTGCGGTGTGGTTTTACGCCAGCCGCCGGAGGTTGCTGGCCGGCACTCTCCTCGTGGCCGTGATGGCCGGGGAGTTGGTGGCCTTCGGACACTTTTTCGAGTGGCGGACGACGCCCTATCGGATCGCTGATTATATCGGCGATGCGCCGTCGGTGAAGTACATCAAAGCGCGTGAGCCTAACCGCGATGAGTTCCGCATCCTGAGCCATGCCGCCTGGCCGTACGATTACAACTACGAGCTGCTCGATCACCCGAACGTCTCCATTGCCCGCGGGCTCCAGAGCGTCAACGGTTATGACGCGCTGCGGCTGACCCGCGTGGCGGACATCAGCGGCGAGATGAGCATCGACGGGGTGGTCGGGGACCTCGGATCGTTTGGCGCGCTGAATCAAGGCTTCAATCTGCTCAACGTCAAGTACCTGCTCCGCGAGCGGCGGACCGAGGTTGAGATCACGCATGAAGGGCTACGGTTCAATGACGCGCCGCTCAACCTCACGCTCGGGCCGGGCGCACACGCGGAGATGATGCCGGGCAGTGTGGCGGCTACCGAGCTGGCCCTCGTCACGACGATGGGGCGCGCGACCCACCTCCCTCAGGCCACGCTGGTGGTGCGGATCAAGCTGCACGCGAAGGATGGGCGCGTGATTGAGCGCGAGCTTCAGGTGGGGCGTGACACCGCCGAATGGGCCTATGACCGCGCTGACGTGCGCTCGGTGATCAAACATCAGCGCCCGCGCGTGGTCGAGAGTTGGAAGGAAGAGGGCTACGAAGGCCACCGCTATTTGGCGCGGTTCCCCTTTGAGCGTGCCGAGGTTGAGCGCATCGAGTGGGACTATCTCAGTCCGGACGCCGAATTACAGATCGTCCGCGCCTCACTCTACGACGCGACGGCTGACGCCTCGACTCCGCTCGACGGCCTCAGCCTGCCGCCGGAGAGGTGGCGCAAGCTGGAGAGCTTCGGCCAAGTCGATCTCTACGAGAATCTCAAGCTGATGCCGCGGGCCTGGTTCGTGCGGCGGCTCGCGGTCGCGCCCAGGGCGGGAGTACTGCGTGCGATCAAAGAAGGCAAATTGCCTGATGGGATGCCGTTCGACCCGGCGGAGGTCGCGCTGTTTGAGAAAGAAGATTTCGGCCGGCGTGTCATCACGCTCCCGCCCGTGGGAGAGACCGCCGGGGCGCAAGTCAAGGTCACTCGTTACGAGCCGCACCGGATCGAACTGCAAACCCACAATCCCGAGCCCGCGTTCCTGGTGCTGAGCGAGATTTATTACCGCGGCTGGGAGGCGTGGGTCGATGGCCAGCGGACGCCGGTTTATCGGCCCGATTATACGTTGCGGGGAATTGCGGTGCCTCCGGGCGACCACCGCGTCGAATTTGCTTTCCGCTCGCCGAGCTTCCGCAACGGCGCCTTCTACTCAGGGCTGGGTGTGATGCTGTTGTTGATCGGCGCAGTCGTGAGTCGCGTCAGGAGCAAAACGCTGGCTGACGCACACCCCAAGTCAAATCTGCGAAAGCTGGTTGAGCGCGGCGCTGGCCTTTTCAAATGAACACGCCAGAGAAATAGAAGGAGGCTGATGTGAAGAGATTCGTCGGACTGATGCTTTTTCTTTTGTTAGTCGGCGCTGCGGGTTGCGCGAAGGAGAAAAGCGATGGAACCGCCGGAGCGGCAGCAACGTTTCCGCCCGAGGCCAGCATTAGCTACGGCCGAGGCTTCTACGATCTGGAGCAGGGCACTGACGGCTCGACCTGGCGTTGGATGGGTGAGGAGGGCGTCGTCAAGCTGAGGAACACCAGACGCGACATGCGGCTCAAGCTCAGCGGCGATGCGCCCCTGGAGCGTTTCCCCCAGCCGCCGACCATCAAGCTCGAATTTAACGGCGAGCCGCTCGACCAATTCACCGCGACCCTGGGGCTGATGGAGAAGGAGTATACGATCCCGGCCGCTAAACAAACCGGCGACTGGTCCGAGCTGCGCATCAGCACCGACAAATCATTCGTGCCGAAGGAAGTCGATAAAGGCGCTACTGACTGGCGTCGCCTCGGCTTTTCCGTGAGCAAACTGGTATGGGAACCGAAGTGAAATTCCGGGAGGCGGAGTTGCAAGCCGGCGGCCCGCTCGCGACCAATCTCTATTCTGAAAACAGCCTCGCGTCAGGAGCCCGATCGAAAGCCAACTCCATCCTCACCGTGATCGCCGTCCTTGGGCTGCTGAGCTATGGCTACTTCTTGATGCATAATGCGCCTTCGGCGGTGGGCGGTTCGGACAGTTCGGGATACGCGAATGCGGCGCGTTCGGTCTGGACAGGCAAGATCGTCGAGTCCATTACGGCGCTGGATCGGCTCGGCCTGCCTGACGACTTCGACTTCGTTTTCATTCCACTCGCTTACGTGCCAGGCCCGCGCCCGAGGACGATGGTCCCGTTCTACCCGTTGGGATTGCCTCTGCACATGGCGGCCGCCGCCCTGATTACCGGCTGGGAGCGCGGCCCTTTCCTCGTCAGCCCGCTGGCTGCGCTGCTGAGCCTCGTCCTCATTTATCTGGCGGGGCGAGAGCTGGGGCTTTCACGCGGCTTCTCGATGGTCGGCGCGGCCATGCTCGCGGCCTGCCCCACTTTCCTCAACCAGGCGCTGCAAGCGATGAGCGACATGACTGCCACGTGCTGGGCGCTCGCGGCGATCTTTGCCGCGCTGCGTTCCAGGCGGCACGCTGCCTGGAGTTTACTTGCCGGGGCATCGTTCGGGATGGCTTTCCTCGTCCGGCCGACCAATGTGCTCTTGCTCGCCCCCATCCTGTTGTTTTTCCGATCCAAACCTCGGGCCATCCTTTTCTTCCTCCTCGGAGGATTGCCTCTGGCCGGGGTTTTCTTCGCTTACAACGCTGTCGCCTTCGGCCATCCATTTCAGACGGGGTACGGCTCCATCCACTTGGCCGATGCGGTGACCCCGGACAACTTCATCGTTCGGTTCCGTCATTACGTCTACTGGTTAGCCGTGACGATGAGTCCCTTGCCACTGCTCGGCTGGCTCGGCGTGGCGGTGGACCGGAAGGTGCCACGGGGCGAACGTGAGTTGGTCGTCGCGTGGTTCGGAAGTTTCCTCTTGTTCTACGCCTGTTACGACATCTATGGCAGTTGGGAGGACCTCAGGTATTTACTCCCAGGAATTCCGGCGATGATCCTCGGGGCTTTGCTGGTCGTGAGAGACGCGGTTGAGTGGTGCCGGGCTCGTGTGGAGTGGCCAGGAGTGATGAAGTTGCGCTGGGCAGCCGGGGCGATCCTGCTCATTGTTACTCTCGGCTTCGCGCAGCAAAAGATCAGAGATTTCCAGGTGCTCGATTTCGTTGCTGCTCAATCCATACATCCCGCCGCCTGCCAATGGGCAGACCTCGTGATCCCAGACCACACGCTGGTAGTCGCGGTGGAGATGAGTGGCGCGCTCAAGTTCTACACCGATCGGCCCATTATTCGTTGGGACTGGGTTGAGGGAGACCGCTGGCAGTTGCTGAGGCGACGCGCGGCGGAACACGGGTACCGCTGGTATGCGCTGCTGTTGCCTTATGAAGTTGAAGAGGCCCAGAAACGGCTGAAGGGGAATTGGGAGAAGCTGGATGATCTGCGCGGCATTGGCCTGTGGCGAATCGAACCGGCTCCTTAGAAATGTACGTTGATGATCTCAAGCCGGTTAAGATACTCCTCCGGGCCAGCCGCCTCCCAAATCAGATGCAGCCATTTGGCTGCGTCTCCGACGGGTAACGATTGCGTGATGATAATGACTCTCGGCGAGGTGTGGGTCTCGATGAAGGAGGCGAAGTGCCAAGGAAGTGTCCGCTGGTCGTGGCTGACGAGGATCCGGCCTTCGCCGGCGGCCGTCTTTAAGACCTCTGGGTCAAGCGTGCCCGTATGGAACCCGGCGCTGGCCGCGGTTTTAAAATCAATGGCTGGGTTGAAACGCAGGATTGCGTCAATGATCCGGGCATTCAAGTCATTATCCGCTTGAAAGCTGATTTTCATTTCAACAGCGCCTGACCGGCGCGTTCGCGCAGTTGGCGGAGATGCTCTCGGTGCTGGAGGACGCTCGGATATTTCTCCTCAAGTTGTCCGGCCAGCCTGGCGAAGTCCTGCTCTGCTTCTTGCAGGTACTTTTCCACTTCCTCCCGATGGCGCAGATAATAGGTGCAAACGCCGTAGACCTGTTCGAGCGTGAGCGCCGGGAAACATTCGCGCTGGATCGTCTCAGGTGACAGGCCCTCCTTGAACTGATGGATGACTGATTCAAGGCTGATTGGCGTTCCAGCCACATCATAGCCGCCATCCCGGGACTCGATGTAACTCGGTCTTTCGTCGAGATTCAGCGTGGTTTCAGGTTTGTCCTTCAGCATTTTTCTCTGACCTCAAGGCCGCAGTGGCAAATACGTCCATCAAACTGGTGACTTCAACCACTGACCTCGTCATTTTTGCGAATCTGCTCCATCATTGCAACAGTGATCTGCTCTCTTTTTGTTTTCACCAACTCATCTCGCCTTTGAGCACGACCACAGCCGACCCGCCGATGCGCACCGTCCTCACCGCCCCGACTTCGCCTTCTACTTCCGCTTCGATGCGGCTGGGGCGGCCTAGATCCACACCCTGCTCGATGATGAAGCGGGCGACGCCGTCAATCACTGGCGCGACGCCGTAATAGACGAGCGTGGCCGCCAGCGGGCCGGCCGCGCCGCCAGTCGCCGGGTCTTCGATGACGCCGAGCGTGCTCTCAGTGAACATGCGCGTGCTCACCAGCGCCTCTTGTGAGTGCGCTTCGCGCGTCACGGCGTAGAGCCCGTGCGCGTCGGTGCGCTGCAAGACTTCAGTGAGCGCCGGCCCATTGACGGTCATCCGACTGAGCGCGGCGCGACTGCGAATGGGGACGATCAGGAAAGGGACGCCCGTTGTTGCGACCACAGTCGGGATTCCTTCCGCACCGAGCTCTTCGCGGGACAGGCTCAAAGCCCGCGCGCAAGCTTCCGCCTCATCCAGCGGCTGGCCGACACGTGGAGTGGATTGCGTCATCACCACTTTGACTGGCAGCCCGTCAACGAATTCAATCGCTACGGGCAGAATCCCGAGCTTCAACTCTTGATGAATCGCGACGCGGCCCGTGCCTGACGGGGGCGGCGCCACCACTCCTTGACGCGCAAGCATGTTCCAGGTGCCAACCACTGGGTGCCCAGCCATCGGCAGCTCCGTCGCCGGCGTGAAGATGCGCAGGCGGCGCAGCGCCTTCGCCTCGTCGGTCGGCGGCAGGACGAAGACCGTCTCCGACAGATTCATCTCGCGCGCGATCTTCTGCATCGTCGCGTCGTCGATGCCGCGGCCGTCAGGGAAGACGGCGAGCGGGTTGCCGCCGAAGACGTGATCGGTGAAGACATCGCACTGGACAAACGAATAGGTTGGCATATGTCACAGTCTGGAGTCTGGAGTCTGGAGTCTGGAGTTCAAAGACTCTTTAGACTCCAGACTCTCTTTTCGCTGCGCGCGGTGGCGCAGGAACTCAATCACGGCCGGCATCAGGGAGATGAGAATGATCGCCAGGACTACGATGGTGAAGTTCTTTTTGACGAACGGAATGTTGCCGAAGAAATACCCGGCATAAAGGAATGACGACATCCACAGGACTGCGCCCGCCACGCTGAAGAGCAAAAACTTCGGATAAGCCATCCGGCCGATCCCGGCGACAAAAGGCGCGAAGGTCCTGATGATCGGCATAAAGCGCGCGATGATCACCGTCTTGCCGCCATGCTTTTCGTAGAACTGGTGCGTGCGCTCCAGATGCCGCTGGCTGAAGAAGCGCGATTTCTCCTGGCGAAAGACCTTGGGCCCCAGCTTATACCCGACCCAGTAATTCACGTTATCGCCCAGCAGCGCCGCCAGACTCAGCAGCACGAACGACCAGAAGACGTCCAGGGCGCCGGTTGAGGCCAAGGCGCCGACGGCAAAGAGCAAGGAATCTCCCGGCAGAAACGGCGTCACCACCAAACCGGTTTCGCAGAAGATGATCAGGAAGAGGATCGAATAGGTCCACGTGCCGTATTGTTCCACCAATTCGACTAGATGGCGGTCCAGGTGAAGCACGAAGTCGATGAGATACTTAATCAATTCCATAGACGAAGAGTGCAGAGCAAGGGCTTAAATAAAATTCGCCTTCTTCAATGAAGGCCTGGGTTCGCTTGAACAGGGGGCATGATTCAAGACCGGAGAATCCAAGGGGCGCTCAACCGAGCGCCTAGTTTACTCTTGCGCCAGCTCATTGCCAAGCCGTTCGATCAAGGCGAGGGCGCGTTCGATGTCGCTGATTTGGGTGCGGTGGTTGAGGACGCAGAAGCGGATGGCGAAACGGCCGCCAAGCCGCGTGGATGAGACCACCGCCTCGCCGCTCGCGATCACGCGCTCGACCAGTCGGGCATTGAGCCGGTCGAGCCGCGCTTCATCTTCAGCGTTGTTCGGGGTGAAGCCCAGAGGGACATAGCGGAAGCAAACGACGCCGAGCTGCGGCTCATTGAAGACTTCGATGACCGGGGAGCTGTGCATCAGCAGGGCCGCTAGTTCAGCCAAATCCAGGCTGCGCTCGACGAGGGCGCGGTAGGTCTCGAGGCCGTAGAATCGCAGCGCCATCCACAGCTTCAAGGCGCGAAAGCCGCGCGTGAGCTGGACGCCGTAGTCGTAGAAGTTGACGTTCTCCACCTCGCGCGGCATGTCTTGCAGATAATCCGGCAGGAGATGGAACACGGCCCGCGCCTGACGCGCGTCGCGGAAGATGATGCAGCCCGCCTCGAACGGCGCATAGAGCCACTTGTGCGGATCCAGCGTGACTGAGTCAGCGCGTTCGATGCCGCGCAGCCATCGCCGCCCGCGCTCGGTGAGCATGGCGAACCCGCCATAAGCCGCATCAACGTGAAACCACAGGCCGCAGCGTTGAGCGACTTCAGCTACTTGGTCGAGCGCATCGACGGCGCCGGTATTGGTCGTCCCGCCGTTGGCGATGACGCAGAATGGCCGCCGCCCCTCACGCCTATCGGCCTCGATCCGGCGCTCCAATTCGCCCGTCTCGAATCGGTAGTCGGCGTCGGTCGGCACGCGGTTGACCTGTTCGGCGCGAAAGCCGAGGATGCGGGCGGCCCGCTCGACCGATGAGTGGGCCTGGTCTGAGGCGTAGATGACAGCGCCGTCCATCTCGTCATTGAGTTTCGTGTGACGCGCCACCACGAGCGCCGTGAGGTTGGCCACCGACCCGCCGCTCGTCAGCAGTCCGCCTGCTTCCGGGTCGGTGATGCCGAGCATCTCCTTGAACCAATCAATCACGATGATCTCGACCTCAGCCGCCGCCGCCGCCTCCAGCCAATTGCCCAGGAAGAGATTCGCGGCTGTCGCGAGAGCGTCGGCCAGGATCGCGATGTAGGTCGGGGAACTGGGGATGTAGGCGAAGAAGCGCGGGTGATCGAGGTGGAAAGCATACTCGAGAATCTTCTCGCGGTAGTCGCTCAATAGCTCGTCGAACGAGACGCGGCCTTCCGGGAGCGGCCCGCGCAAGAGCGATTCCATCTCGGCGCGGTCGGCCGTGCGCCCGGTCGGGCGGCGGCTCAAATTCGTGAGATGCTCGATAATGGCGTCAATAGCCTGGTAGCCCATCCGCCGCATCTCTTCCGGGTTGGTATCAATTCGGGCGAGGCCATCAAGCGCAGCAATGCGTTCCTTGAGCGCGGCCAATTGTTCATCCGCTGATGATCGCTCAGTCATGGAGGTCCGAGGTAGATCTGATGTTTTGCGTATTCAGACAAGTACGGGTAACTAGAGAGAGGCGCAGCATTGTCGAGACTACCTGATCGTTTTCACGCCATTGATTGGCAGCTCACCTGCGCTCAGTTGTTTGGCAAACGCCGGGATCAATTTCTTCATATTGCTTTCGTAGGCAGCGGGCCAAAATGCTTTCAGTTTTTCCCTCGCCTGCTCGTTAATATGTACTTGCCCTGATTTCTCAATCAAGACCATGGCCACGTGCCCACTATTTTCCGTCACCGTAAAAATATAGTCATCTTTGTCTTGAGCGAGAGATGATTTTAGTTCGTCTAAAAGCTCTTCCAGCTCATACTCGTAAAGCCCATATTGCATCTCACCGTCGTGGAGCAAAGCCTGGTCTAGCAGCTTCTTGATATTCTTTACGCTCATAAAATATTTCGAGTTACTGATGGATTGCCGTTTCTTCTCCTCTTTTGCGTTTAGCTACTTCACCTCGGTTTTTGCTCGCGTGCGCCTTAAGCGGCGCGCCCAGACCATTGCGGATAAAAGGCAAGCTAATGGCGCATCGGCTTCAACCGCTTGTGAGACGGCTCCGAGCCCAGTCAATATCACTTCTGCTCAGCCACGCTTACTCCAAGCCTGTTCGCCAATCCCTGGGCTCCCCAGCTCATGACTACATCGTGATTCCACTTGAATACCGGGCGGGCAATGGGCGCCAGCAGGTTCATCCACTGCTTCGTCGTTTGTACTCTCCAATCATACCTGGCGACCGTCTCGCTTCCATTACTGGATAGCTGCCATAGCCCACGCCCCTCTAATTCACCAATGGCCGTCCCTTCTAATAGCAACGGCGGCTCGACACGCACCGTTTGCATCTCAAAAGTCAGCCGGTAGGGGAGCTTGCTCTTCCAGGTATAGCGGTGAATACTGCCTACCCCACGCTCATCTCCTTTTCGCACCTCGACCACACTCTCGATACCTTTCCACCAGGTGGGCCATAGCTCAGAGTGATAGATTTCGTGCCAGACAGATTCAATGGGCGCTTGAACGTGCCAGATGGTGACGAACTCGTAAGCTTTCATAGTTCTCTCGACAGTCGAAGATGTTCACGGGAGGCGAGCGCCCGAGAGCGCGACGACCGAGTCGCCTGTGGGATCAACGTACTTTCGTGACACGATCCCGCGGATGAACTCGGACGTAGTGTACCGGAAGTGCGGCGCGTCAGCAGTAGCCGCTTCGACGATGACCTTCCCGACATCGTCTCCCGTCTGTCCCAATGTGGCGAACGCTTGCCTCGTCCCAGCAAGGTAAGCGTCGAGCATTGGCCGGTAGTCTTCGTGTACGGGCTGCGGGCGCTTGACCATTTGCTCCTGGACGGATGCGACGAACTCTGTGTTGACCGGGCCGGGCTCGACGAGTGACACGTGGATGCCGAGGCGCTTGGCGACCGGCGCCAGGCTCTCCATGAAACCCTCGACGGCGAACTTCGCGGCGCAGTAGGCGTCATTGAACGGTTGCCCGATGAGGCCGCCGACGCTGGAGACCGTGATGATCCGCCCCGAACGCGCGGCGCGCATCGTGTGGAAGACGGCCTGGGTGACGCGCCACACGCCGAAGAAGTTGACGTCCATCGTTTGACGAAGAGCGTCGGGAGGGGTCTGCTCGAGGGTGCCGAGGTAGCCCGCGCCCGCGTTGTTGACGAGCACGTCGATGCGGCCGTAGGTGCCGAGGGCTTCTCGTACGCAGCCTTCGACAGAGGCTTCGTCTTGCACGTCCAGCCTGCGCACGTCGAGTGGCACGCCCGCCGACTTGGCGTGTGCCTCCAGGACGGCGGACTTCGCCAGGTTGCGCATGGTTGCCACGACGGTGAAGCCCGACTGCGCGAGCAGCACCGCCGTGCTCAGCCCAATGCCTGATGACGTGCCGGTGACCAGAGCGATTTGAGCCATGTTCTCCTCCTCCAAAAAATGTCCCGCGACCTGTCAGGTTGCGGTGGCTTTGGCAAAGCGCCTGTGGCGAGACCCACCGCAACCTGACAGGAATAGGACAGCGTGCCACATTAGCCAATCTCGCTACTGTTCCCACCCGTGTCTTCCGATAAGTTTGACGAACTGGCAACCACCGAAGTCTTCAGTCCCCGTCCCCGTCTCAGTCTTGGTCACGCGGATCAAGCGCTGATCTTTCTCCGAGCCGACGGGAATGACGAGGCGGCCGCCGACAGCGAGTTGATGGATGAGTGGCTGCGGGATGTCGGGCGAGGCGGCGGCCACGAGGATGCCGCGGTAGGGCGCGAACTCGCTCCACCCGACCGTCCCGTCGAAGCACTTGATCATGGCGTTGAAGATGCGCAGTTGGCGGAGGAGAGCTTGCGCGGCACGGGCCAAATCCGGGATGCGCTCGATGGCGAAGATCTGGCCGGCGACGCAAGAGAGGACGGCGGTTTGATAGCCGGACCCGGCGCCGATCTCCAGCACCCGATCATGCTTGGTCACCTCCAGCAGCTCGGTCTGGCGGGCGACGATGAACGGCTGCGAGATGGTTTGGCCGCATTCAATCGGCAGGGCGTGGTCGCCGTAGGAGTTTGCGCGCAACGCTTCGGGGACGAAAAAGTGTCGCGGGATCAAGGCCATCGCCTCCAGCACGCGCTCGTCGCGGATCTGGTAATGGTGGCGCAGGCGCTCGACCATCTTCGCCCGTGCCCGCGGGTAGTCCTGGCCGTTGATTGCGAAGTTAGCGCTTGCCATTGAGCGAGAACCCGTTCCAGCCGCGCAACTGCTCCAGGGCGCGGTAATCGGTCATATCCGTGCGCAGCGGCGTGATTGAGATCAGGCCCTGCTCAATCGCCGCGTAATCGCTGCCCTCGTCTTTCTTCCAGGAAGTCTCTTGCTCGCCGATCCAATAATACGGGCGGCGGCGCGGGTCAACACCTTCGATGATCGCGGTGCGGGCGATCTTGATCCCTTGGTGAGTGAGTCGCGAGCCGCGAATCTCGCCCGGCGGCACGTTGACGTTGAGGATCGTGCCCTCGGGCAATCCTTCGGAGAGCACCTTGCGCGTCAGTTCGGCGGCGAAGGCGGCGGCGTGGGTGAAGTCAAAGTCGCTGCGGGTAGCCAGGCTCACGGCGATGCCGGGCAGGTTGAAGACCGAGGCTTCGAGCGCGCCCGCGACGGTGCCTGAATAAGTCACGTCGTCGCCGAGGTTCGCGCCGTAGTTGATCCCCGAAACGACGATCTCCGGCAGGCGCTCCCCCAAAATCTTGGTCAGCGCGAGCGTGACGCAGTCCGTAGGCGTGCCGTCGATCGAGTAGTGCCGCTCATCGATCTGGCGGATGCGGAGTGGGCGGCTGAGCGTGAGGGAGTGCGCCGCCGCACTCTGCTCGGAGGCGGGCGCCACGACGGTGACTTCGCCGACGGCTGCGAGCGCCTTGGCCAGGGCGCTGATTCCTTCCGAAAAGATTCCATCATCATTCGTCACTAAAATTCTGGTCATAGCAAAATTCAAAATCTGAAATTTGAGGTCTCACCTTTCGTGTATACGCTGCTGAGTTGTCGTCTGAAGCTAAGGGGCCGCCAGAGGGAGTCTTCGTCAGATCGGGTTCGCCTGATGGTGTCGTCGCCTCTCTCACATCGTCTGCGCAGCAACGCCGATTCTCTCCCGGCAGGCGTGGGGCTCGCCGGGGAGTTCCAGGCCCAATCATCCACCATAACGCCCGCGCAAAGCAAGACATAGTTTAGTAGCTCACGAAACGGGCGAAGAGTTTCATTTTCCATTTACCGTTTTCCATTTGTCATTGGTCATTGACGCTGGTGGCTCGCCAGGCAATGACCAATGACAAATATTAAATGAGATCTGGAAAATGCCTCCCCTGCTTGATTCCGCGAGCTGCTGATAGTTGCATTGAGAAGGAGGCTTCAGGTACCCTGGGCCGGTCACGCCGAGGCCGGCGTGTTGCGCACCCAAGATTGACGATGGTTGTCCAATCCGCAAGCAAACGAATGGTTGAAAGTCATCATCCCTTAGACGCCGAGTTTCAGCGCATCCGCGATGAGTTGGGCTTGCCCCGCACTTTCCCCGACGAAGCGCTCGCTGAGGCGGATAGTGTGGCCAGCCGCGACCCGCTGGCGCCGGAGTCTGCCTCCCGCTACGCCTCTTTGCTCGAGGTCCCCTTCGTCACCATCGATCCGCCCGCCAGCCGCGACCTCGACCAGGCCTTCTACGCCGAGCGGCGAGGCGAGGGCTACTTCGTGCGCTACGCGATCGACGATCTGAGCTTCTTCGTGGCGCGCGGCGGCGCTGTGGAAGGCGCGGCGTGGCGGCGCGGCGAGACGCTCTACAGCCCGGACGTGCAGACGCCGCTCTACCCGCCGGCGATCAGCGAAGGCTGCGCCAGCTTGTTGCCGGACGTGCCACGCCCGGCCATCGTCTTCACCTTCGAATTGGACGAGCAGGCGAGGCCGAAATCGACTGTGATTGCGCGCGCCGTCATCCGCAGCCGAGCCAAGCTTGCTTATCAAGAGGTGAGCGAGCACCTCGCCCGCGAACGGGAGCGGTCGGGCAGTGGGGCGCTCGCCGGACAGGAGTGGTCGCCTTCGCTGACACTTCTGGAGGAGATCGGCCGCCAGCGCCAGGCGCTGGAGATTGCGCGTAACGGCGTCAGCCTGCGCATCCCGTCTCAGCACGTAGAGCGGTGGTCGGCGGCGCTCACCGGCTATCGCCTCACCTTCGAGCAAGAGTCTGACGTCGAAGGGTGGAACGCCCAGATCTCATTGATGACTGGAATGGCCGCCGCCGAGATCATGATCTCGCGCGGGGTCGGGCTCCTGCGTGCGCTCGACCCGCCGCGCCCGAATCGGTTGCGCGCGCTGCGGCTCACCGCCTTGGCCCTGCAGGTCGCGTGGCCGCCGGAGATGGATTACGATGATTTTGTGCGGAGCCTCGACCCGGCCAACCCTGTCCACGTGGCGATCATGCAGCAGGCGGCCAAGATCATGGGCGGAGCGCGCTACGTGGCTTTTGAAGGCGCCAAGCCGGCGCAGACAGACCACGCCGCGATTGCCGCCCCTTATGCGCACGTGACGGCGCCACTGCGGCGGCTCGCTGACCGCTACGTGCTCGACCTGCTCGTTGAACTCGCCGCCGGGCGTGCGCCCTCGCCGGACTTGATCCGGCCGCTGCCTCAACTGCCTCAGGTCATGCAGTCAGCCGCCTACCGGGAACACATGCTCGAGAGCATGATCGTCGACTTCGCCGAGGCGCTTCTGCTGCGTGATCGGGTGGGTCAGCCCTTCGAGGCCGTCGTGATCGATCTGCGCCGAGACGGGGTCGAGGTCCAGATCACGGACCCGCCCGTCCGCACCGTCATTCGCGCCCCGCTCTTTACCTACGGCGTCCCCGGCGACAGCCCGGTCCGCCCCGTCCTTTCGGCCGACGGCGCGAAGCTCAAGGTCGGCGCCACCCAGCTCGTGCTCGGTCAAAGGGTGGCGCTCAGGCTCGATGCGGCCGACCCGGTGACGCGGAGCATCCGGTTCACACCCTTGCCGCCATGAGGTAAGCTTGTTGGCATTTGACGTTTGGAGTACCGCCTTCAGGCGGGTTTTGCTCTTAGCGAAAAACCCGCCTGAAGGCGGTACTCCAAACACTTTTGGTGAGGTGGATTTCAGTGACCGTGCATGAAAACATGGCCCATAGCAGTCGAGCAGAGAACCAACGGTTGCGGCGCATGGTCCTGCAAGTGATCCTGGTCGGCGTTGCCGTCGCGGTGGTCGCCTGGCTCCTCTATGCCTTGAAGAAGATGCTCTTGCTGTTGGCGCTCACCGTCTTCTTCTGCTACCTCGTCTCCCCGCTGGTTGAATTCGTCAAGCGGCCGAGGCGTCTCGGCCGCTCGGTCTGGCGAGTGCCGCATACCTTGGCCGTCGTGATTGCCTACTTGCTCTTGCTGTGCGCCCTCGCCTTCGCCCTGGATCTGTTGCTCCCGGTCTTGTCGGACCAAATCAGCACACTCGTCAATAACGCGCCAGACTATGCCAAGCGGATCGACCAATACTCCGCGTGGCTGAACTCTCTTCAGGCCCGCTACCGCCTGCCCCCGAGCTGGCGTCAAGCCATTACTGAGGGGGTGGATGCGACGATCATCGGCGGGCTGTCCTGGTTGCGTTTGATGGCCATCAGCGTTGCTCGCCTGACGTTATATTTGCCCTGGCTGGTGCTGATCCCGGTCATCGGCTTCTTTCTTTTGAAAGACGGCAAGACGTTCAGCTACAAACTTCTCACCTCACTGCCCGAAGCTGGCATGCGGAGGCGGGCGGCCAACTTTCTGAAGGATGTGAGTGAGACTTTGGCGGCCTACATCAGAGCGCAGCTCCTGGCCTGCCTGATTGTCGGCGTCATCGTCGGGGCAGGGCTCTGGCTGCTCGGCACGCCCTACCCGCTGGTGCTCGGGGTGGCGGCCGGGTTGTTCGAATTCGTCCCGGTGATCGGGCCGTTGCTCTTAGTCGCCATCGCGGTGCTGGTGGCGAGCTTCACCTCTTGGCGCCTCGCTCTCTTGGTCCTCGGCTTTTTAGCGGTGCTGCGCGTGATCGAGGATTATGTCATCTATCCGCGATTGATCAGCCGTGGGATCGAGATTCACCCGCTCGCCGTCATTCTGGCCGTGCTCTGCGGCGCCGAGTTGGGAGGTATCCCTGGCATCTTCCTCAGCGTCCCGCTCGCCGCCCTCTTGATCGTGAGTTGGAGGCACTGGCGCGAATTGCAATCGGAGCACCCTTCGCCGGAGGCGAGCCGGCCGGCATTAAGCCCTAACCGCGATCTTGGCTCACACGCCCGCCCGGAAGTGGCAAGGAGTGGAGATGGGAGCGAGGCCCTGGACCTGATGCCGCCGGAGATGCTGAGGGAGAGCGAACAGGAATAAGCTATGGCCATCTACCCTACAGATCGTGACTCGCTCGAACGCGACTGCGACCTGGAGTTCTTCGTCGCGGGGGGACCCGGCGGCCAGCACCGCAACAAGGTCGAGACCGGCGTGCGGCTGACGCACCGGCCGACCGGCTTGATGGTAACAGCCACCGAGCGCCGTTCGCAGTCGGCCAATCGTGAAGCGGCTTTCGAGCGCATGGCCGAGCGGTTGACTGAGGCCCAGCGCGTGCGCAAGCCGCGCAGGCCGACGCGCCCGACGGCGGCAGCCAAGCGTGAGCGGCTCGAAGCGAAGAGAAAAAGAAGTGAGCGTAAGCAGGCCCGTGGTCGGGTGTCTGGAGAAGAACACTAGAGAAAGTCCAGGGGGATGCGCGCCGGGCGCCTTTTCTATAACAGAGCCTTGAACTCTTCCACTGTCAGCCCTGCTTCTCGGATGATGGCTCGGAGCGTCCCTTTCGCCACTTCATTATGATCCGGCACAGTGATACGCCGATGCGGATGAACCGTCTGCCTGAGAACGATATGGCTCCCTCGCTGCCGATCTTGCTCGTACCCGATCTTTCGTAAAGCTTTGACTACTTCGCGGCCGGAGATACGAGGCAGCTCGCTCACCCTTCCACCTCCACCAGTTCTTCGGAGATGGGCGGTGGCACCGGCTCGTTGTGGGCCGCTAAGCTTTCGAGATAGACCGCAATTGCTTCCTTGATATTTTCGACAGCTTCTGCCCTGGTCCGGCCCTGCGAGATACAACCTGGCAGTGATGGCACCTCAGCGACATACATGCCATCTTCATCCGGCTCAATTAAGACGCGATACTTCATTGTGCAGCCCCCGGAGTTGTGATACCTGCTGGTAGTATACCAATCAGATTGCGCAGCGCCTAAGCCAGGCGAAGCCGCGGTTGGGAGTACGGCTACTTTTTATTGAAATACGGATGATCGAGCAGCGTCGGCTTCTGCTGCGTCCCGGTCGGCCGCTTGAGCTCCAACTCTTCGAGCAGCACCGACGGCGCGATGATGCTCGTCGAGATCCCGATGCCGCCGCCGAACGGCGAGCCGCCCCCGCCCTCGATCTGGTTATAGACGTAGCGGTCGCTGCCGACCGCCGCAATCTGCTTCAACTGGCGGGTCGCGATCTCCCCCACCGAGGCGCCGCGAATCATCTCTTCGTGCCCGTCATCGACGTAAACTTTGAAGGCCATAATCGGCGCCGACAGCCCTGCCCCCTTGCCGCTCCGGCCGTCGCTCAAAGTTTTGATCAGGACCCCGTACTTGAGGTTCTGCGACTTGCAGAGCTTGAGCAACTCCTGCTTCAAGTCCGCGGAGCTTTTGCCGTTGCTCGGTTCGATGAACAGGTTGCCGATTTCGGTCGTGGCCCCGCCGGAGAAGGCGGAGCGGCCGTGCCCGTTGGAGCGCAGCATGTCTTTCCGCGGCCGGCGCGACATGAGCAGGTTTTTGAGGACGCCTTGCTCGATCAGCGACACCCGCCTGGCGGGCACGCCCTGGTCGTCGACTTGGAACGAGCCGATCAGCGCTTGCTCGCCGCTCTTCTGCTGCGTCGGGTCGTCAAAGACGGAGATCGACGCCGGCAGCACCGGCCGGTTGAGGCGGTTGGCCAACTCGCCGTTGTCTTCTCGCTCCATCGAGGGGCGCTGGCTGCACAGTTCCGGCGCGAGCAGTTGAGAAAACATCTCGGCCGACGCTTGCCCAGTGAAGAGCACCGGCCCGAGGTAGTTGGCTTCGAGGACGGGCGCGGACCGCAAGCGGGTCAACTCTTCGGCCATCCGGCGGATGGCGCCTGCGACCTCCTGCGGCGGGGGGAGTTCTTCGAGTCGGCCCGCGTAAAACGGGACTGAGTGCGTGAGCCACATGCCGTCGGCGGCTTGCGTGGCGGCGTAGGCCTGGAGGGCGATGAGAATCACGGGCCGGCGTGTTTTCGTCCCCTCGCTATTGACCAGATATTTGTGCATGAGCTGCGCCTGGAAGCTCACGCCCGATTGCCGAATCTCAGGGAATTGGCGGAAGATCGCCGACCATTCGCGCACCTGCTTCTCCCAGTGGGCCTGATTGAGCGTCAACGTCTGCCGCGGCAAGACCGTCGTCGTCGGCTCTTCGTGGGAAAAGTCCGGGACCCGCTCTTCTTCCACCCGATTCTTCAAGAAGGCGCGTTTGCGGGCCAGTTGTTCGACCGCCAGCTTGTAGGCGGAGTCGGTGGCCAGCCAGATGCCGTGCCTCAGAGCTTGGTAATCATCCTCCGCCACCAGCGCGCTGGGGAAGCCCGAAGCCTCATTGTCGAAGTCGTAGCTGCCGACGCGGACCTGGACCGAGAGCATGCGGGCGCGGCTCCGGTTCGAGTAGAGTAGCCCGCCGAAGCTGGCATTCACGCTGAAGCTGTCGCCGTCCGCCACTTGATACTCGATGAAATAGGGCTTCTCCCACTCTTGCATCTTCAAGCTCGCGACCGAACGCGCCAACTCGTCCTGCATGGCCTTCAGGACTGCGTCGGTCTCCGCTGGCTGCTGTCCGCTCGCCGGGGCGGAAGGAAGAGCAAAGAGCAAAGGGCAAAGAGCAAAGAGCAGAAATAGTCGCTGGATGCTTTGGCCTTGTGATTTTCTGTTGGTTGCTTGGTTCATGATTTCTCTCCTGAGCCTCTATTTGCTCGCCGGCTTATCGTGGCTCGGTGGTGGGAGGATGGGCAGCCGCTCGTTGGACTTCTGCTTCTTCTGGACTTCGATCTGCGCGGTGAGGATGCTGGGCGCGACCGTGGCCACCGGCACCCACCCCGATTCCGCCCCGCAGACGCCGTTGAAGACCTCGGGCTTGTCGCTGCTGGCCAGGATCTTGCTGAACGAGATCAGCGGCGTGCCGATCAAATCGACTCCGCGCACGAGCTCGTCGGGGCGGCCGTCGGCGTAGACGCGGTAGACCATGATCGGCGTGACCTGGAAGGCCTGCGGGCTGCTGCGGCCCGTGAAAGTGAAGCCGCCGGAGATGTCTTGGAAGACGAGCCCGTAAGGCTTGCCTTGCTTCTGGCACTCCTCGACGAGCAGCTCGCGCAGCTTGGCCTCCGGCACGGCCTTCGAGGATTGGACCATCAAATTGCCTTGGCGGCCGACCGCCCTCAGCCCCGGAGATTTGCGCCCGTGCCCGTTCGATTTGTCGAAGCCTTTGATCGGCGAGCGCGACATCAGGAAGTTCTTCAGGATGCCCTTGTCGACGACGGTCACGCGCTGCGCCTTGACCCCTTCGTCGTCAAAATCGTAGTGGCCGTTCAAATCCACCCCCGCCGCGCTCTGGAGCGTCGGGTCGTCGAAGACAGAGATGAATTCCGGCAGGACCTGTTGGTTGACTTTCTTGGTGAAGGTCTGCCCTTCGTTCTCATCCTTCTGCCGGTGGCCTTCGATGCGGTGGCCGAAGATCTCGTGGAAGAAGACGCCGCTCGCCCGGCCCGAGAGGATCGCTGGTCCGGTGTAGGAGTCGATCACGGGCGCGGCCCGCAGGGCGATCAGGTCCTTGGCCATTTTTTCCACGGCGGCTTTGACGACGGCCTCACCAGGCAGGCGGTCCGGCGACGCGGCATCGAAGGCCTCGTGGCGGTAGAGTTCCATCCCATCCTCGGCCTTGGTCTTGGCGACGATCTCGAGGCGGGTGTGGGCGCTGCTGTGCTGCAGCGATGTGCCCTCGCTGCTCGCCAGGTACTTGGTGATCGCTTCGGAAGAGAGCGTGACGCTGGATTCAAAAATGTCGGAGTACTGGTTGAAGAGTGCAGAGTAGTCTTTGACCTTCTTCTCCCACTCGGCCGCTTTGAGGTTGACCTTGGCCGCGGGCAAGGTGGCCGCCTGCGGGGCCTCCCGCGAGAAATCGGCCGAGTCGTCCTCTTCCGCCACCTTGATCGCGCGGTTGGCCTTGACCTGGATCAAGCGCTCGACCGCCGCCTTGTACTTGCGGTCCGTCTCCAGCCAGATGGTGCTCTTCAAGGCGTCAATGTCATCCTCGACTGAAATGGGGATCGGGGATGCCGCCCCGCCGTGAGGGTTGCCCCCCCGGTGGGTATTATCGAGCTGGTAATCGCCGACCCGCACATCCACATCCAGGAGGCGCAGGCGAATGCTGTTGCTGCTGTAGAGCGCGCCGCGGGTGCCGCTGATCACGTAGTAATCAGGCTCGGTGACTTGATAGCTGATCAGGTAGGGCGGCTGGTCCCCTTTTTGGGTGAGGACCTGCTTGGCCCGCTGCAACTCTTCTTCCAGGGCGCGGAGCACTATGCCCTTGCCGGGCTGCTGGCTGACTCCGGCGGAGGCCCACAAGCAAACGCCGAGGGCAGCCGGGAGCAGGCGCCCGATGAAGCCGATGGGCTTGGTTCTTCTTTTCATGATCTTTCCTCTCTCTTCCCGAAGGAGCGCCGGTCAGCGCCGAATGTCCAACCGCCGGCCATTAGTTTCCTGATTCATCAGTGCCAGATTGGTAAGGTTCTGTGGTCGTCAATGATAATCTTGTCTTCCTGTGTGCAACCTTCGAAGCGTAGCGGTGGGCGGGCCGCAGAGGCTGACGGCTGAACGCGTAGGCAAACTACCTTACTTTGAGGGTCATGATCAAGTCAAAAATAGAGCCTGGGAGCGCAGGCGTCCTCGATCCTGCTGGCGAATTCAGCGATGTCCGACAAGCTGCCAGCTTGTCGCTGATGTTCGCGATTAAACCCCTGGGTTTTGACCGCCAGCCGACGACAAGCTGGCAGCTTGTCGGACATGCTCCGCGCTCACTTTCGGCTTGACGCATTCGCCAGCAGAATCGAGGACGCCTGCGCTCCCAGGCTGAATTCACTTGGTGAAATAGGGATGGCTGAGCAGCGCCGGTTTCTGCTTCGCGTCGCTCGGCCGTTTGAACTCCATCTCCTCCACGAGCACCGACGGCGCGATAACGCTCGTCGGGATGGCGCCGCCGAGACTGAAGGGTGAGCCGCCGCTGGTAAGCCGGTTGTGGACGAAGCCTGTGCTGCCCGCGGCCGTGATCTGCTTCAGCGCGCGGACCGAGATGTCGCCGGCCATCACCCCGCGGATCAATTCCTCGCGCCCGTCCTCGGCGTAAACCTTGAAGGCCAGGACCGGCGCGGAGAGCGCCTCGCGGCGCGGCCCGTCGCTCGAAATGATGATCAGGCCTTCCGACCCGTCGCGCCCGGCGCTGCCCGGTGCGCTGATGGTTTTGATCAGGATCCCGAAGGGGAGGTTCTGCGACTTGCACATCTTGATCAATTCCTGCTTCAGCTCCGCCTCACTCTTGCCGCCGCTCGCTTGGACGAAGAGATTCCCGATCTGGGCGCTGGCGCTGCCGAGGGAGGCCGCGCGGCCGTGACCGTTGGATTGCGCCATCTCTTTGCGCGGGCGGCGCGACATGAGCAAACCTTTGAGTGTGCCCTGCTCGATCAAAGACACACGCCGGGCCGGCACGCCCTGGTCATCCGCCTGATAAGCGCCGATCAGCGGTTGATTGCCGTTGGCCTGTTGGGCCGGATCGTCAAAGACGGAGATGAAAGACGGAAGCACCGGCCGGTTGAGCCGGTCGGCCAACTCGCTCTTGGTCGCGCCCATCATGGCGGCGAATTGCTGCTGCTCGGCGAGCGGAGGCCGCTGGCCGGAGAGCTGTGGCGCGAGCAGTTGCGCAAACATTTCGGCCGATGCTTGGCTGATGAAGAGGACCGGTCCGCTGTAGTTACTCTCCAGCACGGGCGCGGTGCGCAGCCCTGTCAGCTCTTCGGCCATCTGGCGAATGGCGCGGGCAATCTCTTGGGCCGGGGGAAGCTGATCGAGGCTCCGCGCGTAGAACGGTATGGAGTGGCGGAGCCGCATGCCGTCGGGGGCTTGAGTGGCCGCGCGGGCTTCGAGTGAGACGAGCGGCGCTGGCTGGCGAGTCTTGGTGCCCTCGCTGTTGAGCAGGTATTTGTGAGTGAGCTGCACGCGCAGCGTGACGCTCGACTCCTGAACGGCCGGGAACTGGCGGAAGATGTTCGACCACTCGCGCAGTTGTTTCTCCCAGCGGGCCTGGTCGATTTGCAGTTGCTGGCGCGGCGCGAGTGTGGCCGCAGCCTGTTCGCGGGAGAAGTCGGGCACTTTCTCCTCTTCGACCTTGTTCTGCACGAAGGCGCGTTTGCGGGCCAACTGCTCGACCGCCTGTTTGTAGGCCGCGTCAGTGGTCAGCCAGAGGTCACGCCGCAGGGCGTTATAGTCATCCTCGACCGACACCGTGGTCGGAAAACTCGTCGGCGAGAAGAGTGCGGATGAGCTGATGAAGTCGGTGTTGTCGAAATCATAGCCGCCGACGCGGACTTGAACCTGGAGCGCGCGGTTACGGTTGCGGTTCGAACGAACTAAAGCGCCAAAGGTCGCGCTCGCGCTGAAGCTTTCATCCTCCACCACGGCGTACTCGATGAAATACGGCTTCTCCAGGTCTTTGAGTTGAAGCTGAGCGACCGAGCGTGCCAGTTCGTCCTGCATAGCCTTGAGTACCGCATCCGTCTCCGCCTGTTGTCCGGAAGCGGCGGCGATGGCCAGCAGCAGGCTGATGATCAGAACTGCTCCCGCGGGAGCGAAGCGACGGACCTTTTTCATGACTCTCACCTCCTCGGAAAATGTCCCGCGACCTGTCAGGTTGCGGATCTGCGCGGGGGAAGGCTTGCGGATTCCGACCGGCTCTTCACCAAAGCCTCCGCAACCTGACAGGTCGCGGGACAAGGACTCCTTTGCCTTAGTTTGCTGGCGTCTTCTCCTGGCCCGGCGGCGGCAAGATCGGCGGCCGGTCGGACCCTTTCGGCTTCTTCTGCACTTCGATCTGGGCCGTGAGAATGCTGGGCGAGACGGCCGAGACCGGGATGAAGCCTGATTCGGCGCCGCAGTAGCCGTTGAAGACTTCCAGCTTGTCGCTGCTGGCGATGATCTTGCTGAACGAAATCAGCGGCGTGCCGATCAAATCGACTCCGCGCACCAACTCGTCGGGCCGCCCGTCGGTGTAGATGCGGTAGACCATGATCGGCGTGACCTGGAAGGATTGCGGGATGCCGCGGCCGGTGAAGGTGAACCCGCCGGAGATGTCGCGGAACATCAGCCCGAAAGGTTTGCCCTGCCTCTTGCACTCCTCGATCAGCAACTCGCGCAGCCTCTCTTCCGAGACGGTCTGGGCCGCTTGCACCATCAGGTTGCCTTGCCGGCCGACCGCCTTGTAGCCGGCCGCCTTGCGCCCGTGCCCGTTCGATTTCTCAAAGCCTTCGACCGGCGAGCGCGACATCAGGAAATTCTTCAGCACGCCGTTCTCCACCACCACCACCCGTTGCGACTTGACCCCTTCATCGTCAAATTGGTAATGGCCGTTCAAGTCTATCCCGGCCGCACGCTCGGCCGTCGGGTCATCGTAGACCGAAAGGAAATCGGGCAGGACCGGCTGATTCACGCGCTTGGTGAAGGTCTGACCCTCGTCCTCATTCTTTTGCCGGTGGCCCTCGATGCGGTGGCCGAAGATCTCGTGGAAGAAGACGCCGCTCGCCCGGCCCGAAAGGATCGCCGGCCCGGTGTAAGGGGCGATGACCGGGGCGGCCCTGAGCGCCCTCAGGTCTTTGGCCATGCTTTCAACCGCCTGCTTGATGACCGCTTCGCCCGGCAGCCGTTCGGGCGCGTGCGCATCGAAGGCCTCGTAGCGGTAAAGCTCCATCCCGTCGTCGGCCTTGGTCCGGGCCAGCAGGCCGACGCGGAAATGAGTCCCGCCGTGCTGCACCAAGGCGCCTTCGCTATTGACCAGGTACTTGTTCGTCGCCTCGGCCGAGAAGGTCACCCCCGCCTCGAAAATCTCCGGGTACTGGTTGAAGAGCGCCGAGTAGCTTTTGACCTTCTTCTCCCAGTCGGCCAGGTTGAGCTTCAGGCTGGCAAGCGGCAGGAGGGCGGTCTGCGGCGCCTCGCGTGAGAAGTCGGCCGAATTGTCTTCTTCTTGGACCCTGACGGCGCGATTGGCCTTGACCTGGATCAGGCGCTCGACCGCCGTCTTATACTTGCGGTCGGTCTCCAGCCAGATGGCGCTCTTAAGCGCATCCAGGTCGTCCTCCACGGGGATCGAGACCGAGCCGGCAAACCCGGTCATAAAGGGACCACGCTGGCCACGAATTTGGTGAGAGCTGTCGAACTGATAATCGCCGACGCGCACATCCACATCCATCAGGCGCGAGTGGTTGGTGGAGCTATTGCGCAACGCGCCGTAGGCGGCGCTCGCGTTGGCAGAGTGGGTCTCCGTGACCTGATAGCCGATCAGGTAAGGTGGCGGCTCCCCCTTCTGGCTGAGGGACTGCTTGACCCGCTGCATCTCCTCCTCCAGGGCTCTTAACACCACCCCTTTACCCGCCTGCTGACCGGCGCCCATCGGCGCCCACAAACAGACATAGATGAAGATCAGCAGCAAACCACCCCCAGGGCCAAGACGCTTAGCCTGTCTGTTCATAATCGGCTCCTTTCTGTCGTGGAAAGCAGAACTCTTACGGTTCACGCGGCGCGTCTCTCGGACGGCCAAGATGCCAAGCGGATAGCTGGCTGGCTCGCGACCCGGGCCGGCCCCGTACTCCTTTACGCCCCAAGTGCCTTAAGGTTCCACTATCATTTTGACTCCCGCCGCGGTGCAGTACGGGGAGCGTGAGCGACCTGGATCTCTCGGATCAAGCTGTTGATCGAGCGGCAGGTCGCTCACGCTCCCCGTACTGCACCGCTGTAGAATTCACTGGTTAGTGGCGACTTGACGCTTTTCCTCTACCGTTACCATGCGCAATTTGAAGTTGATGACCCGGAAGACCAACTGCCTGAAATCGAGCGGGGCGAGCACGCGCCGCGCGTCGCAGGTGAAATGGATCAGATGCTGACCCGGCGGGATGACGATCTCTTTGAAGAAAGATTGGCCGGCCGGGCGGGTCTTCAACTGCTCGGAGAAGAGCGGGCTGTCGATGCGCAAATTCCCCTCGTTCTCCGAGGCGAAAGACATCTCCAGGGTCACCCGCCTGGCGTGTGGCGAGCCGTTGATGATCAGCAATCCCCCAGTCGCCGAGCACCAGCGCCAGTTGTTCTCCGCCGTGCCCTCCAACTCCGAGCAGCCGTTCTGCCAGATCAGCAGCAACGGGTGCAGGGCGAATTCCGACTTCGCCTCCCACTCCGGCGGCGTATATTTCTCGCGCAGCCTCCGGGTGTATTCCGACAGATCGAAGAAGCTCAGGCGGCCGTTGCCGCTCACCAGCGGCTTCGCCCCGAGCGCGCCTGTGAGTTCACCTTCGAGCTTGGCCCCGTTGTCAGCGTAGCCGAAGCGGTCCAGGTAGACGCCGCTGAAGCCGGCGAAGGAGAGCGTCTCGATCATCTCACTCATGGGCTTGGCGGCCACCATCTTCTGCCAGGCATCGGCCTCCCGGCTCTTGATGGCCCCGTAACTCCAGCGCAGTTTGCCGGTGTGGAGATAGCCGCGGGCATGATCGTAATCGTACATCCGGTTAATTTTGGGATTCTCCGGGAAGGGCACCACGGGCAACTGAAAGATCATGGCGCCCTGCGGCAGGGGGGCCTGGAGCTTATTCACGAAGTCAGCATCGCTCTGATACTCGGCTTTGATCTTATCGTACTCCGGCGCTACCCGCGCGCTCGCCTGGTCGAGCACGCCGAGGACCAGGGCCGCGGCCAGGAGCAGGCAGAACACAACCTGCCAGCCCCGCGGCTTGACGTAGCCCTGATAGAAGCGCTCCAGCAGAAGCACGACGGCGAACAGGGAGAAGAAGGCGATGTAGATGCTGATCCGGTTGTAGGCCCGGATCTTGGGTGAGATGATGAGCGCGATGATCGCCCCGAAGCCGCCGATCGTCGCCAGCAAGACCGCCGCCGCGTTGAGGACGCTCAAATGATTCATCAAGCCATCAGCGTCTGCATCCTGGAGCCGCGGTTCCGGCCGCTTGTAAAAGAGCCAGCCGAGCAACAAAAGAAACCCGATGCTGCCGACGATGCCCAAGGAGGCGTCATCATTCTCATTGATCAGGAGTCTGAGGTTGAAGGCGTTTTTCACCCGCGCCAGCAGCGGGTTGCGGTGGAAGGTGACGGGCATCAGCAGTTGCGACACTCGCAGCCCATAGGTCTCGGAATCCACCGGGCTGCGAACGACGATCGGGGTCTCGCCATGCCGCTTCAGGTAGATGATGCTCGGCAGGACGTTGACGACGACCCCGGCCGCGATCACGCCGATCAAGGCGCCCGGCAGCAGCAAGTGGCGCAGGTCCTTCCGCCGCAGTGTCACGATGCTCCCGGCAACGAGCAGGAAGAAACAGGCGAAGTAGGCGAAGTAGGTTCCGGAAGCGGCGATCACCAGGCAGACGATCAGACTCAAGATCAATTTGGGGTCGCGCAGGTTCAATCTCAACTTGCCCGTCTCCTCGTCCTTCAATGACAGCGCGCCCGAGCAGACCCAGACGATCACCAGCACCATCAGCGGGACGATGTAGTAGGTCGCGAAGAAGATGTGATGCTGGCCCCTGGCGAAATGGAAAGGTAGAAACGTGTAGAGCAGGCTGCCGAAGAGGGCCGGGAGGTAAGAGACCTTGAATTGCCGAAGGGCGTAGAGCGAGCAAGCGGTCGTAAGCGGGAAGGTAAGCAAGAAGAAAAGGTTGATAATCAGCGCGTAATCCGAGGTGAACAGCGAGAGGAGTTTGATCAACAGGAAATGAAAATTGTTGTCCGACATGGGCACGTCGCGCATGTCCAGACCGGTCGGCATGCCGACCGAGTCGTTAGTCAAAAACCAGCCGTGATCGACGATGCTTTTGACGAGCAGGCCATTGAACATCGACTCGCCGTAGTAAGTGAAGGGGACCCTTAGATCGGCGCGCCACAGATTCATGACCCCGGCCAGAATCAGCAGGGATAAAGAGGCGGCGGCGATGTAGGCCACACCCTCTCTCAGCCCTTGCCTGCTTGCTAAGGTCTGAAGGATCGAAGCTGTGCTCGAAGTTCGCGGGCCTCGTAGCGTCGGCGCGGCGGCCGATGAAATAGGGTTCACCTCTCCACCTTCGGGGCGGGGCATGGGGGCTTTTTCCTCTATCGCCATAAGCTATTCTTCCTGAATTTATCTGTGCTGAGTGATGATGATTGCTGCGCGGCTTAACCGCTCTCTATTTTTTGGAGCGTCTAGTTTATCCTTACGTCAATTCGTTGCCAAGTCTTTCGGTCAGCGCTGATGTTCGGAGTACCGACTTCATCTTTCGGAAAGATATTTATGCAGGAAGAAGACTACGATTACCTATACTCCCTGGAAGAAAACCTCTGGTGGTTTGCCGGGATGCGTGAGATCACGGCGGCGCTGCTCGACCCGGTGTGCCCGCCCGCACGGGACAGAGCGATCCTTGACGCCGGGTGCGGGACAGGCGGCAACCTCGCTTGGCTCGCCCGCTACGCCGGCAAGGGCCGGGTCGTCGGGGTTGACCTGGTTCCCACGGCGCTCAGTTTTTGCCGCGAGCGTCAACACCAGTATCTAGCTCAAGCCTCGGTCACGGATCTGCCCTTCGCCGACTCGGCGTTCGATCTCCTCACCAGCTTCGACGTGTTGGTTCAACTGCCCGGCGAAGGGGCGGATGAGCGCGCGATGCGCGAGATGTATCGCGTGCTACGGCCGGGCGGCATCGCCTTCGTGCGGGTGGCCGCTTACGAGTGGATGCGCAGCGGCCACGACGAGGCCCTGGGCACGCAGCGGCGTTATCACCTCGACGTGCTGGTGAAGAAAATGGAGCAGGCGGGCTTCAAAATCTTGCGGGCGACTTATGCCAATAGCCTGCTGCTCCCGGTGGCTGCTCTGAGGCGCCTGGTGCTGAAGCGTATCGGGCTGGCCGACAGGGGCTCTGACGTGAAGCCGTTCCCGCCGCGCCTGCAATGGCTGAATCGGGCGATGACGAGCGTGCTCAGCGGCGAAGCCCGCCTGTTGAAGCTCCCACAGTCAAAGTTGCTGGCCGGGCTCTCCGCGATCTGCATCGCAGAGAAACCGCGCGGTTGACGGCCACGCCTAGTAGTGCGTCACGATGATGCTGATGTTTGGAGTTCAAGCTTCAGCTTGCTTGCTTGATTTCGAGATCCCCAAGCTGAAGCTTGAACTCCAAACATCCCTCATCTTCACCTTGACAAACTACTAGTCCAATGACGCTTCGAACTCTAGCAGCGCATCGACCACGGCTCGGATCTCGTGCTCGTAGAGCTGCGGGTAGAGCGGCAGTGAGAGAATCCTGGCCGCCACACTCTCGGCCACCGGCAGCGCTTTCTGCTCGCTCCGCCGGAAGAGAGGCTGTTGGTGGAGCAGGAACGGGTAGTGGATCAGCGTCTCGATCCCGCGCGTGGCAAGGTGGGCGCGCAAGTGGTCACGCTCCGGATGCTCGACGACGTAAAGATGGTAGACGTGCGACCTCAGCGGGCTCGCGGAAGGGAGTTGTAAGCGTGTGCCTCGCAGCGACTCCTGATAGATCCTGACTATCCCGTGTCGCTGGCCATTCCACCCATTAAGCTTCCTCAGCTTGACGCGGAGGATCGCCGCTTGCACTTCGTCCAGCCTCGAATTGCGGCCTTCGACCTCGCCCCGGAGCGCCGCCGAGTGCCCGCCCTGGCGCAATGTTTTGACCCGCTCGATGAGAGCCGCATCGTTTGAAGTGACGGCGCCGCCGTCTCCGTAGGCGCCGAGATTTTTCGTCGGGTAAAAACTGAAAGCCGCGGCGTGCCCGTGCGCCCCGGCGGGCTTGCCGCCCAACCGCGCACCGTGCGCCTGCGCCGCGTCTTCGATGACTATGAGATGGTGACGCGCCGCTATTTCATTGATCGCCACCATCTCAGCCATCTGGCCGTAGAGGTGGACGGGGACGACGGCGCGGGTGTGTGGGGTGATCGCTTGCTCGATAGCCTGGGGAGCAAGAGTGTAGGTCAGCGGGTCAAGGTCGGCGAAGACGGGCACGCCGCCCGCATTCAGGATCGCGAGCGCCGTGTAGGCGGCCGTGAGCGGGGAAGTGATCACCTCATCGCCCCGGCCCTTGCGCACGGCTCCTGAAGCGATGAGCGCCAGCGCCAGCGCGTCCGTGCCGTTGCCGACCCCGGCCGCGGCACTGACCTCGCAGAAGCGGGCCCATTCGTCCTCAAACGCCTCGACCTCGGGGCCGAGGATGTAGACGCCGCGGCTCAGCACGCCGGCCAGCGCGGCCGTGGTCTCGGCCTCAATCTCCTGGTGCTGTCGTGCGAGATCGAGAAAGGGTATCGGCATGGGGGCCTAAGTAATGCGTGCGGTGTTGCTCGTAGAACTCGATGGTCTGGGCCAGCCCCGCGCGGAGCGGCGTGCGCGGGCGCCACCCAAGCATGGTCTCGATTTTGCGATAGCTTGAATAAAAGTTGCCGATATCGATCAACTGGCGCTCGGGCGGGAACGGCACTGAGCGGACCGAGCCCCGTCCAGTCACCGAGATCAACTCATCCGCCAACTCGGCCAGGCTCACCGGCTCCGCGCCGCCGAGGTTGAAAATCTCGCCTTCCGCCTCTTCGGTCGCCCCGGCCAGCAGGAGCGCATCGACTACATCGTCGACGTAGTTCAGGTCGCGCCGCTGCCGGCCTTCACCGAATAATTCGATCACCTCACCGTCCAGGGCCTGGCGGATAAACCAGGCGATGAAGCTCTGGCGATTATGGTGGATGAGCTGCCTCGGGCCGTAAGTATTGGTCAGGCGCAGGACCACGGCGCGGATGCCGTAAATGCGGTGATAGAGCAGGTGGTAATGTTCGGCGGTCAGCTCGTGGATGCCGTTGATGTCGGGCGGCGCCACGCGGTGGTGCTCATCGACGGGCAAATAGACGGGCTTCCCATAGACCTGGCGCGTGCTGGTGAAGACGATCTTCACGCGCGGGTTGAAATTGCGGCAGGCTTCGAGCAACGTCAATTGGGCGGCGCAGTTGATCTCTAGGTCGCGTTGCGGGTGGAGCATGGAATCGACGTGGCTGGTGCTGCCCGCGAGGTTGAAAATATAGTCCACGCCGCCGACCAGGTGGTTGATGACCGTGTCGCTGCCGATGTCGGCGACGTGCCACATGACGCGGTCTTTGAGGTCGTGAATGTTGAAGAGATTGCCGCCCTGATCCGGCAGCAGCGCATCGACCAGGCAGACTTCCACGCCGCCGATCTCGACGAGCCGGCGGGCCAGATTGCTGCCGATGAAGCCGAGCCCGCCCGTGATCAGCACGGAGCGGCCTTTGTATTCGCTTAAGTGTTGGGGCATGGTGTTGATTACTAAAGCTGATCGATGATCAGTAACACTTGGCTGGCCAGCAAGAGGAGCAGGTGCTCCAGCCCTTCACGCCTCTTGCGGTACCCTTGAGCGTCATATTCCAAGGAAGCGCGCGCCTCCTCGCTGACCTGAGCCTCCTTCGCCACCTCACTCCGGCGGCGGGATGAGCCGAAGGCCAGGCGTCCCAAGGCGACCAGCTTCAACCAAAGGATAAAGAAGTCCAGCGCCGTGCGGGCGACGCGGCCGAGCGTGAAGAACTGCGACTGTCCGTACCGGCGAGGGTAGTGATGCACCGGCGTTTCAATAAAGGCGCATCCGGCCGCGTGAAGTTTGTAGATCATCTCGGTGCATACCACGCCGCTCGCCGAGACTAGCTCGATTTGCTCAAGGGCGCGTCGCCGCATCAAGCGGAAATCACAATCCACATCGCGAATGGGAAGCCGGAAGAAAAAATGGGCCAGCCAATTGTAGATTCTGCCCAGCACGACCCGGCGGCGGTTGTCGGAGCGCTTGATCTTATATCCATTGACGATGTCTACTCCGTCGGCCATGAGCGAGCACAAAACCGCCAACTCGCGCACATCATACTGCCCGTCCCCGTCCGTGTAGAAGACCAGGTCTTTGCCGGCGTGACTGAACCCGGACCGGAGCGCCGCGCCATACCCTCGATTGTTCGGGTGATGAATGACCCTGACGTGGGGCAGGGTGCGCGCCACTTCGTCCAGCGCTGCCGCCGTCCCGTCTTCGCTCCCGTCATTGACGACGATGACTTCATAGTCGTCGGTCAAAGTCGGGAGGAGGGCGAGCGCCTCAGCCACCATCGTGGCGATGGTGCCCTCATCATTGAAGGCCGGAAAAAAAACGCTGATACTGCCGATGCTACGGGACTTGGGCATAAGAGTTCTACAGAAATTGATTGTCCAGGATCAACCAAACCTATTTTCGATCACCAGCACCTGCAAGAGGGGAAGCACGATAGCGCGGAGTGTAGCACAGGAGGCGGGTTGCTGTGAATTGCCCGCAGCCAAATTGTTCACTAAAAACAACGGGGATGAAGAGGGCGGACAAGGCCAGAGAAATAATCTACGCCACCCTGGGTACGCACGCTTCCAGCGTGCCGGGATGGCGGAGCGGATCGCTTGGAAATGACAGGTCACTTCACGAAAGCCAGCACGCTGGAAGCGTGCGTACCCAGGAATTGCATTTACCCCTGCCTTGGTCTGCCGCGATTAGCTTACTGCCGCTGGCTCATATTCCGGCTCGTAATTGAGATTCGGCGCGAGCCACCGTTCCACCTCGCGCAAGTCCATCTGTTTGCGCCGGGCGTAATCAATGACTTGGTCGCGTTCGATCTTGCCCACTGCAAAATATTTTGACTCCGGATGCGCGAAGTAGAGGCCGCTGACGGAACTGGCCGGGTACATCGCAAAAGTCTCGGTCAGGTGGATGCCCGCGTTCTTTTCAACCGCGAGCAGGTCGAAGAGCAACTGTTTCTCAGTGTGGTCCGGACAAGCCGGGTAGCCGGGCGCGGGACGGATGCCACGATAGCGTTCGCGGATCAGGTCCTCCAGGCTGAGGTTTTCTTCCCGGCCGTAGCCCCAATCTTCACGCGCCCTCTGATGCAGCAACTCCGCCAACGCCTCGGCCAAGCGGTCGGCGAGGGCTTTCGTCATAATCGAGTTGTAGTCGTCGTGGTCGCGCTCGAACATCTCGCAGACCTGCTCGACGCCGATGCCGGCAGTCACGGCGAAAGCGCCCAGATAATCCGCAGTCCCCGCGGATTTAGGCGCGATGAAATCTGCCAGGGCATAATTCGGCTGACCCTCCGGCTTATCGGCCTGCTGGCGGAGCGTATGAAACGTCATCAGCACGCGCGAGCGCGACTCGTCGGTGTGGAGTTCGATGTCATCGCCGACGCTGTTGGCCGGGAAGAAGCCGTAGACGGCGCGGGCCGTGAGGAGTTTGTTCTTCACGAGCTCGGCCAAGAGCTTTTGCGCGTCATTGAAGAGTTCCTTCGCCCGGCCGCCGAAGGTCGGGTCGTCAAAAATTTTGGGGTAGACTCCCCGCAACTCCCAGGTGTGGAAAAAGGGCGTCCAGTCAATGAACGGGACGATCTCACTGAGCGGGAACTCATCCAGCACGCGAACGCCGGTAAACGATGGCTTGTCGATGACAGTATTGGCCCAATCAATCGGAGTCCTGCGCTCCCGCGCTTGCTCGAGAGTGAGCAGCGGTTTTTGCGCCCTCTGCCCTTTGTGTTTCTCGCGGTCGAGTTCCTGTTGCCGCCGGTTTTGCTCAGCAAACCCCGGCTTCAATTCCGAATTGATCAGGTTACTCACGACGCCGACCGCGCGCGAAGCATCGAGCACGTGCACGGTGGGTTGCTCGTAAGCCGGCGCGATTTTGACCGAGGTGTGGACGCGGCTGGTCGTCGCCCCGCCGATCAGAAGCGGCACGGTGAACCCTTCGCGCTGCATCTCGCGGGCGACATGCACCATCTCGTCGAGCGAAGGCGTGATCAGCCCGCTCAACCCGATGATGTTCACATTTTGTTCGCGGGCGGTCCTGAGGATCTTCTCGCTCGGCACCATCACGCCCAGGTCGATGACCTCGTAGTTGTTGCAGCCGAGCACGACGCCAACGATGTTCTTGCCGATGTCGTGCACGTCGCCCTTGACCGTCGCCAGCAAAATTTTCCCCTGCGCCTGGTGCTTGCCCGTCGCCTGCTTCTCCGCCTCCATAAACGGGAGCAGGTAAGCGACGGCCTTCTTCATGACGCGGGCGCTCTTGACGACTTGAGGCAAAAACATCTTGCCGGAGCCGAAGAGGTCGCCGACAACGTTCATCCCGCCCATCAACGGCCCTTCGATCACGCTCAAGGGGCGGCCGTACTTCTGCCGCGCCTCTTCGGTATCGGCCTCGATGTAGTCGGTGATACCTTTGACCAAGGCGTGCGAGAGCCGCTCTTCGACACTGCCCGCGCGCCACGCATCCTCTTTGACCTCGGCCTTGCCTTGCCGCTTGACCGACTCGGCGAATTCGATCAGCCGCTCGGTCGCGTCCGGGCGGCGGTTCAAGAGCACGTCCTCGACCAGTTCGAGCAGGTCCTTCGGGATTTCGTCATAGACCGCGAGCTGCCCCGCGTTGACGATGCCCATATCCATCCCGGCCTTGATCGCGTGATACAAGAAAGCCGAGTGCATCGCCTCGCGCACCGCGTTGTTGCCGCGGAACGAGAACGAGATGTTGCTCACGCCCCCGCTGATTTTGGCGAGCGGCAGGTGCTGCTTGATCCAGCGCGTCGCCTCGATGAACGCCACGGCGTAATTGTTATGCTCCTCCATGCCGGTGGCGACCGTCAGGATGTTCGGATCGAAGATGATGTCTTGCGGCGGGAAGCCGATCTCTTGAGTGAGGATCTGGTAAGCGCGCCGGCAAATCTCGATCTTGCGCTCGAAAGTGTCGGCCTGCCCCTTCTCGTCAAAAGCCATGACGATCACCGCCGCCCCGTAACGACGGACGAGCCGCGCCTGTTCTCTGAACTTCTCCTCGCCCTCTTTCAGGCTGATCGAGTTGACCACGCCTTTGCCCTGGACGCATTTCAAGCCCGCCTCGATGACCGACCACTTCGAGCTGTCGATCACGATCGGCACGCGGGCGATGTCCGGCTCAGTGGCGATCAGATTGAGGAACGTAGTCATGGCCTGCTCCGAATCGAGCAAGCCTTCGTCCATGTTCACGTCGATCATCTGCGCGCCGTTTTCGACCTGCTGCCGCGCGACTGCCAGGGCCTCTTCGTACTGGTCGTTCAGAATCAACTTGGCAAATTTAGGCGAGCCGGTGACGTTGGTGCGCTCGCCGATGTTGACGAAGTTGGTGTCAGGCCGCAGCGTCAGTGCTTCAAGCCCACTCAAGCGCAAATAAGGCTCCGGCTTCGCAGGCACGTGCGGCGGGCACTCGCGCACCGCTTCGGCAATCGCCCTGATGTGGTCGGGCGTCGTGCCGCAGCAACCGCCGACGATGTTGAGCCACCCGGCCTCGGCCCACTCGCCCAGTTGCGGCGCCATCGTCTCCGGCGTCTCAGGGAATCCGGTCGGCGACATCGGGTCGGGCAGCCCGGCGTTCGGGTAGCAACTGATGTAGACGGGAGCGATCTGCGACAGCTCCTCGATGAACGGGCGCATCTCCTTCGGCCCGAGCGCGCAGTTGAGGCCGACGCTCAGCAGGTCCATATGCGAGACCGCATTCCAGTATGCCTCGACCGTCTGCCCCGAGAGCGTCCGCCCGCTCAGGTCGGTAATGGTGAACGACAGCATCAACGGCACCCGCCGCCCGGTGTCCGCAAAATACTTGTCAATCGCGAAGAGCGCAGCCTTGGAGTTGAGCGAGTCGAAGACCGTCTCCACGATCAGCACGTCCACGCCGCCATCCACCAACCCCCGCGCCTCATCGTAGTAGGCGTCGACGAGTCGATCGTACGTGACCCCGCGGAAGGCCGGGTTATTGACATCCGGCGACAGCGATGCCGTGCGGTTGGTCGGCCCCAAAGAGCCGGCGACGAAGCAGACGCGGTCCGGATGCTCAGCTACGAACTCATCCACCACCCGGCGGGCGATGCGCGCCGCAGCCAGGTTCAACTCGTAGGCCAGATGCTCCATCCTGTAATCGGCGAGCGAGATGGCCTGCGCGTTGAAGGTGTTCGTCTCGACGATGTCCGCGCCCGCTTCCAGGTACTGACGATGAATGGCGGCGATGATCTGCGGCTGCGTGATCGAGAGCAGGTCATTGTGGCCTTTGAGGTCGTGCGGCCAGTCCTTGAACCGCTCGCCGCGGTAGCCCGCCTCGTCGAGTTTGTAGCGCTGAATCATCGTGCCCATCGCGCCATCGATGATGACGAGGCGACGGCGCAAAAGGTTCTCAAGTTTATCTTTAGTGCTCGGATGATTACTCACTTCGTTCATTCCTTCACTCGCTCGCCGCTTGCAGCACGCGGGCGTATAAATCCTGGCCGACACGAAATCCCAGGTTCATCAGTGCATCGACCAGCGGTTTGACCTCCTGAACTAGTCCTTGATGCTTGGCCTCGATCAAGATGCCGAGTATCCCGATGACTCGTAGGCCGAACCGTGTCGCCACGGCACGCCCTAGATGCTCATCCATCAGAACAAGATCGGCAGTCAACTCCTGAGCCAGCGCAATCGCCTCCGCCTCGCCTTCATCAAGCTCTGTTTGCAAGGCGATGACCAACGCTCGGTTGGAAACCGCACAGGTTTCGATCCAATCCAGCGTTTGCACGACTGCACCAGGGTGACGACCGCCGGATGCTGTCAATTCTCGGTAAACGGCTTCCGAGATGACGACCCGCTGATAGAGTTGGCGGAGTAAATCCAATTGCCCAATGGCAGCCAGATTGGTAATCGGTGATGTGTTGCTGACAACGATCACGACCGTCTCAGTTCCTCAAGCGTGCGCAAGTCGGCTTCAAAGTCGGCGACGCCGTAATGCACGGGGATGTCCCGGCTGCCCAGCAGTTGTTGAAATTGCCACTGATTCATCCCCGCCAGACGGCTCGCCTGTCCGAGCGTCAGCTTTTCACGTTGAAACAGCGCGATGGCCAACTCTTGCTGTAGCTCTGCCACCGTCAGCCGTGTCGCTTGAATGATCTCGTCAGGTATCACGATGCTCATTTGATTCCTCCTCCGCAGCAACAAATTTTGAGCGGTGATGTTGCTGACTGCTGCTTACTCTTCTTCCAGAACTGCACGCCTCATCTCTTCCAGCGAAAGCGTCTTGCCTGCTCGGCACTCCGCTTCGGCTTGTTCGATGATCGCCATAAACTCGGGATTGAGGCTCAGCGCGAGCGATTCGCGATCTATGTTCTTCAACGACACGATGGCCGCGATTGGCTCATTGTTCGAGGTCAAAACGATCACGTCCTGGTCCAGCTCGTCGGCATAAGCCGACAAGGGGCGCGAGGCAGTTGAAATCTCGATGGTTCTCATAGCTTGACCTTCCTTCAAAGCGTAAAGGGCTACTAAGTCCGCGCAACGCACACCACACGAAAACCGACATCGATGCTGGCGTAGTCCAGTGCATAAGGGCTGCGGAAGGCGGAGCGGTAGTAGTCACTACTGATGCAGTCCCAGGCACCGTTCTCACCCCACGAGCCGCCACGCCACGCGCGATATTCACCCGACTTTGGCCCTTGTGGATCATTCTCAGGACTTCGGGCGTAGTAGTCCTCGTCGTGCCAATCCTGACACCATTCCCACACGTTGCCGTGCATATCGTACAAGCCCCACGCATTCGGCTTCTTCTGTCCGACGGGATGAGCCTTTTCGCCAGAGTTTTTGTCGTACCAGGCATACTCACTGAGCCGCCCTTCATCATCACCAAAGCAGTACAGACTGGTTGATCCAGCGCGACAGGCGTATTCCCACTTGGCTTCCGTCGGCAAACGATAAGTCTTGCTGGTGCGCTTCGAGATCGCTTCACAAAACTTCACTGCGTCGTGCCACGGGACGCTTTCCACTGGCAGATCATTACCCTTGAAATGGCTCGGATTCTTGCCCATCACCGCCATCCACTGCGCCTGCGTGACCGGATACTTGCCGAGGCAAAACGGCGAGAGCGTCACCCGATGCTGTGGATGCTCATTGTCGCGACCTGTGCCGTCCGGTGATCCCATCAGGAACGAGCCGCCGGGGATGTAAACCATCTCCAGCTTCACGCCATTGCCGAGGTCTTCGCTGAACGACTGCGGCTGTGCAGGCTGTGGCCGCACGATAGGCGTGGGCTCAGGCTTCGGCGGGATAGTGATGATCGGCGGCGCAGGAGCAACGGCCTGCCGCAACAATTGTCGCAGCTCTGCCGCTGTCGCCGGACGATCTTTCGCAAAGACCCCGGCGGCGCGTTGCAAGGCCGTTGAAATATGCGCCGGGATTGTCGGCATGATCTCGCTGAACGGACGCAGCGGGTCAGGCTCGCCTTGCGCGACGGCCTGCACACGATCAACGGCATCGGGCGGCATTTCGCCCGTCAACAGTTCATGCAAGGTGACAGCCAGCGAGTAGATGTCGCTGCGCGGATCGGTCTGTTGCCCCTGGTTTGCTTTGCGATTGAGCTGTTCGAGCGGCGCGTAATGGGGAGTCCCTCCCCAAAGGCTTTTGATCACCGACATCCCCGGACGCGTGCCTTTCGCCAGGCCGAAGTCGAGCAGGATGACCTGGCCGTTCGGCATCAGCTTCAGGTTCGGCGGCTTGATGTCGCGGTGAATGATCGGCGGATCGAATTGCGTGTGCAGATAATGGAGCGCGTCGAGAATCTGCTCCGCCCAACCCAGCACCTGATCGAGCGGGAACGGTCCCTGATGCTGCTGCAATCGTTCATCGAGCAGGTCGCCGAAATCTTTTCCCGGAATGAACTCCATGACGAAAAATTGATCGCCATCGGGGGCTTTGAAATAATCGAGCACCCGCGGCAGGGCGTTGTGTCGCAAGCCGAAGAGCAGGCGGGCTTCACGCTCGAAGGCTTTCTGCAAAAACTCGGCCTGGTTTCGCAACTGCGCCTCCGGTAGATTGCCGAAGACCTGGCGCAGGAAAGCCAGGTCGCTAAAGCGCGACTGCTTGATGACGACGGTGCCACTCAGGTTGAGGTCGTTGGCCTGATAGACCAGACCCATCCCGCCTTTGTCACTCAGCAGTCGCAGGATTTGGTAGCGATGGTTGAGGACCTCGCCTTCGCCCAAATGCATCGTCGCCGCTCCTTGCTCCTCCCCCGACCGAACTTCGGTGGGATTGATTCAGTCTGCGCCTTGCTCCCGCGAGAGAACGCCTGCGAAATCAGCCCCACGTGCCCAGAAACTCAACCTGATCCTGCATCGCTTCAGCCGACTTGCTGCTAATAAGCCTCAGCAGTCGGCGCATCTGCTCGCCAATGCTGTAGTCATAAGGTGGTCTGCTTGGCTTTGAGGAATTCCTGTTCGAGCCGGTCATATTCCGCTTCCTCGGCCTCAATCTCAGCGTCGATCTCAGCCCGATTCGCGTGATAGAAAGCCAGCGCTGCATAGACTCCTGCCAAGGTTAAATGTGGATAGTTTCGCACAATCTTCTCGGGGCTATAGCCGAGCTTGTAGAAGATAGCGATCCGGTGGACGGTGATACCTGTTCCAGCAATGTGTGGTCTGCCGTGCTTGAAGTCAGGCGAACTGACGATCATCGTGCCGATGTCTACGCTCATTGCTTTCCTCCTGCGCTACTGCAACACCTCGAAGACGGCGCCTGCGGTATCTTACCGAACAGTACTGACCCTGGCGCGGCCTACACGTAAGGCCATCCCTCTTCGGGCGTCTCCTGCCCAACCTTCACAGGGAGAGCAAACTCACCCCCCCGCCGTTAATCGCAAATCCACCTCGACCGGAAGCTCCAACAAGTCACTCCGCAGCAGTCGCGTGGAGAAGAACAAAATCTCCAGATTCTCAACCTCTCCGGTAGTCGGATTGAGCCGCGCAATACAATCGTCGCCCAACTCCTCAGCTTCCTGCTCGGCGTAGGGCGGGCGCTTGTTGAGGTAGAGAATGTCTGCTTCACGGTCGTATTTGAAACTCAGCTTCGAGCCCACTCGGTTATTCCTCCTGCCAGCTTTCTGGCGATGTAGGCGGTAATGACCCAATGACGCGCTGCCGGGGCGGGATCGCTGACCACCACGACTACGACGTGTTTGCCACTTCGCACGTCATCGAACCAGCGCGCGAATAGTCTAGCACTGCCGAAGCGAGGGCTGCGACGAATCTGATCAGGGTCGGCCAGGGTTTCGGCGATTTTGTCGCGGTATGCCGGGAGCAGATCCGGGTGCTGCTCGGCGATGTGACTTTCCCTCTCGTCAGTCAATTCAACCTCGCCTCCCAAGTATGGACACGGCAACAACGCCACAGCCAAGCTCCTCCCACTTGTGCGAAACTTCAAAGACTTCCGGCGCGTGCCGCCGAATGGTGCCGAGACCTGCACGCTCGGCAGGCGAGCTCACAAAATCGACTCTACACCCGTGGCATCCCATAGCCCAGCGCGTGCAGGGCCTTGCGGAATTGCTCTTCCGCCTCGACTCGTACCACCAGATGCCGCTCGCCAGCGCGGAGGCACAGCTTCTTCGTCCGCTCGTGACCAGCGACCGTCTCGGCTACTTCCGCGTCAACGCATTCGATCAGCAGCGCCGCGCCTTTATTGGTGAGCGCCCGCGCCCGCCGCTCGGTGGTGGTGATGAAGCTCTCGACCGTTTCGGGCAACGGCTGTTCGTCGCGCGCTTGCAGGAACTCGCGCAACTCGGCGATCTGATTCCCGCTCTCGACGGCGGCCAGGGCCTTCTCGCGGTCGAGGCGCCAGACCGCGTCCGACTCCTGCTCGGCATAAGTCCCGAGCAGCAAGGCTTCGTCAGGAGAAAGCGCCTCCCCGGTGACGTTGATTTGCAGGCTGGGCAGCACGGTGATCGAAGCCCGCGCCTGAACCTCACTCGGTTGGTATTGATCCGTGAGTCCGAGGCAGTAGGCACCGAGCGGGTTCAGCCGGAAGTAAATCAGCCCGTCGTAGCGGCTGAGGAATTCGAGGTCGTCCGTGCCCCACATGTTTCTGAAGTCGCGACGCACCCCGGCCGGATCGACGTAAGCCACGTCAATCAGCCCGAGCGTGGCGGCGTACTCGAATAACAGGCACAGCACATACCGGCCTTGCAGAATCCCCCAGTCGTGGAAGCCTTCATAGCCGAGGCTGCCGTAATGCGGGTCGGAGATGTATAGGTCCCACGGCTCGCGGGTGACTTCGAAATCGAAACCGGCGGCCACCATGAAGCGTGAGAAGTCATCGACCTTCACCCAGCTCCCGACCGGGCATTGTTTCAGCGCTTCGTTGATCACTGCCCGGCGGCCTTCGACCGCCGTCATCGTCCGCTTACCTTTGCCGTGCTGTCCCTTGATCTCGTCAATCCGGTTGAATTCGTCCAGCAGCTTGGTCTTCAGCCAGCGCTGCCAGACGAGCCGCAAAGTCTCGGCCGGCGGGGCGCCGAGTGCGTTGCGGCCGGCTTTGGTGAGCGCAAGTTTTTTGCCGTGCAGTTCAGCGAGTTTTCCGGCCTGCGCGAGCAGCGGCCAGGCGAAGGCTTTGATCAGGCCGACTTCCTGATCCCATTTGTTCTGCTTCGGCTGCGGCTCGTAAAAGTCCCCGTCGCGCAGCAGCGAGGCAATCTCTTCGACTGACGCAGAGGAGGCTTGGAACGTCTTTTCGCTGGCGGCGACTTTGCCTTTGTCGATCAAGCGCAGCACGGTTTGGAGATCCTGCTGCACGGCGCGTTCCGTGTCGCGGCGGGTCAAGGGGATTTGGCGCGTGACGGTTTTGACCTTCGGCTGTTGGCGCGGCATCTGGAAGGCTTTTTTGCCCATGATGACGGTGATGCCTTGGTCGCCTTCCTGCCACTCGTACTCTTTTTCGACCAGCTCGAAATGCTCAGGCAGTTCGTCCGTTGACTTGAGCGCAGGGCCGGACGGCCACGGCACGAAACTCAGCAACCGCTGTCTCAAGTCTTCGGGCACTACTGAAGCGCCGTCGTTGTAGCGATACGCTCGGTAAAGAAACAACCGCAGCAGAGAAGGGATTTCGCCATATCCATACCGGTCCTTCTTCGTGCCGAAGACCGGCAGTTCGCCGTACCTGGCGCTGAAGCGGTGGGCGTTGAAAACGCCGGCGGCGGAGTAGATCGTCTCCGCCACAGCGAGTTTCTGCTTTTCGTCGAGCTGCTCCCACAACTCGCGCAGCCGTTCGCCGGAAAGGTGCTGCTCAACCAGTTCGACCAAATCTCCTTTGCGGGTTGGCCTCTCCTTGGTCGGCAGCAGCGCGACGAGCGGCTTCAACTGATCGACCGTCAGCACCTCGAGCGCTTCGTGAACGGTGGGAAGGGCGGGGCTTTCCTTCTGTCGTGGCATCGTCATGTCCTCAGCTTCGTAAGACCTCAAAGACTTCGAGCGCGTGCGGGATCTTGCCGAACGGCGCCGAGACCTGCACGCCCTGCACGTAAGGCCGCACCTCTGCGAGCATCTCCTGCGCGATCCTCACGCCTTCTTTCAGTGCTGCCGCGCCGTCCTCCGCCTTGCGCATGCGTTCGAGAATCGGCGGTGGCACCGAGACCCCCGGCACCTCGTTGTTGAGGAACTCGGCGTTGCGGTAGCTGGTCAGCGGCCAGATGCCGGGGATGACGGGGATGCGACAGTGCTCGATGCGCTTGAGGAAGCTCTTCAATTGCGCGGGGTCAAAGATCGGCTGCGTGATCGCGAACTCGGCGCCCGCTTCGACCTTCCACTCGAAGCGGCGAAGCTCGTGATCGAGGTCAATCGCGCCAGGGTTGACGCCGACGCCGATGAAGAAAGCGGTCGGTCGACCGATCGGGTTGCCGCCGGGGTCGAGGCCGTGGTTGAGGCGGTTGACCATGTTCGTCAGGCCGATCGAGTCGATGTCAAAGACAGCCGTGGCGTCCGGGTACGGCCCCATCTTCGGCGGGTCGCCGGTGATGAGCAGGAAGTTGCGCAAGCCCAAGGCCGCCGCGCCGAGCAGGTCCGATTGCATGCCGAGCAGGTTGCGGTCGCGGCAGCAGTAGTGCGTCACGGCTTCGATGCCGACCTGCTGTTCGATAATCAGGGAGACCATCAAGGCGCCCATGCGCGTTTGGGCGCGCGGCCCGTCGGGCACGTTGACGGCGTCGATCCCCGCCTCCTTCAACTGGCGCACGCTCTCGATCATCTTCGACGGGTCGCAGCCCTTCGGCGGGACGATCTCGACGCTGGTCACAAACTCGCCCTGGGCGACCTTGCGCGCGAAGCGTGAGCGCTCGGCGAGCGGCACCGGTTCGACCTGGGCGGTCTGCTCTTCGACGGTGATCGCCCGCACGGTGCGACGGCCAGGGCTGAGGGCGCGCACGGCGTCGACGATCAGCTTAATGTGCTCGGGCGTGGTGCCGCAGCAGCCGCCAATGAATTTGACCCCGGCGTTGATCAGCCGCTTGGCGTATTTGGCCATGTACTCGGGCGAGCACATATACATCTGGCGGCCCTGCACGTCGCGCGGCATGCCGGCGTTGGGCTGCGCCGAGAGCTTGCGCGTGGTGAGCGGGCGCATCTTCTCGATGGCTTCGAGGATGATCTGCGGGCCGACCGCGCAGTTGAGCCCGATCACGTCGGCCCCCCATTGGTCCAGCCGCGGCGTGAAGATTTCGGGCGCGGTGCCGTAGGCCGTCTCGCCCTGGTCGTTGATCGTCATCTGCGCGCAGATGACCAGGTCACACAGCTCGCGCACGGCGCGCACGGCCTGGTGCATCTCGGCCAAGTCGTGGAAGGTTTCGAGGACGAAGCAATCGACGCCGCCTTCAAGCAGGGCCTGGGCTTGTTCCTTGAAATGTTCTTTCGCCTCTTCGACCGAGGTCGGGCCGTAGGGCTCGATGCGCATCCCGAGCGGCGAGATGGCGCCCGCGACGAAGACGTCTTGATGGGCCGACTCGGCGGCTTTGCGCGCCAGTCGCGCCGCGGTGACGTTGATCTCCTTGAGCCGGTCATCGAGCCCCTGCTGCGCGAGCTTGGGCCGGGAGGCGCCGTAGGTGTTGGTCTCGATGATCTCGGCTCCGGCCTTGATGTACTCGCGATGGATGCCGAGCACGATCTCTGAGCCCGACAGGTTCAGCTCGTCATAGCAGCGGTTGATGTAGACGCCCTTCGAGTACAGCATCGTCCCCATCGCCCCGTCGAAGACGCGCACCCGATCCTCTTGAATGAACTCTCTGAAGTTGCCCATAGCTGAATCTCTAGTTTGTAACTTTCGCCTATCGACCCTTGACTCAAATAAAAAACCTCGCGCTCAAGCAACGCGAGGTCGTTGGTGAATCCTATCAGTGCTGCTACCCGAGGCTCTTTAGCAGTTTTTTAGGTGGAGCAATTTGCCATAACTCGCCACGCGCTGGTTGTCGCAGACGAATCTAGCGCTTCCCCCATTGGGCTGTCAAGCAAGAATGCCAGACCGTCAAAACCTCACGGCCGGCCGGCGAGAGTCACGCGCGGGTCGAAGCTTCGGACCTGGCACTAGGCTTGCGAAAATGGTCAAGGATCAACCTGAGTCACTAGACTGAGTCATAAATGTACGGTTGGTTAGGCTCGGCTGTATGAGAATTGCGCAGTGAGTAAGGGCTTGATTCAGGACGAGCAAATTGAGGAGACAAAGGAGAGGGTATGGGAACCAATACTGACCCTGTCTGCGGGATGCAGGTGGAGACACAGCAGGCCGCCGGGAAATCGGAATATCTGGGAGAGACCTATTACTTCTGCTCCCAAGGCTGCAAGAACAAATTCGATCAAAGGCCGGAGCAATACATCGTGAGGTCTGGGCAGACTCAGCGCGGCGGCACCAGTGGTTGATCGGCGCCTGCACTCCCAGGCATCCATCCAAGGTCGGCATTGAAGTGGTACTCGGGGCTGCCGGCGACTGGGCCGAGCGTCTAGACGGCTCAAATCTTCACCCCAAAGATCGCCGCAACCAAGCGGCCCATCCCATAGCCGAGCGCACCGGCCGCGCTGCCAAGCAGCATGACCTCCAGCCCGCTCGCGATGAGGCGTCGGCCGGAGAGCCAGGCCTTCACTGCGCCGATCGCAAAGAGCGTCACCAGCGCCAGCACCATCGTCGCAGCGAGCGCTGATTTCACGTCCAGTGCCATAAATGGCAGGAGCGGGACGATTGAGCCGGCCGCGAAGGCTGCGCCCATGACCAAGGCGTCGCGGAGCGGCGAGCCGAGGCTTGCGGGCGTCAGCCCGAGTTCGAGTGCGCCGAGCAGCTCGATCATCAACCTGGGGTGCGGCGTGATGCGCCGCACGACCTCCACCGCGTCACGGCGCGACAGGCCGCGACCGATCAGGGCGGCGATGAGTTCGGCGGTCTCTTCGCCCGGCTTCTCAGCAATCTCACGCCGCTCGCCGGCCAGCTCGGATTCGTATAACTGGCGCTGCGCCCGCGAGGCGAGGTAAGAGCCGACGCCCATCGAGAGCGCCCCCGCGAGCGTGGCCACCGCTCCGGCGACGAGCACGACCGGGCTCTGTGAAGTGGTGGCAGCGATGCCGAGCACGAGCGTGGTCGTCGAGATCAGGCCGTCTTGGCTGCCGAAAACAATTTCGCGGATCCCGGCCAGCCGTGCGATGCGCTCACTCTCAGTCTTGATCTCCCTGAGCCCGTGCGCGGCGGCGGCTCGGTCCAGAGCGTCTGGGCCGCTCGCGCCCTCTCTTTGGCGTGGGACTAGCTTGCTTTCGGCTTCGGCAATTTCCCTGACCGTCGGCTCGCGGCTCCCTGACGCTGGACGCCGATCCGATTTGGGAGTTTCGGGTGTTTGACTGCTCGGGTCTCGCGTCGCCGGGGCCGCAGGCGTGGGCGCCTCGCCGCGTGAGAGAACCTGTTGAGTCTGGCGCTTGCCGAAGGCGTCGAGCGCCCGGCGGAACATTTGCTGATGATACTTTTCGCGTTCGAGGGCGAGCCGGAAGCTGGCTGCGGCCCGGTGGTCACCTTCGGCCTCTGCCTCCGCAATCATGCGCGGGTACATCTCTTCGATCTCATCGGTCTCGCCTATCGCCGCCCTCCGCAGGTTCTCTTCGGTGGTGCCGATGGCGTCCAGCGCTAACAGGTGGGAGTAGGCGTGGACGGTCTCAGCCCCGGCCACCTCGAAGAAGAGCTGCGCGATCTCGGGGTGGCCCTCGTGCAGGGCGCGGATGCCGTAAGCCGTGTAGCGGCGGTTGGCGTCGGCCTCGCCGGCGAGCGCGATCTGGAGGTTGACCTTCGTTTTCGATTCCGATGCCATAGTCAGATTGACTTGCATCTTACCTCAAGATGCGCGGCCGGAAAAATGACCCGGGCCGACCTCAGGGCCGCGGCTTGTCTGCCCATGATGGGTGTGCTAGCATTCCAATCAGTTCCTCTCCTTTCTCCCCTTCATTGATAGATCAAATAGTAACCTGACAACCGTGCCGCCGGAGACGCCCCAATTCGGCAATCACACCCAGATACGAAGGAGGATGATATGAGCCAAAGAATGCCTGTGATCTGCTACCTTGGGATTGGCGCCGGGCTGATGTATTTTTTAGACCCCGACCGGGGGCGCCGCCGCCGCGCGCTGCTGCGTGACCAACTGGCCCACACCGCCCACAAGCTAGGTGATGCGGTTGACCTGACCTCGCGCGACCTGAGCCATCGCGTGTCCGGCCTCATCGCCGAGGGAAGCAGTCTGTTTGAGCACGACCAAGTTTCCGATGACGTCTTGGTGGCCCGCGTGCGGTCGAAGATAGGGCGCGTGGTCTCCCACCCGCACGCGATCAAGGTGACGGCCAACGGAGGCCGTGTGTCGCTGAGCGGGCCTATCTTGGCCGCCGAGGTGGATGACCTGCTCAAGTGCGTCTCCAAGGTCTCGGGCGTGACGGATGTCGAGCATCGGCTGGAAGCCCACGAGGAGCCGGGCGATGTGTCGAGTCTACAGGGCGGCCGTCAGCGCTCTGGCGACCTGATCGACTTCAGGCAGACCAATTGGTCGCCGACGACACGCCTGTTTGCGGGTCTAGCCGGCGGCATGCTGATGGCCAATTGCCTCAAGCGTCGCGGCCTGGTCAGCACCGCGCTGGGCACGCTGGGCTTCGGCCTGGTTATGCGCGGGGTGACCAATCTGGAGATGAAGCGCCTGATCGGGATGGACGGCCGCTACGCGATCCACGTCCAGAAGACGATCAACCTCGCCGCGCCGGTCGAGCGCGTCTTCGAGTTCTGGACCAACTATCAAAACTTCCCGCACTTCATGTCGAATGTGCGCGAGGTGAGGGATCTCGGCAACGGCCGCTCGCACTGGGTCGTGGCCGGGCCGGCGGGGGTGCCCATCGAGTGGACTGCCGTGACCACCGAGCGAGTCCTGAACAAGCTGATCGCCTGGCAGACCGTGCCCGGCTCGCCGGTCAAGCACGCCGGCGCCATTCAATTCGACGCCAACTCTGAGGGCGGCACGCGGGTCAATATCAGGCTCTCTTACACTCCGCTCGCCGGGGCGGTCGGGCACGCTTTGGCCAAGCTGTTCGGCGCTGACCCGAAGAGCGAGATGGATGCGGACTTGGTGCGAATGAAGACGATGATCGAGACCGGGATCACTCCGCACGATGCGGCTCATCCTGTACCTTCCGGTCACGATGCCTATGTCCACTAAAATGTTCCGTGACCTGTCAGGTTGCGGCGGTCTTTGCCAAGGGCCAGTTCAAAACTGCAAAGGGTCTTTCACCATCGCAGCCGCAACCTGACAGGAATAGGACAGAGGCGTTATGCCGCTCGGAGTTCGATTTGATTGCGGATCAAGCGCAGCAGGCGGTCGCGCCCGATCACGCCGAGAAGCTGCCCGTCCTGCATGACGGGCACCTGGGCGAGATCGTTCGACTGCATGACTCGCAAGACCTCTTCAACTTCTGTGGAGGGCGAGACCGGGTGAAGCGTGTTCAGCGGGCGCATCGCCGCCTGGACCGAGGTGTTTTCCCATTCATCACGCGGCACGGCGCGCACTTCGGCCAGCGTAATCACGCCGCGGGGCGTCACCCCGTCGCCGACGATGAAGCAGCGGCGCCCGCTCCGCAGCAGGAAGTGCTCGACAAACTCGGTGAGGCTGGTCCCGGCCGGCACGTGCGGCGAATCTACCGTCATCACCTGAATCGCGCGCACCCCGGCGAGTGCGCGCTGGACCTCTATCTGCCGCACGCTCGCGAGAGCAGTGCTCACTAAGAACCAACCGATGAAACCAAGCCAGACGCCGCTGACGACTTGGTTGAGGCCGAAGGCCAGCCAGACTCCGGCCAGGATCATCAGGTAGCCCAGCCCCCGGCCGGCATTGCCCGCAATCCGCGTCGCGCGTTCGAGGCTGCCGGTGAGGTGCCAGGCAATCCCGCGCAGCACTCGCCCGCCATCGAGCGGGAAGCCCGGCAGCAGGTTGAAAATGCCGAGGGCGAGATTGATGGCGGCCAGGTAGCCTGCCACCCCGCTGACGACCGGCATCCATCCGCCGCTGAGGAACCACACCAAGCCGAAGGCCGCGGCGAGAAGGAAACTGGAGAATGGCCCGATCAAGGCCACCCAGACCTCGGTGCTTGGCTGCTTGGCCTCGTCTTCGATTTGAGAGACGCCGCCGAAAATGAAGAGCGTGATCGCCCGCACCGAGTGTCCGTACCGAATGGCCAACAGCGAATGGGCCATCTCGTGGAAGAGCACCGACCCGAAGAATAAAAAACTCGCCGTCAGCCCGACCAGCCACTGCGTCGCGATTGGCAAACCGGGGAAGACCTCCCCGAAGTGATCAACCAACGAGAGCGTCACCAGTGTAAAAATGACGAGCCACGTGAAGTGGACAAAGATCGAGATGCCGAATAGCGAGCCGAGACGAAACGAGCTTTTCATAAGATCTCCTTTATCACCCTGCTAATCACGTCTAATTAAAGTGGCCGCAAGAGACGTGCCAGCAAGTAGAGATACCCAAGCGAGAGACCAATGAGAGTGAGAGCGAGCAGGTAAGGCTTAGCTACTTAAAGTTATGGCACTCTCCTTGCAATCTTATCAAAAATACTATTTCTCCCCTGCTGAGTGGATTGGAATCTGACAATTGAATCAGACCCTGACAGGCTACGCGTACGAGAAGCCTGCGGCTTCAAGCTGATTTTAATCCTCCTCATTGACTACCCCCTTGAGTAATAGTGATGGGGCAAAAGATTAGCCAACTGGCTACTGCAGTTCACCCGCCAAGGAGATGAAGCAATGAGTAAACCGAAAGCAGGAATGGCAGCGATCTGGGCGCACGACGTGCGCATCCCGTCGGGCGCAGTGGTGCTCGACGGTGAATTGAGTATTCCGCAAGGGGGGCGTGGCGTGGTCCTCTTCGCGCACGGCAGCGGGAGCAGCCGCCACAGCCCGCGTAATCAGTCCGTGGCGCGAGTGATCCGCGAGGCCGGGGTCGGGACCTTGCTCTTTGACTTGCTGACGTGGGAGGAGGAAGACATAGACATCCACACTCGCCACCTGCGCTTCGACATTGGTCTGCTCGCTCAACGGCTGGTGGATGCGACCCACTGGTTGGCCGAGGGGACCAACTGGATTTCGGATCAAGCTAAGCCTGAGCACTTGCGCCCCGGCTACTTCGGCGCGAGCACGGGTGGCGGCGCCGCCCTCGTCGCGGCGGCCATGCTGGGGGAGAAGGTCGGAGCGGTCGTCTCGCGCGGCGGCCGGCCGGACCTCGCCGGCCCGGCGCTGGCCCAGGTCAGATCACCTACGCTGTTGATTGTTGGCGGGCACGACGAGCCGGTGATCAGACTCAATCAAGAGGCTTATGCTCAGCTCCGGTGCGAGAAAGAGCTGAAGATCGTGCCTGGTGCGACGCACTTGTTCGAGGAGCCCGGCACGCTTGAAGAGGTGGCCCGACTCGCGGCGGAGTGGTTCCGCCAGCACCTGCAGCCTCGCTGAGGAATAAGGTGTGCGCCAGCAGCGTGGCAATCAACCATAGCTTTTTGAAATCGAGCCTGGCAGGCAGTAGGGGCGAGGCCGTGAGCCGTTCTCCTGGTTGTATTGCTCAGGCTCGGAATTATTAACCTTGATCATAGAAGGAGGATTTCTGAGATGGCAGAGAAGAAGCATGAGAATCAATGCGTGCATCCGGGTTGTAATTGCCCGGTGCCGAAAGGTGAGAAGTACTGTAGCCCGCACTGCGAAGCCATGATTGATGAACTCATGTGCGGTTGTGGCCATGCGGGGTGCCAAACGAGAGTCGCCACCCAGCGCGCTTAAGCAAGCGCTGTCGCCCGGCGACTCTCCAGCAAAGGGCTCTTGAATCAGCCTTCAGCCGTGATCTTTCAGCTTCGGCCTGAATGCCGGTCGCTGAAAGCTGGCGGCTGAGGGCTGCCAGTGAAAGGAGGACAACACATGCGCTTTCGGGATCGGGCTGAAGCCGGGCGGCTACTGGCCGCTAAGCTGAGGGCCTACGCCAACCGTTCTGACGTGGCGGTGCTTGCCTTGCCGCGCGGCGGCGTGCCGGTTGCCTTTGAGGTAGCCGAGGCCCTTGAAGCCCCACTAGACATCTTCCTGGTGCGCAAGCTCGGCGTGCCGGGTCATGAAGAATTGGCGATGGGGGCCATTGCGACGGGCGGCGTCCGCGTCCTCAACGAAGAGGTGATCCGATATCTCGGCATCCCCGATGAAGCGGTTGACGCCGTCGCGGCGAAAGAGCAGCGGGAACTTGAAAGGCGTGAGCGCCTCTACCGCGATGGCCGGCCCATGATCGACGTGCGCGGACGCACGGTGATCCTGATCGATGACGGCCTGGCGACCGGCTCGACGATGCGTGCCGCCGCGGTCGCACTGCGCCAGCAGCAACCCGCCCGCATCGTCGTCGCCGTCCCCGTCGCGGCCGAGTCCACCTGTAAGGCTTTCAGGGCTGAAGTGGACGAGGTCGTCTGCGCCATGACGCCGGAGCCATTCTACGCCGTCGGTCTCTGGTATGAAGACTTTTCGCAAACGACCGATGAAGAGGTCCGCGATCTGCTCGCGCGAGCCGCGCACGAACAAGCTGCTACTTCACCTCGGCGATGACAATGCTGAAAAGCGCAGCGCAAAGTCCCGCGACCTGTCAGGTTGCGATGGCTTCGGTCGAGCACTCTTAACGAGACCTACCGCAACCTGACAGGAGTGGACTTTTTCTGAGGAGGGCCATGCGGGAAGAAATTATTGCTACGCTGACCAAAGCTTTCGCGCACCCGCTCGAAGGCGGGGAGGAAGACTACGACCCGTTGATGGGCCCCGTCGGCGATGCCCAATTAGTGCTGCTCGGCGAAGCCTCCCACGGCACGCACGAGTTCTACCGGGAGCGGGCCCGGATCACCAAGCGGCTGATTACTGAGAAAGGCTTCACGGCCGTCGCGGTCGAGGCCGATTGGCCGGACGCTTACCGCGTCAATCGCTACGTGCGCGGCGCCAGCGGTGATGCCGACAGTGTCGATGCGCTCGCCGATTTCAAGCGGTTCCCCGCTTGGATGTGGCGCAACGCGGACGTGCTCGACTTCGTCGGCTGGCTGCGCTCGCACAATGATGGGTTAGCGCCGGGCGCGGACAAAGTCGGCTTCTACGGCTTGGACCTCTACAGCCTGCATAATTCGATCGAGGCGGTGCTCGGTTATCTCGACAAGATAGACCCGGAGGCGGCCCGGCGCGCACGTTACCGCTATGCTTGCTTCGAGCACTTCGGCGAGGACCCGCAAGCTTATGGCTACTCCGCCGGCTTCGGTCTCACCGAGTCATGTGAGAATGAAGTGGTCAGCCAACTGGTGGAACTGCGCCGCCGGGCCGCCGAGTACGCGCAGCGCGACGGCCGCGTGGCGGCGGATGAATACTTTTTCGCCGAGCAGAATGCCCGCCTGGTCAAGAACGCCGAGCAGTATTACCGCTCGATGTTTCAGGGGCGCGTCTCGTCGTGGAACTTGCGTGACCGTCACATGGCCGAGACGCTCGAAGCGCTGATGTCACACCTCGGCGGGCAGGGCCGGCCGGCGAAGATCGTCGTGTGGGAGCACAACTCGCACCTCGGCGATGCGCGGGCGACCGAGATGAGCGAGCGGGGCGAACTCAACGTCGGCCAACTCGTGCGTGAGCGATTCGGCCCACGGGCCGTGCTCGTCGGCTTCAGCACTTATACCGGGACCGTCACCGCCGCTTCGGACTGGGGTGAGGCTGCCGAGCGCAAACGCGTCCGGCCGGCGCTGCGGGGCAGTTATGAAGCACTCTTTCACGAGGTGGGGACCCCGCGCTTCCTGCTCGTCTTTCGCGAGGATGGCAGGTTAACAGACGGCTTGCGCGAGCCGCGATTGGAGCGGGCCATCGGTGTCATCTACCGCCCGGAGACTGAGCGGCTCAGCCACTACTTCCATGCGCGGCTGCCCGATCAGTTCGACGCTCTCTTGCATTTCGATGAGACGCGCGCCGTCGAGCCTCTGGAACGCACTGCTGGATGGGAGGCGGGTGAGGTGCCCGAGACATTCCCGACCGGCGTTTAAGACGACAGGGCGGTACAGTACGGGGAGCGTCAGCGACCTGAGCGTCCGGGATGGCATCCATCGCCGGGGTGCAGGTCGCTGACGCTCCCCGTACTGTACTACCTCGCCGCCTGATCGATAATTAATCATTTTGCCCTAGCAACTCAAATCTCCTGCGGGTATCATAAAGCCACCCTCAAAATTATCTGCTCGAAATCTCTTTCGAGTCACGATCAAGTTTCAGACTGATTGGGGCCGCAGTTCAAAGCACCCCAAGCAAGTGCACGATGAAAAATACAATCACACGGCGACAGGCTCTCCTGTCCCTCGCCACGATTACCGCCGGGGCCTTCATTAAGCCTTCCTCGATCTTTGGCGTCAGGCCGGCGAAGAACAAGATCAGATTCGCAGTCATCGGTGATTGGGGCACCGGGGACCGCGATCAGCTCCGCGTGGTCGAGCACATGCTCACCCACCACCGGCGTGCTCCTTTCGATTTCACGGTGGCCGCTGGCGACAACATCTACCCCAACGGCAGCGGGCGTTATTTCAGCAAGCATTTCGAGCAGCCTTTCGCGCGTTTGCTGCAAGACCGCCTCAACTTCTACGCGGTGCTCGGCAATCACGACGTGCGGGAAGGGCGCCAGGACCAGTGCCAGTACCCGCTCTTCAACATGGGCGGGCGGTGCTATTACACGCTCAAGCAGGGCGACGGTCTGGCCGAATTCTTCATGCTCGACTCGACCGCGTTCGATTCCGCCCAAGCCGGCTGGCTCGAAAATGCGCTGCGCGCCTCGACGGCCAAATGGAAGATCGCCGTCTTTCACCACCCCATCTATTCGTCAGGCAGAACGCACGGGTCGGACCTCGGTTTGAGGAAGAAACTCGAGCCGTTGCTCACCCGGTACGGGGTCCAACTGGCCTTCTCCGGGCACGACCACATCTACGAGCGGACCAAGCCGCAGCGCGGCATCCAGTATTTTGTTTCCGGGGCGGGCGGGAAGATTCGGCGGGGGGACGTTGACCTCCGCAGCCCGATCAGAGAAGTCAGCTTCGACGAGGAGCAACACTTCATGCTGATCGAGATTGAGGACCAGCAGATCAGCCATCAGGCCATTTCTGAAAGCGGCACGGTCATCGACAGCGGAGTGATTAAGCCGGCTCGGGTGGCTGGATAGTAGGCGGAAAGCCGGCCCACATCGCGCCGCGCCTCTTCAGGACAATATCAGTAAGTCACGACCTGGAGGAAGAGTTCCATTTTCCATTTTCCATATTAGATTTTTCATTGGTCATTGCAGAGGAATGGCGGCCACTGTCCTGAGATCATCTTAGCTGACGACCGCCGTACTTCCTCAATGATAAATGGAGAATGTCATATGGAAAATGCCTTTCCTTTGAGGCCCGCTCTTCACCGGTTCGCTAGCACGCAAGTGACCTCGCGCCCGAGCCGGCGGCGCTCGGTGCGAACGTTGTGAAAGCCCACCCACCGCACGAGCCCTTGGACCTCCTCGACCTCCTCCTCGGTGAATCCCGGGGCGACCAGAAAGTTGCGCGACGGATGCTTCATCCGCAGGCAGAGCACGAGCAGCCCCCCCGCTTTCATCACGCGCCTGACCTCATCGAGATCGTGCTCTTGGGACGGCCATAATTGGTAGTTGTTCACGGCGCAGACTTTCGTGAACCGGCCGTATTCGTAAGGCAGCGTCGAGACTCCGCCTTGCTTCAGCTCGACCCGGCCCGCCTCGATCAACTTCCGGTTGCGCTTCGCCGCCTGCTTGACCATGACCTCAGAGAGATCGACTCCGGCCACGAATCCGCCGGTCGCCCGGGCAGCCAGCATCCGGATCGCTCGGCCGGGGCCGAACCCGATCTCCAAGACCTGGTCCTCAGGCTGAACCTCGAGCAGTTCGACGGCGAGTCGATTCATCCCTTCGTTTTTGACGGCCATGAGGTGGCCGATTGCCCACCCGAGGGCTCCGGTCGGCCGCCTGAACTGGCCCGCCAATCCTGATGGCTTGTCGGGCGAAGGAGATGCTAACAAAGACGGCCCGGCACTGATGTTGGTATTCATCCTAGACTCCTTATCACCATACCTACGGCTTGTGTAGACGGTGCCGATTCAAGACCAAATACCTGTGGCCTTCTGATCACCTAGAGACAAGAGATACGAAAAAAGATAGCGGATGGGTGAAAAAATTTGTTGGTTTTTTTGGCAATGGTCGGTTGTCAGTTGTCCGTAGTCAGTGGTCAGTTGTTTGCCCCGATCCCGCGCCGTCAAGCTCAGAGCGAGGTCTGGCGCGGTTTCTTGTGTTTTAAGGGTAGCCTCTTCCACCACGGACAACTGACCACTGACGACGAGCAAAGTAGGGCTTTTCGGTCCACTGAGGTATATTTACCGGCTGAAAGATTAACCGGCTAGAGGTCAGTGGTCGCCCTCTAGTCCTCAACCAAGGAGCTTGAACGATGCCGTACGCGGAGAATCATGGGACGCGAATCTACTGGGAAGAGCACGGCGAAGGTGAGCCGCTGTTGCTCATCATGGGCTTGGGTTACACCTTAGAGATGTGGCACCGCACCGTGCCGGCGCTCGCGAAGCGCTACCGGACGATCATCTTTGATAACCGGGGCGTGGGCCGCAGCAATGTGCCGCCAGGCCCGTACTCGATGCCGATGATGGCGGCGGATGCCGCCGCCGTGATGGATGCCGCGGGTGTCGGTCGCGCCCACGTCTTCGGCGTCTCGATGGGCGGCGTGATCGCTCAAGAGTTGGCGCTTCAATCGCCGCAGCGAGTGCGGTCGCTCATCCTGGGTTGCACGCACCACGGCGGGCCTGAGGCGGTGCTGGCCGAGCCTGAGGTCCTCAGCCTACTGGCGGCGCGGGGCACGATGGGCGTGGAGGAAGGCATCCGCGCGATGGTGCCGTTCATCTATGACCCGGCGACTCCGCGCGAGCGAATCGAAGAGGACCTCGCCATCAGGCGGCGGACTTACCCGACGAGCGAAGGCTACCTCGCGCAACTCCAAGGCATCTTCGCCTACGAGTCGCGCAGCCGGCTCGCGCAACTCGATGTGCCGACGCTCGTGCTGCACGGTGAATCCGACCGGCTCGTCCCGCCGGAGAACGGCCGGCGGCTGGCGCAACTCATCGCCGGCGCCAAGCTGGTCATGCTTCCCGCGGCGAGCCACATCTTTATGACCGATCAGCCGGAGGCGGCGCACCAAGCAATTTTGGACTTCCTCAAAGAAGTGGAAGAGCGAGGATAGGGAGGAGGCTATGGCTTATCAACCCATCGAGAACTACGGGATCATCGGAGACATGCACACGGTGGCGCTGGTCGGAGTGGATGGGTCGATCGACTGGCTCTGTTTCCCCTACTTCGACTCGCCGTCGGTGTTTGCTGCCATGCTCGATGATCAGAAAGGTGGCCGCTTCAAGCTCGCCCCGAATCTCGAGGCCGTCAAGCATAAGCAACTCTACTGGCCGGACACGAACGTCTTGATCACGCGCTTCCTCTCCCCGGACGGAGTAGGAGAAGTGATCGACTACATGCCGGTCGGCAAACCCGTCGTGGGCGACGGATACCACCGGTTGATCCGGCATGTCAAAGTAACTCGCGGGACCATCCCCTTCCGCCTGGAATGTCTCCCGGCCTTCAATTACGCGCGTGACCGCCACGAAACCATCTTGGTCGATGGGGGCGCATGTTTTTACTCGCCATCGCTCAACCTGGGGCTCGCCACACGCGTGCCTTTGAGCCAAGAGGGAGATGGGGTGACGGCTGATTTCACTTTGCAAGAGGGGCAGGAGGCGGTCTTCCTGCTGCGTCAGACCGAAGGCGGGGCCGGCTGTGGCGCCTCGCCCAATGAGTTGGAGGCGGACGACCTCTTCAAACAAACGGTCGACTATTGGCGGAGCTGGCTGGCGCGGTGCACTTACCAAGGGAGGTGGCGCGAGATCGTGCACCGCTCGGCGCTGGCCCTCAAACTGCTCACCTTCCAGCCGACCGGGGCGATTGTCGCCGCCCCGACCTGCAGTTTGCCGGAAGCCCTGGGGGGCGTGCGCAATTGGGACTACCGGTACACCTGGCTGCGTGACGCCGCCTTCACGCTCTACGCCCTGCTTCGCATCGGGTTCACTGAAGAGGCGGCTCAGTTCATCAACTGGCTGGAGGCGCGCTGCCACGAGCTGAATCCGGACGGTTCCTTGCAAGTCATGTATGGGACTGACGGGCGCCATGACCTGACCGAGGAGTCGCTCGACCACCTGGAAGGCTACCAAGGCTCGCGCCCGGTCCGCCTCGGGAATGACGCTTACCGTCAGCTCCAACTGGACATCTACGGCGAGGTCATGGATTCGGTCTACCTCTACAACAAATACGGGTCACCGATCTCATATGAACTCTGGGTGCACCTACGGCGGCTGATCGATTGGGTCTGCGATAACTGGCAGCGGGAGGATGAGGGAATCTGGGAGGTGCGCGGCGGGCCGCGGCACTTCGTCTATTCGAAGCTGATGTGCTGGGTGGCCATCGACCGCGGGTTGCGGCTGGCCGACAAACGCTCGTTCCCGGCGGACCGTGACCGGTGGCTTGAAGTCCGGGATCAAATCTACGAGGAGATCATGGTCAAGGGGTGGAGCGCGGAGCGCCAGGCCTTCGTTCAGGCTTACGGCAGCGATTCCCTGGATGCGGCCAATCTGATTATGCCCTTGGTGTTTTTCGTCTCCCCGACCGACCCGCGGATGCTCAAGACTCTGGAGGCCATCAACCAGTCACCGGCCAAGGGCGGGCTCGTCTCCAACAGCCTCGTCTACCGTTATGACGCTGACACCTCGCCGGACGGGTTGACCGGTAAAGAAGGGACGTTCAATATCTGCACCTTCTGGTTGGTCGAGGCGCTGACGCGGGCCGGGAAGGTGGACCGTGCCCGGCTCGATGAAGCCCGGCTGCTGTTCGAGCAGATGCTCGGGTATGCTAATCATCTGGGCTTATACGCGGAAGAGACCGGGCCGAGCGGTGAAGCGCTCGGGAACTTCCCTCAAGCTTTCACGCACCTGGCCTTGATCAGCGCCGCCTTCAATCTCAACCGCGCGCTCGACAGCGGTGGGCATACCTGAATTGGAAGCAGGAAGCTCAACACAAAGGGTCAAGGGAGACCGCTTAAAAAGTGCCTGTAACGTATCGCATATTGTTTTTACGCAACGCGACCACCACTACATATGGGGCTGTCACCCGACTTTTTAAGCGGTCTCCAAGGGATCAAAGGGTCAAAGACGTTGATTGTCTAAACCTTCTTTGTTCCTTTGAACCTTTGTCCCTTTGTGTTGAAAAGCTCAATTTGTCACCGTGCTCGGTAAATCATTCGATCACTCTCCACTCCCGCCCATCGCGTGCCAACAACTCAGCAGCCTCCTTCGGGCCCCACGTCCCCGCGGCGTAATTCGGGAAGGAGCGCGGCGGGAGCGCCTTCCACACGTCGAGCACCGGCGTGATGACGTTCCACCCGGCCTCGACCATGTCGGCGCGTTGGAAGAGCGTCGCGTCGCCGATCATGCAGTCGTAGAGCAGCCGCTCGTAACCAGTGCTCGGCGTGCTGCCGAAGTAGTCCGCATAGTTGAAGTCCATCTCGACCGCCCCCTGCCGCATGACCGGGCCCGGCACCTTGGCGCCGAAGCGCAGGGAGATGCCTTCGTCCGGCTGGATGTGGAGCACCAGCCGGTTGGTCCTCAAACTCTCGACCGGGGTGTTGCGGAAGAGCACGAACGGGGCGCGGCGGAATTGAATCGCGACCTCAGTGACGCGCTTGGCCAGGCGTTTGCCCGTCCGCAGGTAAAACGGCACGTCGGCCCAGCGCCAGTTGTCGAGCGTCAGCTTGAGGGCGACGAAAGTTTCGGTGCTCGAATTCGGGGCGACGTCGGGCTCCGCCCGGTAGGTCGGCACCCGCTCCTCGCCCATCATGCCTTCGCCGTACTGCCCGCGCACCGTCTCGCTCAGCACCTCCTCCGGCGTCAGGGGTTGCAGCGCGTGTAAGACCTTGGCCTGCTCGTCGCGCACCGCGTCGGCGTCAAACGAGATCGGCGGCTCCATCGCCGTGAGTGAGACCAACTGGAAGAGGTGGTTGGGCACCATGTCACGCAGCGCCCCCGCCGTGTCGTAATAACCGCCGCGCTGCTCCACTCCCACGGTCTCGGCGTTGGTGATCTGGACGTGGTCGATGTAACGGCGGTTCCAGATCGGCTCGAAGATTCCGTTGCCGAAGCGGAAGACCAGGATGTTCTGCACCGTCTCTTTGCCGAGGTAGTGGTCGATGCGATAAATCTGCCGCTCCTTGAGGACCTGCTTGATCTCGGCGTTCAGGGCCTGCGCCGATTCGAGGTCGCGGCCGAACGGCTTTTCGATGACCACGCGGCGCCACCCCGCGCCCTCCTCGCGCGCCAGCCCGGCCTCGCCGAGTTGGCGCACGATCTCGCCGAAGAATCTCGGCGCCACGGCGAGATAATAAAAATCGTTGCCCTGCGTGCCGTGCTTCTCCTTGGCCTCGGCCATCACCTCTTTGAGTCGCTGATAAGCCTGGGCGTCCTGAAAATCACCTCTGACGTAAGAGATGCGCTCAAGGAACCACTCCCAGGTCTCGGGTGCGATGGGGCTCGTGGCAAACTCCTTGACGGCCTCGCTGAGCTGCTGGCGGAACGTCTCGGTGCTCAGGTCGTCGTCGGCGAAACCGATGATGGCGAAGTGGGGCGAGAGCAGGTTCGCCTTCGCCAGATTACAGAGCGCCGGGATGAGCTTGCGTTTGGTCAAATCCCCCGTCGCGCCGAAGATCACCATCAGGCACGGGTCGGCCACACGGTTTGATGGTTGGTCCGTCTCGTTCATTGATGTTGCCTCTAAATCAAACCACACCAGATTGGGGACACGACACCGAGTCAGTACCGCGAGCGGGAGCGAGCGTGACTGCCGCCATCGGCGTTGTTGCCACAAGCCACGCTCGTTACCGCTCGCGGTACTGATCCAATGGCGCAGGTTTCGATTTACCCTCCCGCCGCGCGCTCGACGTGCCCGCCGAACTCAAAGCGCATGGCCGAAACCACCTTCGTGGCGAAATCGTCCTCGCCGCGTGAAGTGAAGCGCTGGTAGAGCGCCGCGCTGAGCACGGGCGCCGGGGCGCCTTCATCGATCGCGGCCGTGATCGTCCAGCGCCCTTCGCCGGAGTCCGAGACGCTGCCCGAGAATTTCGCCAGGTCCGGTTGCTTGGCTAACGCGGCTGCGGTGAGGTCCAGCAGCCAAGAGGCGATCACGCTGCCGCGACGCCACACCTCGGCGACGTCCGGGAGGTGGAAGTCATACTGGTAGTGCTCGGGGTTGCGCAACGGCGTCGTCTCCGCGTCAATCGTCCGGCCAAGCTTCCCCGCGTTCGCATGCTCCAAGATATTCAAGCCTTCCGCGTAGGCGGCCATGACGCCGTACTCGATCCCGTTGTGCACCATCTTGACGAAGTGCCCGGCCCCGGCAGATCCGCAGTGCAGGTAGCCTTCCTCGGCGGTGCCGCCGGCCGCCTCCCGCCCGGGCGTGGGGGAGAGACTGCCGGGTCCGGGCGCGAGCGTCTTGAAGATCGGGTCGAGGCGCCGGACGACTGCCTCCTCGCCGCCGATCATCTGGCAGTAGCCGCGTTCCAGCCCCCAGACCCCGCCGCTGGTGCCGACGTCAACGTAGTGGATGCCTCTGGCCTTGAGTTCCCCGGCCCGCCGGATGTCGTCGATGTAATAAGAGTTGCCGCCGTCAATGACGATGTCGTCAGACTGCATGTGGGCGGCCAAGTCATGCAGTGTGAGGTCCACCACGGCGGCGGGGACCATCAACCAGGCGGCCCGCGGCGCCTTCAGCTTGGCGACGAAATCGTCGAGCGACGAAGCCCCGACGGCCCCTTCTGTGGCGAGGGCCTGCACCGCCGCCGCGTTCCTGTCATACACGACGCACTGATGCCCGCCGCGCAATAAACGGCGCACCATGTTCGCGCCCATTCTGCCGAGACCGATCATTCCGAGTTGCATATGGTATCTCCCTTTCTCCATAAAGAGGTATTTGCCGCGCCCACCCCCATGCCTATTTGATGGCCGCCTCAGGTGCCTACCCGGTCGGCCGCAATGCCATGTGCGCAGGCGCCGGCCGTTGCACGAGCCGACCCATTGCTAACACCCGGCTCGTCGTCAGTTGGTCCGACGAACTTCACGCGCATCTTACCTGAAATTGAAGCCGCAAGGCGAATCCAATCCAGGATCAGCCCCGGGAGTCCTCCGCTCAATCTCTTGAAGAGATGAAGAGTTAATTCCTAACCCCAAGATCTAGGCTCGTGCTCATTGACAGCCCTATATTTTGTGGCATATAGTTGCCGTTCCAAGAGCATCGAGCCAGTTTCCGCATTCAGCGAAAGTGCCCCAAACACTTTTCCAAGATAGGAACTCAGGCTCTATGAGTAAGGTCATCGCTTTCGCCAATCACAAAGGGGGAGTCGGCAAGTCCACTTGCGCCCAGAATCTCGCCGCCTGTCTAGCCACTCAATATGGGCAGCAGGTCTTGGCTATCGATCTTGACTCCCAGGGCAATCTCACCGACGGGCTGACGAGGCTCACCTTTAACCCTGAAAGAACGAGCTCCCGGCTCCTGCTCGACGAAGCGGCGCGCCTCACCGACTACGTCGTGAATTTGTCTCCCGGTCTGGACGTCATCCCCAATCTTTACCAGCCGCAGATCGAAGACCGGATCTCCAAATTGCCGGAGCAGTATTGGCGATTAAAAGAACGCCTGGCTCCGATGCGGTCCGCCTATCAGGTGATCATCCTCGACACACCTCCCGGTCTCGGCCTCCCGACCAGGAGCGCGATTGCGGCGGCTGACGAGGTCATCATCGTCCTCAGTTGCTGGTTTTATGCGCTCAAGGGCGCGGCGACGGTCCTCGGGGTGATCATGGACTTACAGCGGGAGATGAATCGATCAGACCTGCCGATCCGCATCTTGCTCAACAACTACGATGAGCGGCGCAATCTCGACCGGCGGATCAAAGGCGCACTCCAAGAGGCTTTCGGCGCTGACCTCTTCCGCACGGTCATTCACGCCAATATCAAAATTGGGGAGGCCGCCAGCGCCAGACAATCGATCATCGAATACAGACAGGGGAGTGTCGGTGCTCAAGATTTCACGAACCTCGCGAAGGAAGTGCTCGGTCTCCCCCTCGAAGAAAAGATCCCTGCTTCACGGGTACCCGCAACAAATAGTTCCCAAGAGGCAGGGGTCATCGTCTATTTAGCGCCTTAACTCTCACGAAGGAGAGGGGGCAGGTAGGAGGCCCGCTCGCCCGGACTTGGGCGGAATCAGCCTTGAGCCGGGCCAGGAGCTAGACATTGATGGTTAGGACCGCTTCCTCTTCTGGGTAGGTTCGGAAGTCGGAGCAGCTTTCTTAGCACTTGTCTGAGACCTCTTGACCGCAGCTTGCTTCTGTTCGCCCGGCTTCTTCCCCCAGCGCCTCTGGGCCGCCGCTCTGAGCTTGGCCCGGTGGGCGGCTGAAAACCTTCTCCGCCTCCTCGGCTTGACAGCCGGCGTTGAGGCCTCGGCCGTGGAGGCAGTACCCGCTGGGGTGCGAGCGCCTGTCTGCCCCAGCAGCTCTGTCCGCTTCCGTTCAAGTTCAGCAATCCGGGCATCAATCCCACGCAGGGCCAACGCTATTAATTCAGCCTGTTGATTTGACTTTCGTTTCGGCATGACACAATTCTCCCTTGTTGAATCTCAGCGCTCCGGGGCTGCTGGTCACAAACAAAAGCCCTGAAGCGCATTCCTCAGTTGTTATTTCGGAGACGAAAACAAGACAAGCTTAAAACGGGAAAGGGTTGATGTCCATAGTCAGAGAAAGCTCTAGCCACTTCCGCAGCGATGCAGTCCGGGGAGCGTGAGCGACCTGAGCTTCCCGAAGCACGCTCTTGGCTGAGAATCAGGTCGCTCACGCTCCCCGGACTGCACCGAAACCAGCCTCACCTGAGCCGAAATATTGACAATCATCATTCTACCCCATAAACTCCGCTCTGTTAGCGAGCTTGGATCTGGCCTTTTCATACCCTGATAAATTGCGGCCTTGAGCGGCATTGATAAGTTCACCTGCTCGATGGAAAAAATTGGGCGATTTCCGAAATTGGCCTGCGTCAATCAGGCCGACCTGACAGTGCCGCCATCTATACCTTGAACGGGGACAAATTGAGCTTTTGAAGAGAGAAGAATCTCAACCCAAAGGGTCAAGGGAGACCGCTTAAAAAGTCGGGTGACAGCCCCATATGTAGTGGTGGTCGCGTTGCGTA
>Ga0207646_10000250_pt1 | contig 73162 bp, 73 predicted proteins | sample KBSK5502metaG_FD_184343 | JGI IMG/M metagenome (GOLD analysis project Ga0207646, IMG submission 184343) | Corn, switchgrass and miscanthus rhizosphere microbial communities from Kellogg Biological Station, Michigan, USA - KBS K5-50-2 metaG... | ecosystem: Host-associated > Plants > Roots >... | reverse complement strand
CGTCAAACCATTGCGCGACTGGTTGCCTAGGTAGACGCAACTTCTGCACGATCGGATGGAGCGTCCGAAATCGGTACACTGTCTGGCGCTCCTCGTCACCTGCCTCCGGCCGATCCGCTCGGCTATCATCCGTAACTCTCCGTCGTAATAGGGGTTTCCTGCCCCGCCAAAACTGGCACCGAGTTTGCCCTAGGTGTGCTCAGCACTACCATGGCGGACTATGCGGACGGCAGGAGCGTGAAGGGCGCGAGGCCCGGCGGAAGCCGGCCCGGCGATGCACGGCCGGGCGCGAGCCACCACGGGCATCGTCTCGCGGGACTTCACGGACCGCGCGGGGGCTCCCGGGAGCGTCACGCCCTGGAGTCCCGACCGCACGAGTACCCCGGTCAGCTCGCGCGAGCTCATCGACTCCCGCACCATCAGCGCGGCCAAGCTCGATGAGCACGACGGATCCGGCCGGAAACGCCACAGGGGAGGAAGCAACCATGATGACTTCAGAGCGCACGACAGGAACCACGACGCTGCGCCTACTGCTCGGGTCGGGCTACCGGCGCGAGCCGAGCGCGATGCCCTCGGATTCGCAGATCGCGCACGCTCTCCACGACGCGCAGAGCGCCCCCAGCCTGGCCTTGCGGAAGAGCCTCGACGAGATCCTTTTCATGGCTCAGCAGAGCTCCGGCTGGACGCAGGTCTTCAAGCAGCTGAAGTCGGAAGGCCTCATCGAGGAGCAGACCCTGGGCCACGTGGTGGCGCGGTGGACCAACCGCACGATTCGCAGCCGGCGCCCGGCTCTGGCCCACGCCGAAGTCGAGCACGTCGGAGCTTCCGCATAGCCTGATCCCGCCTCACCGCTACCGCGCGGCCAGGAGCGACTCCAGCCGCGCGGTAGCGCGTTCCCAGTCGAACTGAGCCCTCACGAACTCCTGCCCGCTCCGACCGATCCGTCGTCTCAGCTCCGCATCCTCGACCAGGCGCGCGAGCCCCCACGCCAGCGCGTCGACGTCCCGACGCGGCGCCACCACCGCGGTGCGGCCGTCGATGGCATAGTCGCGGCAGCCGCCGTTGTCGTAGGTGCAGAGCGCGGCCCCGCACGTCATCGCCTCCATCGCGGGCATCCCGAGCCCCTCGTCCCAGGACGGGCACAGATAGATCGGGCAGCGGCTGTAGAGCCAGGCCAGCCGCTCCTGAGGCAGGTTCGCGTGGAACTCGGCGAAGGGCAGCTTGCGCGGCGGCGGCTTGACGCCGAAGCCGACCAGCGCGGCGTTCGGATGGCGCGCTCGGAGCCGATCGAAGGCCTCGAGGCCGTCGGCCACGCCCTTCCACGGATACTCGTGGAAGAGCATCAGCACGCGAAGCTTGCCGTCATCCTCCACGGGAACCGGACGGAAAAGGGCTCCGTCGACCGGCGTCACGATCACCGCGGCGGGGGTGTCGAAGCGCTCGGCCATGACGTCGGCCAGCCACGTCGAGATGACGATCTTCCGCAGCGGGACGCGGTAGGTCGCGTCTACCTTCGCCGCCTCGCCGTGATAGAGGCTCTCGAAGTGCTGGATGAAGTAGAACTTCCGGCCCGCGCCGGGCCCGGCCCCCGCGACGGCTTCCACCGACTGCCACGAGGTGGCGACCACCGCGTCGCCCTTCGGCACGCCCGCCGCGCTCCACTCCGGCACCCAGCGCACCCGCGCCCGGAGCCCCGGCATCCACTCGGGGGGGCGATGCACACGGTTGCGCCACCACGCGGTGAGGGCGTGCCGGGCCGGCACCAGCAAGGTCACGTCGTGGCCGCGCCGCGCCAGACGGTCGGCGTGGATGAGGATGGCGCGCACCCCGCCCGCGATGCGCAGATGCGGGCAGAGGAAGGTGATCTTCATCCTAGATGGCCATGGACACCTGGCCGGTGCGGCGGTAGGCGGCGGGATCCAGGACCACGTTGACGCAGTAGACCTCGCCCGAGCCTAGCGCGCGCTCGAGCGCGGGACGGAGCTGGCCGGGCTCGGTGACGTGAAGGCCCTTGCCCCCGAGCGCTTCCACCATCCGGTCGTAGCGTGTGTAGGGCAGTGAGGTGGCCACCGCGCGCTCGGCGCCGAAGAACGAGAGCTGGGGGTTGCGGATCTGTCCCCAGCCGCCGTCGTTGCCGATCACCACCGTCATCGGCAGCCCGAACCGCACCGCCGTCTCCATCTCCATGCCGTTGAGCCCGAAGGCGCCGTCGCCCGCGATCAGCAGCACGCGCTGGGCCGGGCGGAGCAGCTTGGCCGCGATGGCGAAGGACGGCCCGACGCCGAGGCAGCCGAAGGGACCCGGGTCGAGCCATTGGCCGGGGCGCGAGAGCGGCACGATCTTGGACGCGCACCCGACCACGTCGCCGCCGTCGCCCACCACGGTGGTGCTGGCGTCCACCACCGCCGCGATCTCGTGGCCCAGGCGGTAGTGGCTGATCGGCACGTCGTCGGACTGCCGCTCGACCATGAGCCGGGCCTGCGAATCGGCCTCCTTCTTCCGCACCGCCTGCCGCCACGGCTCGAGACGCGCGGCGAGCGCGCGCGGCAGTCCGTCGGCCAGCGCGCGCAGCGTGAGCCCGATATGGCTCGCGAGGCCGACGGCCAGCGGGCGGTTGCGTCCCAGCTCCACCGGATCGCAGTCCACCATGGCCACCTGCGCGCTCTCGCCGAAGGACGGTGGCCGCCCGTAGCCGAGCCGGAAGTCGAGCGGCGTGCCCAGCACGAGCACCACGTCGGCCTGACCCAGGGCGAAGCCGCGGGCCTGGGAAAAGGCCTGCGGGTGATCGTGCGGCAGACAGCCGCGGCCGGCCCCGTTCATGAACACGGGCACGCCCGCCTGCTCGGCCATGGCCTGCAGGTCCTTGGCCGCGTCGTCCCAGTAGACGCCGCTGCCCGCCATGATCACGGGCCGCTCGGCGCGCTCGAGCAGCGCGATCAGCTCCCCGACCGAGTCGGGATCGGGCGCGGTGGGGCGGCGGTGGGCGTAGGCGGTCGGGATCGGGGCGAGCCGGTCCTCCACGACGGTCATGAGCAGATCCACCGGGATCTCCACGAAGACCGGTCCCGGCCGGCCGGTGAGCGCGTGCCGGATCGCGGTCGTGAGGACCTCCGGGATCTGGCGCGTCTCCGCGACCGTCCACGACCCCTTCGTGATCGGCCGCAGGAGATCCACCTGCTCCACTTCCTGGAGCGACCCGAGCCCGCGCAGACCGAGCGGCGCCGCGCCGCCGATGAGCAGCACCGGGCTCCGCGCGGAGTGCGCGTTGGCGATGCCGGTCACCGCGTCGGTGACCCCCGGTCCCGCGGTCACCACCGCCACCCCGATGTTACGGGTGAGCCGCGCGTAGGCGTCGGCGGCGTGAGCGCAGGCCTGCTCGTGGCGCATGTCCACCACATGGACGTTCTCGGTGATGCAGCCGTCGTAGATCGGCAGGATGTGGCCGCCGCAGAGGGTGAAGACGTGGCCGACGCCTGCCTGCTTGAGCGTGCGCGCGACGAGATGCCCGCCGTTCAGCTCCGCCACGCTAGGGCCCCGCCAGGGTCGGGATGTACACGACCTCGAGCTTCAGGCGATCGGGATCCTCGAAGAAGACCGCGTAGTAGCCCGGCCGGTACTCCGGGAACTCCCGGGGCGTCCGGTAGAGCGTCCCGAGCTTGCGCGGCTCCATGAACTCCCGGTGGAAGCGGTCCACCTCGTCCCGTCCCGCGACGCGCAGGGCCACGTGGTTGAGGCCGGGACGCTTGCGGTGGAATCCATGGCCAGCGTGGGCCGGATGGGTCGCGATGATCCAGATGTCCGCCCCCTGCCCCGAGAACCCGGCCACCGTATCGGTCTGGTAGACGGTGCGGTACTCGAGATAGCCCAGCAGCTCGCGATAGAAGGGCAGCGACACCGCCGCGTCGCGCACGTTGATCTGCAGGTGATAGACCTCCGCCTTCACCAGAACTTCTCCCACTTGACGCTCTTCCGATCCATGCCCTTCTTTACCAGGACCTCACGCACCTTGTTGATGGTCTCGCCGCCGCCGCACACGTAGACGACCAACCGGTCTACCCCGTACACGAGGCGATCGACCGCCTCCGCGGGTTCCCCTTTCTCCCCGCGCCAGCCGGGCGGCGGCTCCCGCAGCGCGGGCAGGTACGAGAAGGCCGGGTAACGGCGCGCCAGCGAGCGGAAGTCGGGGTCGTAGACGAGCCACTCCGGGTTGCGGGCCCAGTAGATCAGAGCGGTGGGGCGACCGTAGCCGGTCTCGTAGAGATGGCTCAGGATGGAACGGATCGGCACGATGCCGATCTCCTCCGCGACGAAGACCGCGCGCCGCGGATCGGCGCGATTGAAGACGAAACCGCCGGTCGGCCCCTTGAACTGCACCGGATGGCCGGGCTGCAGCCCGCGAACCCACTGCGAGCCGATCCCGTCCGGCGCCACGTCGATCGAGAGGGTGAAGCCGCCCTTCCGAGTGGGCGTCGAGACCATGCTCCAGGCGCGGACGATCTTCGGACCGAACGGCACCGAGATCCACTGCCCGGCCTCGAAGGTGAAGTCGGCGGGCTCGATCATTTTCAGATCTACCTCGACGATCGCGGGGGTGATCGCGCGCACCGCGGTGACTTCGGCCCGGCACTCCCTCGGCTTGGGCGCCACACTCAGACCCTCTGCAGACGGGGGATGACGTCGCTCGCGATCGCCTCGAGCTGCGCCTGCTCGTCCGGGAGATCGCAGATGGAGTTCATGACGAAGTAGCGGCAGCCCGCCCGCTCGAAGCGCTCGATCTGCTCGACACACTGCTCGGGCGTCCCGATCACCCCGTACTTCCGCGCGAGCGGGCCGAAGTCCTGCGCGTAGCGCCGGGAGAGGATCCGCACCCAGGTGCGCTCGGCGGACTCGTAGTCGCGCCCCACCGTCACGAACGTGAGATGGCCGGCGACGAAGCGGTCCAGCGGGCGCCCCGCCTGCTCGGCGGCGTGGCGGATCTTGGCCAGGCTCTGCGCGTAGCGCTCGGGCTGGACGACGTAGGAGACCCAGCCGTCGCCCTGCCGCCCCGCCCGGGCCAGGGCCGCGTCCGAGCGCCCCCCGACCCAGATCGGCGGCCCCGGCTTCTGCACCGGCTTCGGGTCGATGCTCACCGACTCGAACTGGGTGAAGCGCCCCTTGAACGAGGCGGGGGTGTCCCGCCACAGCGTCCGCACCACGTCGATGCCTTCGGTCACGCGCGCGCCGCGCTCGTTGTGGGGAACCCCGCAGGCCTCGAACTCCTTCGGGTTCTCGCCGCCCACCCCGACCCCGAAGATCAGCCGGCCGCCGCAGAGCACGTCGAGCGTGGAGGTGATCTTGGCCACCACCGTGGGCCGGCGGAGGGCCAGCAGATAGACCCCGCTGCCGAGCTTGATGCGCTTCGTGATGCCCGCGTAGGAAGCCAGCAGCGTGAGCGACTCGTAGAGCGGATGATGGAAGGACACGTGGTCGCCCGTCCACACCGAGTCGAGGCCCAGCTCCTCGCATCGCCGTACCAGCGCGAACTGCTCTTCCGGCGGGTGCGTGCCCAGGAAGGCGCCGAACTTCAGGTCGGCGCCCATCTACCGCGGAAAGGCGTCCTTGACGCCACCGTCCACCGTGATCGTGCAGCCGGTGGTCTTGGCCGAGCGATCGGAGGCGAGGAAGAGCACCGCTTCGGCGACGTCCTCCGGCAGGATGGGCCGGGCCAGGATATTGCGCTTCCGGTAGAAGTCCTCGAGCTCGTCCACCGTGATGCCCTGGGCCCGCGCGCGCTCGCGCCGGACCTCCTCCGACCACAGCTTCGAGTCCCGGAAAACCGCGTCCGGGTTCACGATGTTGGAGCGGATGCCGTGCGGGCCGCCCTCGAGGGCCAGCACCTTGGCGAGCTGGGCCTCGGCGGCCTTCGACGCCGAATAGGCCGAGAAGTCCTTGCCGGGCGACATCACGTTCTTGGTGGCCACAAAGACGAAGGCGCCCCCGAGGCCCTGCGCCTTCAGCACCCGCATGCCCTCGCGCGCCACCAGGAAGTGGCCGGTGGCGTTGACCGCGAAGGAGCGCTCCCAGTCGGCCAGCTCCATGCGGTCGACTGGAGCCGAGTGCGCGGTGCCCGCGTTCGAGACGACGATGTCCACGCCGCCGTAGGCCAGCACCGCCTCCTCGAAGGCCGCGCGCACCGAGGCTTCGCTCGTCACGTCCATCCCGAGCCCCACCGCGCGACCCGCGCCCTGGGCGCCGACGATCTCCTCGGCGACCTTCCGCGCTCCCGCCGCGTCGAGGTCGGCCACCACGACGTGTCCTCCCTCGGCGGCCAGGCGCTGGGCCGCCGCGCGCCCGATGCCGCTGGCGCCACCCGTCACCAGCGCGATGCGCCGGGCCAGCTCCTTCTCGGGCGGGGCCAGCGAGAGCTTGTACAGCTCGAGCGGCCAGTACTCGACGTCGAAGGCCTCCCGCGCCGAGAGCGACACGTAGCCGCCGAAGGCGGTGGCCGCGCCGAGGACCGAGATCGTGTGGCGGTAGATGTCGTCGACGATCCCCGCGGTGCGGCGGTCCTTGCCGCTGGCGAAGAGCCCGAGGCCCTCGACCACGATCACGCGCGGGAACGGGTCGGTCAGGCTCGCGCCGCCGGTGTGGTGGGCCTGGAAGTACGCGGTGTAGTCGGCGACGAAGCGCTCGACCGCGGCGGTGATGCCGGCCCGGACCAACCCCGGGTCCGCGGGATTCTCGACGGGCGCGAAGCATGGCAGCCGCTTGGTGAAGATGGTGTGATCGGGCGTGGCGGGCCCGATGCGGCAGAGCGCGTCGGCTTCGCGGGAGGCGGCGAACTCCAGCACGTCGGGCGCGTCGTCGAAGAAGAGCACCTGGCGGCGGCTCTTGCCCACGAGCCCGCGCAGGTGGGGCGCGATCGCCAAGGCGATTCTCCGGCGACCTTCAGCCGGCAAGCTCGTGACCGCCACCCCGCCGAACCGGGCGCGCCCTCTGGCGCGATGGGCGATCGCCTCTTCCGCGCGGCTGATCAGCTCGATCGTGGCCTCGTAGGCCTCCTTGACCGAGGCGCCCCAGCAGATGGTCCCGTGCTTCTCGAGCAGGATCGCGCGCGCCTCGGGATGGGCGGCGAACACCTGCGCGACCTCTCGCGAGATGAGAAACCCCGGGCGTCGGTACGGCAGCGCGATGACCTCGTCGCCGTAGACCTCGCGCAGCACATCGCGGCTCCGGTCGTTGTTGGTGAGCGAGACCACCGCGTCGGCGTGGGTGTGGATCACCGCCTCCGCGGGCAGGAAGCCGTGGAGCAACGTCTCGATCGAGGGCCGCGGGCTCGCCGGCTCCTGGAGCGCGTGGGCCAGGTAGTCCACCATCTCCTGGTCGCCCATGTCCGAGCGCTCGAGCAGGGCGAGCACGTCATCCATACGGACGCCGGGAAAGTCCTTCTTCTGGATGCTCTTGAGATCGGAGCCGCTACCCTTGACGCGCAGCACGCGGGCGGGCCGACCTCGGTGATCGCGCTCGTCTTGTTTGACCGAGGTATTTCCCCCGCCCCACACCACCAGGGTGGTCTCGGCGCCGATCAGCCGGGAGGCGTAGACGATGAGGTCGAGATCGTTCAGGCCCTGCGCGTCGGCGTCGCTCCAGCGCGAATTCATCGCGCCCTCACGATACCCGAATCCGCCATGGCGGTAAAGGTAGCGGGGCGCTCTCTTTACGATCCACCGCAACTCCTCGTATGATGGAGCGGGAGGACGATGACGTCATGAAGGGTCTCGTCATGGACTACCCCCTCACCCTCACCCAGTTCTTCGAGCGCACGCGCCGGCTCTTCCACCGGAAGACCATGGCGACGCGGGTGCCGGGGGTCGGTCTGCAGCGCTACACCTACGGCGACTACGCCGACCGCGTCTGCCGGCTGGCCGGCGTGCTGCGGGGGCTCGGGCTGCAGAAGGGCGCGCGGGTCGGCACCTTCGCCTGGAACTCGCACCGGCACATGGAAGTGTACTTCGCGGCCCCGCTCATGGGCCTGGTGCTCCACACCGTCAACATCCGCCTCTCCACCCAGGACATCACCTACATCGTGAACCACGCGGGCGACGAGGTGCTGATCGTCGACGCGAGCCTCTGGCACATCCTCGAGCCGATCAGACGGGACCTCACCAGCGTCAAGCACGTCATCATCATGAAGGACACGCCGGCGGCCGAGCTGCCCGCCGGCGCGCTCGACTACGAGCAGCTCGTGATGGGCACCGCGCCGGTCACGGAGTTGCCGCAGCTCGAGGAGACGGACGCGGCCGGCATCTGCTACACCTCCGGCACCACCGGGCATCCGAAGGGCGTGGTCTACACCCACCGCGCGATCTACCTTCATTGCTTCGCGTCCTCCACGGTGGACGTGCTCGGCATCTGCGAGCGCGACGTCATCCTGCACATCGTGCCCATGTTCCACGCCAACGCCTGGTGCGTGCCGTTCGCGGCGGTCATGAACGGGTCCACCCAGATCTTCGGCGGGCCCAACCCACAGCCGCGCGACATCATCGAGATCGTCCACCATGAGAAGGTCACGCTGGTGGGCGCGGTGCCCACGGTGTGGATCGCCATCCAGGCCATCCTCGAGAAGGAGCCGCAGTGGGACATCTCCTCGATCCGCTGCATCCCCATCGGCGGATCGGCGGCGCCCCGGACCCTGATCGAGCTCTTCGACAAGAAGTACGGCGCCTACATGCTCCACGCCTGGGGCATGACCGAGATGACCCCGCTCGGCAGCGTGTGCCGGCCGCGCTCCTACATGGACGCGCTGACCGAGGACGAGCGCTACACGGTGCGGGCCAAGCAGGGAGCGCCGGTGGCCGGCGTCGATATGAGAATAGTCGACGACAACGGCGTCGTGCTGCCGTGGGACGGTAAGAGTGCCGGCGAGATCCAGGTGCGGGGGCCGTGGATCACCAGCGGGTACTACAACAACCCGGAGGGCGCCGCCCAGTTCACGGAGGACGGCTGGTTCCGTACCGGCGACGTGGCCACGCTCGATCCGGACGGCTACATCCAGATCACCGACCGCACCAAGGACCTCATCAAGTCGGGCGGCGAGTGGATCTCGAGCGTGGACATGGAGACCACGATCATGGGCCATCCCAAGGTGCTGGAGGCCGCGGTGATCGCGGTGCCGCACGAGCGCTGGGTGGAGCGGCCCCTGGCCTGCGTCGTGCCCAAGCCCGAGTACAAGGGCGCGCTCACCGCGGAGGAGGTTCTCGAATACCTGAAGCCCCGGGTAGCCAAGTGGTGGCTCCCCGACGGGATCGTCTTCATCGACGCGGTGCCCAAGACCAGCGTCGGCAAGTTCGACAAGAAGATCCTGCGCGACCGCTTCAAGACCTGGACCCCCAAACCCTAGCCGGCGTCAGCAGCGCTTCGTCAGGGCGGGCCAGTCTTCTCCGGGGAGGAGCGGCTCGGGAGTGCCCCGCCAGGCGACGGCCGTCGCTTTCAGCTTGGCGATACGGTCGGCGGCCATGGGGTGGCTGGAGAGATAGGTCAGGGCCTTGGCGCGGTCCCCCTCTTCCTTCTGAATGGTCTCGAAGAAGCTGATCATGCCCTTGGGATCCACGCGGGCGGCAAGGATCATCTTCATCCCTTCGGTGTCGGCCTCCTCCTCGGCGCGCCGGGAGTAGCGCAGGTCGCCGAGGGTGCGGGCCGTCTGGAGCCCGTAGGCGAGCGGGCCGGTCACGTCGCCGGTCAGCGCCATGAGCAAGAGGCCGGTCGAGAGGTCCTGGATCACCGCGCGCGTGGCATGGCGTCGCAGCACGTGCTGCAGCTCGTGGGCGAGCACGCCCGCCAGCTCTTCCGGGCTGCGCGTGCGCTCGAGCAGGCCGTGGAAGACGACTACGTGCCCGCCCGGCACCGCCAGCGCGTTCACCACGGGCCGGTTCACCACGTACACGCGCAGTGGGTACGGCGAGGGCGGGCCCGGTCCGGTGAGCCGCCGCACCATCTCGTCCATGGCCGCGCCGAGCCGGGGGTCGGCGCAGCGCCGCCCGGCCGGCGCGAGATAGGCGATGGCCGATTGCCCCACGCTCTGCTCCCACGCCACCGGCACCCGCGGGGCCAAGAGCGCGGCCAAGGCCGGGATGCCCCATAGGTAGACCGCGGCGGTGACCGCGATGGCCGAGGCCGCGGCCACGATGGTCCAGCGCAACCGCGACCCGCGGCGTCCCGGGTCGTGGAACCGGGACCCCACGTGCGGCGCCGCCTCGTGCAGGCTCTCCAGGAACGCGCTGTCGGGGATGAGGAGAACCTCGGCCAGATCCCCGCCCCGCTCCAGCCGCACCTCCTCTCCGGTGTAGAAGCCCTGGGTCTGCCGTAGCTCGCGATAGGGCCAGAACCGCGTCCCGGGAGCCTCGGTGGTGATCTCGATCCCCTCGCGCATGAGCCGGATCGTCGCGGGATGCCGGGCGGCCGTTCGCCCGTCGAGGTACACGCCGAGCCAGTCGGTGCGCATCAGATCGGGAGCGGAATCACCCGGCAGACCGGAGGCTAGGCCAGGTCGAAGCCGGAATCGAAGAAGCCGGAGAGGCCTTCGCCCAGGCTTCCGACCTGCTGCGCCTGCTGCTCGATGCGGGCCAGATCGAGCGGGCCGATCAGAGCCAGATTGCGGAAGGCGAAGTGGATGTTCCGCACGCGCACCCAGGGCCACGCGAGCCCGAGCGTGCACACCAGCAGGAGCACGTTGACCACCCAGAGCCCCAGCAGCGCCCCGCCGGTCACGCGGCAGGAAAAGCGGGCGGCGGTGAAGTGGGTGTGGTCCCAGAAGAAGCGGCGCTTCAGGGCCACGTACCAGATCCAGCACAGGCCGAGCGTCGGTAGCGTCAGCAAAATTGCCACCACGAAGGGGCCGAAGAGCTCCCGCCCGCGGCCGGTGAAGGCGAACCGCTCACCGCCGAAGTACGAGTGCGAGACCATGAACGCCTGCCGCGAGACGAGGAAGAACGGATAGTACAGGCCGAAGGTCACGCCGGTCAGGAAGCTGCCCAGGATGAAGATCTTGATCAGCTCCCACACCCGCCCGCGGAAGGAGAACCGGATGCCGCGCCACGAGGTGCGGCTCAGCCGGTAGCGGCGAGCGCCCACCATCGCGATGGGAAAGAAGACGAAGAGCAGGCTACCGGAGACCACGCCGGCCACGACCTTGAAGAGCAGCGGCACGTCGAGGACGTCGCGGACCAGGTTCAGGAGGAGGATCGGCAGGCCGAAGACGAGCACCGCCTTGAGCGTACCCAGGAGCAGCTCCTTCGCCGTCCCGTGGTAGGCGAAGCGGTCGCCCTCTATCTCGGACTGGCTCGAGAGATACCCGCGTACCCGGGTCTTGGCCCAGAAGTAGTAGATCCCGAGGGTCACCAGGGTGAGCAGCACATTGACGACGTGGATGCCGAACAGGGTGCCACCGCTCCCATGGAAGCGCGGGCGGCGGATGCCGGTCGAGGCCGGCACCTCGGGTCCGGGCGGTGGCGGGCGCAGGTCCACGGGCGGAAGCGGCGGCGCGGGGGGCGCCGGGGGAGCTGAGTAGGACGGCGGAGTGGGCGGCGGGGTCGAGCCCGCCGAGGGCGGCGGCGCGGCTACCGGACGCGCTGCCCCGGGTGCGCTGGGCTTGCGGAAGAACGAGGGCCGGCCCGAAGGTTCCTGCCCATCCACCATACGCTCCGACTATGGGCGGAAGCGGCCGGGCGAGTCAACTTTTCGAGCCTGAGACCTTCCCGGCGCCGCCGGCCGCGAAGCGCTCCAGGTGGTGCTCGGCGTCGCCGAAGGTCTGCCCGATCATGGTGAGCCGCCGGAAGGTGTGGCTGATCTTCAGCTCCTCGGTCATGCCCATGCCGCCGTGGAGCTGCACGGCTTCCTGGCTCACGTGCCGGCAGGCGTCGGCCACCTTGATCTTGGCCGCGGAGACGGCGAGACGCCGCTCGGCGGGGGGCGCGGAGTCCACCTTCACGCACGCGAGGCAGGCCATGGAGCGCGCCTGCTCGTAGCTGATCACCATGTCTACCATGCGGTGCTGCAAAGCCTGGAAGCTGCCGATGGGCACGCCGAACTGTCGGCGCGTCTTGAGGTACTCGAGGGTGGCCTCGTTGGCGTAGCGGATGGCGCCCACCGCCTCCGCGCAGAGCATCGCGGTGGCGTAGTCGGCGGCGTCCTCGATGAGCGGCAGCGCGCGGTCCTCGTCGCCCAGCAGAGCGTCCGCGGGGACCACCGCGTCCGTGAGCCAGACGTCGGCGGCGCGCAGCTCGTCGATGGTCCGGTACTCCTTGACCGTGACGCCGGGGGCGGAGCGCTCCACCAGGAAGAGGCTGATACCGGCCGGATCGGTGTCCGTCCCGCTCGTGCGGGCGGAGACGATGAGGGTGTCGGCGGAGCCGCCGTGCAGTACCGCGCGCTTCTCGCCATTCAGCGTGAAGCCGGAGCCCATCCGCTTGGCGCGGGTACCGACGTGCCCCAGGTCGTAGCGGGCCGAGCGCTCGGTGTGGGCGAAGGCGAGCCGGTGCTTGCCCTGGATCAGCGAGGGCAAGATGCGCTTCTGCTGAGCCACCGACCCCCCGCGGGCGACCAGACGCCCGGCGAGTCCCACGTTCACCCAGTAGGGCTCGACCACCAGGCCCTCGCCGAGCGCCTCCATGACCAGCATGACGTCCACCGCGGTGCCCCCGAACCCGCCGTGCTCCTCCGCGAAGGGCACGCCCAGCAGCCCCATCTCCGCGAACGCCGCCCAAACCGTCTCACTCCACCCGGTCGGCGAATCCACGATCTTGGAGCGGGCGTCGATCGAGTACTCGTTGGAGAGGTAGCGCTTGAGGCTGTCCGCCAGGAGCTGCTGCTCCTCGGTCAAATCGAAATTCATAGCCCCAACGTGGCCTTGGCGATGATGTTGCGCTGGATCTCGTTGGAGCCGGCGTAGATCGTGGCCTTGCGTAGATTGCAGTAGCGCGGGGCCAGTCGCGCGGTGAAATGATCGAAGTCCATGGCGTCGATGGGCCGGAACGCCTGAGCGAGCGGGCCCGCCGCCTGCATCATGAGCTCGGTGATCGCCTGCTGGATCTCGGTCCCCTTGATCTTGAGCATGGAGACGTCGGCGCCCGGGGGCCGGCCGCTGCGGCGCATCTGGTCGAGGAAGCGCAGGTTGGTGATCTCGAGCGCCATCAGCTCGACCTCCACCCGCGTCAGCCGATCCCGGAAGCGCGGGTCCTCCATGAGTGGGCGGCCGTCCTTCATCTGCTCGCCGGCCAGCTCCTTCAGCTTGGCCAGCTCGCGCTTGGAGGCTCCGATGCGGCCGGTACCCATGCGCTCGTACCCGAGGAGGTACTTGGCCACCGTCCAGCCCTTGCCCTCCTCGTACACGAGGTTCTCGGCCGGGACCCGGACCTCGTCGAAGAAGACCTCGTTGACCTCCTTGCTGCCGTCCATCAACACGATCGGCCGCACCGAGATGCCGGGCGTCTTCATGTCGATCAGCAGGAAGGAGATACCATCCTGGCGCTTGCCGGTGTTGCCGTCGGTCCGCACCAGGCAGAAGATCCAGTCGGCGTGCTGGGCCATCGTGGTCCAGATCTTCTGGCCGGTGACGACGTAGTGGGCCTCCTGGCGCACCGCGCGCGTCTTGAGCGAGGCCAGGTCCGAGCCCGAGCCGGGCTCCGAGTAGCCCTGGCACCAGAAATCCTCGCCCTGATAGATGCGCGGGAGAAACTTCTTCTTCTGGGCCTCGGTGCCGAACTGCAGGAGCACCGGCGCGCACATGCGCACGCCGAAGGGCACGACCATCGGAGTCGCCGCGAAGCCGCACTCCTCCTCGAAGATGTAGCGCTGCACCACGTTCCAGTCGGTGCCGCCCCACTCCTTGGGCCAGTCGGGCGCCACCCAGCCCTTCTTGGCCAGGATCTTGTGCCAGCGCAGGAGCTCGTCCTTGGACAGCTCCTGGTAGCTCTCCATCTTCTGGCGCAGGTCCGCGGGCAGGTTCGTGCGCAGCCAGTCGCGCACCTCGTCACGGAAGGTCAGCTCCTCGGGCGAGTAGTTCAGATCCATGTCGGGCTCCTCCCAGCGGGAGATGCTATCTCAGGGAGCGAATCAGGTCCAGCAACCGGCCGAGGGTCTTGAGTCTGGCCTCGAGGCCTTCGCCTGCGGGCTCCACCCGGAGTGTGGTGATGCCGGCCTGCCGGTACGCGGCCAGGCGCGCGCGCACCATCGCCTCGGTGCCGAGCAGGTTGGTCTGGAGCACCAGCTCGTCCGGCACGCGGGCCGCCGCCTCCTCACGCCGCCCGTCGAGCCAGAGGCGCTGTACCTCCCGGGCGACCTCCTCGTAGCCGGCGCGCCGGTAGGCGTCGTTGTAGAAGTTGTGCTGCCGGGAGCCCATGGCGCCCAGGCTGAAGGCGAGCCCCGGCTTGCGCGGCGGGATCAGCCGCTCCACGTCGTCCGAGAAGGCCACGAAGCCGCCCGCCTGGAGATCGAGCTGTGTGACCGCGCGGCCCACCCGGGCCGCGCCGGCGGCCAGGGGGTCGGTGAAGACGCGCGCCTGCTCGGGCATGAACGAGGTGCCGAGCCAGCCGTCGGCGATCTCACCCGTCATCTCGAGACTCCGGGGAGACAGGGTGGCGAGATAGATCGGGATGCCGGGCTGGGGCGGCGCGGCCGAGCGGATCGCCTTGCCTTCGCCCCCCGGCAGCGGAAGCTCGTAGACCTTGCCCTTGTACTCGAGGCGCTCGCCCTTGATGGCGCGCCGGACGATCTCGACCGTCTCGCGCATGCGCTGCACCGGCCGGTCGAAGCGGATGCCGTGCCAGCCCTCGATGACCTGCGGCCCGCTGACGCCCAGGCCCAGGACGAAGCGCCCATTGGACATGGCGTTGAGGCTCATGGCGGTCATGGCCAGGAGCGCGGGGGTGCGCGTGCCGGCCTGGAGGATGCCGGTGCACAGCCGGATGCGCGAGGTGCGCGCGGCCATGAAGGCCAGCGGCGTGACGCCGTCGTGGCCCCAGGCCTCGGCCGACCAGACGTCGTCAACGCCGAGGCGCTCGGCCTCCGTCACGTAGTCGCTGGCCTCCGCCCAGTCGGTTTGGGCGAGCCGCAGCGGGATGGCGACGCGCATCAGGCGGGGCGGGCCGCGAGGGCCGCCGCGATCTTCTGGAGCTGGCCGGCGTGGTCGAGATCGTGCAGCCGGGTGAAGAGCAGCGTCTCGCGCCAGGTGAGCGGCCCGAACATCGGGTGCTCGATGCGCTGATCGGGAGCGGCCCCCGGATCCGCGGCCAGCACCCGCGCGAAGAGGGCCTCGCGCTGCTCGCTGAGCGTGCGGTACCAGGCCTCCGCGGGGCGCTGCGGCGCGCCCTCGACGCCCTGACCGGTCGGGCGCGCCGGGGGTGGCTGGCCCGCGAGCAGGCGCTGGATGCCACCGCCGAAGTAGCCGTCGGCGGCCACCACGTGGGCCATCACCTCGTTGCCGCTCCACTCCTCGGGCGCCGGCCGCTCACCGAAGCGCGCGGGCGGCACAGCGCCCGCCGCCGCCCTCAGGTCGGCCATGGCCGCCTGGACCTTCTCCACGATGGCGGCCGGAGTGAGCTTGGCGCCCTGGGCGACCAGATAGCTCCGGATGCGGGCCTGCTCTTCGTTCATCGCGGCTTGGACTGTATCCCGACCCCGCCCGCCCCGCAACGGGGATGGGCCGCCTAGAGGCCGATCGCGTCGAAGAACGCGCCGATGACGCCCTGCACCTCGGCGCGATGGGTGCGATTCGGGAAGTGCGGGCCGCCCTGGACCACGTGTAGGCGGGCGCCCGGAATGGCCTCGGCCACGCGCCGGGACATGGCCACCGTCGGGTAGCTGTCTTCGGAGCCCGCGATCACCTGGACCGGGCAGCGGATGCGGTGGCAGTCCGCGAGCCACTCCGGGCGGCTGTAGGTCTCGTCGAGCAGCGCCAGCAGCGAGGCCACCGAGTGGCGGCGGAGCGCCTCGATCAGCTCGGCGTAGCGGTCGGGACGCGCCTTCAAGCGCGCCAGCGCCTCCTCGCCCATGCGGAGGCGAACGTTGGCGTCGAAGTATTCCTCGAAACGCCCCGCCTCCACCAGCGGCCGGTGGCGCGCCCACCACGCCTTGTCCTCGGGCGACGGCTCGAACGGGGGCCCGCTGATCGAGACCACCGCCCGCGCGCGCTCCGGCGCGTGCACGGCGATCCACAGCGAGAGTGCCGCGCCCATGGAGGCGCCGCCCCACACCGCCCGCCGGACGCCGAGGGCATCGAGCCAGCCCAGCACGTCCTCCGCCTTGCGCGCGTAGGTGTAGTCCTCCACCCGCTCGAAGCGCGTGGAGAGGCCGTGGCCGCGCGTGTCGGGAAACAGGGCACGCACCCGGCCGAAGAACGGCTCGAGATCCGGCATCATGACCGAGGAGTCTTCCACCGATCCGCCGTGAATCCACACCACCACTGGGCCCGAGGCGAGCCCGGCCTCCCGCCAATGCACGCCGACGCCGGTGGGCAGGACGACTTCAGGCAGGGCCGATCCTCTTCTCCAGGGAGCGCGCGCACCGGGACATGGAGTAGGTGCACACCCAGTAGACCGCGGCGATGAAGAGGTCGATCGGGAAGGGCCGGATCGCCCGGTTGTTCACCACCAGGGCCGCGTCACGATCGAGCGTCGTGATCAGCCGGCTGATCCGCCACCGGCCGGACTCGCCGGTCCTGAGCTCCGACCACTTGACCTGGTTGTTCATCGCTCCGCTACTTGGGAACGACCTGGAGCAGCATGAAGCTGCGGACCTGGGGCGCCATCGGGTACGGCACCTCCCCTTTGGCTCCGAACCACTTGCCGTAGATCTCGAAGAACTTCCCCGACTCGATTCCGTCCATCAGACCACCGTTGATCACGTTGCGAAAGTCGGCGTCGCCCTTTCGCATGGCCATGCCGTACGGCTCGTAGGAGAAGAAGTCGCCCACGATGTCCCACTGAGCCGGGTCGGGGGACTTGGCCTTGAGACCGGCGAGCTGGATCCCGTCGTTGGAATAGGCGTCCACCTGCCCCTGCACCAGCGCCTGGAAGCCGCCCGGCTGGTCCGGGAACTCGCGGAGGACAGCCTTGGGCGCCTTCTCGCGGATGATCCGCGCGTTGGTCGAGCCCTGCTGGGTCCCGATGCGCTTGCCGTCGATGTTCTTGATGCCCTTGATGGGGCTCCCCTTCTTCACGAGGAACTGACCGCCGGTGACGAAGAAGGTGATCGAGAAGTCCACGCTGTCGCGCCGCGTGCGCGTGTCGGTCATGGTGTCCGCGATGAGATCTACCGCGCCCGAGGCCAGGAGCGGGATGCGGGTCGGCGGGCTGCTCTCCCTCTTCTCCATCTTGACCGGCTTGCCGAGCTTCTTCTCGACCGCGGGCCTGATCAGCTCCTCGACCAGGTCGATGGAGAAGCCGACCCACTCGTTCCGGGCGTTGACGTAGGCGAAGGGCGGCGACCCGGTGCGGGTGCCGATGGTCAGCGTGCCCGTCTCGCCGATCTTGTCGAGCGTCATCTTCTGCTGCGCGAGCGCCGGCGTCACGGCCGCCCCCATCAGCGCCGGCACCACTACGACTCCGATGAGTCTCCGCATCCACGTCCTCCTTGGCGGGACAGGACTCTGGGCAGGCAGTCCGGCGCGTGCACCGGCGCCGCAGGCGTCAGGGAGCCCGCCCGTTCGCGCCGCCGCTCGAGCTGCGTCAGTGATGCAGGATCTTCGAGAGGAACTGCTGGGCGCGCTCCGATCGCGGGGTGCCGAAGAACTCATCCTTCTTCGCGTCCTCGATGATCTTGCCGGAGTCCATGAAGATCACGCGGTGGGCGACCTTGCGCGCAAAGCCCATCTCGTGCGTGACCACCATCATGGTCATGCCTTCCTTGGCGAGCTGCACCATCACGTCGAGCACCTCGTTGATCATCTCGGGGTCGAGGGCGGACGTCGGTTCGTCGAACAGCATCGCGATCGGGTCCATGCAGAGGGCGCGCGCGATCGCCACGCGCTGCTGCTGGCCGCCCGAGAGCTGGCCGGGGAACTTGTCCTTGTGAGCGAGCAGGCCGACACGGTCGAGCAGCTTGAGGCCCTTGTCCCTCGCCGCTTCCTGGCTGCGGCCGAGCACCTTGATCTGGGCCAGGGTCAGGTTCTCGGTCACGGACATGTGCGGGAACAGCTCGAAGTTCTGGAACACCATCCCGATCCGGGCCCGCAGCTTCGGCAGGTCGGTCTTGCGATCGCCTACCGAGACGCCGTCGACGATGATCTCGCCTTCCTGGAAGGCCTCGAGTGCGTTCACGACCTTGATCAGGGTCGATTTCCCGCTGCCGGAGGGACCACAGACCACCACCACTTCGCCCTTCGCGACGTCGGTGGTGCAGTCGGTGAGCACCTGGAAAGGGCCGTACCACTTGCTCACATGCTTCATCTTGATCATGTCCGTCACCTCACGATCGCGATGCGATCCTGCAGGCGCTTCACCAGCGTCGACAGGCCGTAGGAGACGACGAAGTAGACCACCGCTACGAACGTATACATCTCGATCAGGCGGTAGTCGCGGTTGGCAATCTTCGCGGCCGCGCCCAGGAAGTCGGTCGCCGAGATCACGTAGACGAGGGACGTGTCCTGGAACAGGATGACGGTTTGCGTGAGCAGCACCGGCAGCATGTTGCGGAAGGCCTGCGGGAGCACGATCTGCGCCATCGTCTGCCAGTAGTTGAGCCCGAGCGCGTAGCCCGACCAGACCTGGCCACGCGGGATCGACTGGATGCCGGCGCGCATGATCTCGCAGTAGTACGCCGCCTCGAACATCGTGAAGGTGATGAGCGCCGACCAGAACGCGCCTACCTTGATCGGGTTGGGTTGCCTCAGGATCCAGGCGCCGATGTAGGGCACGAGGAAGAAGAACCAGAAGATCACCAGCACCAGCGGAATCGAGCGCATCAGATTCACGTAACCGCCCGCGAGCATTGACATCGGCCTGATGCTCGCGAGCCGCATCATCGCGAGGAGCGTGCCGAAGATGATGCCGCCGGTCATCGCGAGCAGGGTCAGCGTGACCGTGAATGTCATGCCCTCCTTGAAGAGGTACGGCAGCGAGCGCTGGATGACGCCGAAATCGAAGCCAGAATCCATGGCTCAGTGCCCCGCCTGCGGCGCGCCGCTCGCCGCGATCAGGCCGGGCACGCGCACCCTCTTCTCGAGGGCCCGCATGAGCAGGACGACGACCAGGTTCGTGAGCAGATAGATCACCGTCGCGGTCGCGAAGGCCTCGAACACGTGGAAGCTGAATTCCTGCATGGCCCGCGCCCGTCCGGTCAACTCCAGCAGCCCGATCGTCAGCGCGACGGAGGAATTCTTGATGATGTTCATGAATTCCGAAGTCAGCGGCGGCAGGATGATGCGGAAGCCTTGCGGCAGGAGGACGTAGCGGTAGGTCTGCGGCCGCGTCAGCCCCATCGCGGTGCCCGCCATGCCCTGCCCGCGCGGGAGCGACATGATGCCCGCCTTGACCTGCTCGGCGACGCGCACCGAGGTGAAGATGCCGAGGCACAGCACCGCCGGGATGTACGACCCCCACGGCGGCGGCACCTGCTTGATCCAGTCGCCGAGCGCCTTGGGCAGTAGCTCGGGCATCACGAAGAACCACAGGAACATCTGCACGATGAGCGGGATGTTGCGGAAGATCTCGACATAGAAATTGCCGAGACGCACCACCCACTTCACCGGCGTGGTGCGCAACGTGCCGATGATCGCACCGACGGAGAGCGCGATCACCCAGGCGGCGAGCGCCGTCGCCAGGGTCCAGCCGAGGCCGACCAGAAGGTAGTGGAGATAGGTACCCGTGCCGCCGGGCTCCATCTCGAACAGCACCTTCCAGTGCCAGTTGTAGTTCACGTCTCTCTCGCCAAATGGGGAGCCCGAGGCCTCCCCGTTCTTGGCACTCGCGTCTCCTCGGTGACCCCTACTTGTAGGAAGCCGGATCTCCCGAGTCGGTTGGATTCGCGACGACCTTCTTGAACTGCTCGGTCATCGGGATGTTCAGGTTCAGGCCCCTCGGCGGGACGGGCTTCAGGAACCACTTCTCGTAGATCCCGTTGATCTGCCCCGACTTGTAGATCTTGACCATTGCCGCATCGACCGCCTTCTTGAAGGTCGCATCATCCTTGCGCAGCATGATGCCGTAGGGCTCCACCGAGGTCGCCTCGGTGGAGATCGCGTAGTCGCCGGGATTGCGCGACTGCGCGGCCAGGCTATAGAGCAGGACGTCGTCCATCACGAAGGCGGCCGCGCGGCCGGTCTCGACCATCTGGAACGCCTCGGGGTGGCCGTTTGCCGAGATGATATTCAGACCGAGGTTCTGCGCGGCGTTGATCTCGGTGATCCCCCTGATATTGGTGGTGCCGGCGGTGGAAACGACGGTCTTGCCTTTCAGGTCCTGCAGCGTCTTGAGGTTCGCCGCCTTCTTCGCCACCCAGCGGTTGGCGGTCACGAAGTGGGTGATCGTGAACCACACCTGCTTCTGGCGCTCGAGGTTATTGGTGGTCGAGCCGCACTCGAGGTCGATGGTGCCGTTCGCCATCAGGGGGATCCGGTTGGCCGACGTGACGAGCTGGTACTTGACGTCGAGCTTGTCCATCTTGAGCTCGGTCTTCACCGCGTCGACGATGCGCAAGCACAGATCCACGGCGTAGCCGACCGGCTGCTGCTTGTCGTCGTAGTAGGAGAACGGTATCGAGGCGTCGCGGTGCCCGAGGGTGATCGAGCCCGAGTCCTTGATCTTCTTCAGCGTGCCTTCCTGCGCCGCCGCGGTGTGAGCGAAGGTGAGCGCCAGGACGGCAACAGCCAGGGTGATCGGTCGGGTCATGTCAGTCTCCTTGTGAGCCGTTCGAGTCGGCGGCCATGACAGGTGGACGAGGGTACACGATTCGACGGAGTCCCCCGTCCTTTGCGCAAGCGGTCTGATCCTGCGTCACCGCGGGGCCGGGGTCAAGGGTCACCAGGTTGACTCCCCGCGCGGTGATGGACTGGCCGAGCACGGCGGCCATGACCTTACTCGATGACCACGAGGACATCGCCGGGGTTCACCGCCTGGCCGGGCGCCACCCGGACCTCCTTCACCGTGCCCGCCACGGCCGCCTTGAACTCGTTCTCCATCTTCATCGCCTCCAGCACGATGAGGCCGTCGCCCGGCGCCACGGTCTGGCCTACCGCGACCTCGATGAGGGTCACCCGGCCCGGCATCGGCGCCTTGAGCACCTGGCCACGCTCGGCGCCCGCGGCCCCGCGCGTGCGGATGATGTAGCGCGTCTCCTCCTCGACCCGGATCGCGTAGCGCTCGCCGTCCACGTCCACCTGATAGATGCCGGCCTGATCCGTCACGTCGGCTACGTGAGAGGCCCCGTCCAGCAGGATCGACCAGATCCCTTCTCCCGTCTGCCGGGCCTCCACCAGGACGGGCGCGCCGTCGAGGGTGACCGCGTAGTGCCCCGCGTCGCCCATGACTTCGATGGGGACGATCTCGCCGCCCTGCTGCGCCTCGAACTTCACCGGCTCCTCCAGCCCGGTCGGAGCGCCTGGCGCCAGGCGCTCGACGGGGCGGACGGCGTCACCGCCTGCGCCTGCCGCCCCGCCCGCTCGTACGCGGTGAGCGCCGCCGCGATCAGCGCCACCTTCCGGCGCCGGCCCGACGCTTCCGGCCGGTCCGTCTGGAGCAGCCGCTCCATGAACCCGGTGGAGAGGCGCCCGGCCACGAAATCAGGATGGGCGATGATCCGCTGCAGGATCGGAATCGTGGTCTGGACACCCGCGACCTTGTACTCACCCAGGGCGCGCGCCGTACGGGCGATGGCCACCGCGCGGTCGGAGCCCCAGACGATCAGCTTGGCCATGAGCGTGTCGTAGAAGCGCGGGATCGTGTAGCCGGCATAGACGCCGGTGTCGTCGCGCACCCACGGCCCGCCCGGCGCCCGCAGGGCGGAGATCCGCCCGGGAGAGGGAATGAACGAATCGAAGGGGTCCTCGGCGTTGATGCGGCACTCGATCGCCCAGCCGTCGAGCCGCACGTCGTCCTGGGTGAAGCCGAGCTTCTCGCCGGCCGCGATGCGGAGCTGGTCCCGGACGAGATCGCGGCCGGTCACCAGCTCGGTCACCGGATGCTCGACCTGCAGGCGGGTGTTCATCTCCAAGAAGTAGAAATTCCCGGTGCGGTCCACCAGGAACTCGACGGTGCCGGTGCTGACGTAGCCCACCGCCCCGGCCACCCGGCAGGCGGCCTCGCCCATCCAGCGCCGCAGCTCGGGAGTGACGAAGGGCGACGGGCTCTCCTCGACCAGCTTCTGATGCCTCCGCTGGATGGAGCACTCGCGCTCGCCCAGGTGGACGAGGCCGCCGTGGGCGTCGGCGAGCACCTGGATCTCGATGTGGCGCGGCTCCTCGACGTAGCGCTCGATGTAGACCGCGGCGTCACCGAAGGCGGCGCCCGCCTCGGCCCGCGCGGTCCGGAGGGCGGATGGAAGCTCGCCGGGCGCGCGCACGAGCCGCATGCCCTTGCCGCCCCCGCCCAGGGCCGCCTTCAGCATCACGGGGTAGCCCACCTGCGCGGCCACCCGCGCGGCCTCCGCGTCGTCCGCCACCGGCTGCTCGGTGCCCGGCACCACCGGGACACCCATCTTGATGGCCACCCGCCGCGCCGCCATCTTGTCGCCCATCGCGCGGATGGCGGCCGGCGGTGGCCCGATGAAGGTGAGCCCGGCGGCCGCGCAGGCCTCGGCGAAGCCCGCGTTCTCGGCGAGGAAGCCATAGCCCGGATGCACGGCCTCGGCGCCGGTCCTCCGGGCGGCTGCGATCAGCTTGTCGACGACGAGATAGCTCTCGACCGCCGGAGCCGGGCCGATCGGCACCGCCTCATCGGCGAGCAGGACGTGGAGGGACTCGCGGTCGACCTCGGAGAAGACCGCGACGGTGGCAATCCCAAGCTCGCGGCAGGCCCGGATGACCCGGACGGCGATCTCGCCGCGATTCGCGATGAGGACCTTCCCGAACGGGGCGCTCACGTCGCGGGCATTCTAGCAGGAGTGTCCAAGCCCGGGCAACGCGGAAACCCGCGCCCCACCTGACGAAACATGATCCCCTCGCTCCTCAGGGGAGAGGGCCAGGGTGCCGGAGTGCGAACCGCTGGATCTTCCCGGTGGTGGTCTTCGGCAGCTCGGCCACGAAGTCGATCCAGCGCGGCGCCTTGTAGCCGGCCAGACGCTTGCGCACCAGATCCCGCAGCTCGGCGCCGAGCGCGTCGGTACCCGCCACGCGGTCGTGCAGCACGCAGAAGGCGTGTGGCTTGGTGAGGCCATCGGCGTCGCCGCGCCCGATCACCGCGGCCTCCAGCACCGCCGGGTGCTCGCCCAGGCAGGCCTCCACCTCGACGGGCGAGACCCACATCCCGCCGACCTTCAGCATGTCGTCGGTGCGACCGCAGAAGTAGAAGTAGCCGTCGCTGTCCTGGTAGAACATGTCGCCCGTCCGCAGCCATTCCCCGAGCATGGTGGCCTTGGTGCGCTCGTGGCGGTTCCAGTAGTACGGCGCGGTGGAGTCGCCCTTGATCCAGAGCTGGCCCACCAGCCCGGGCGCCACCGGGCGGCCCTCGTCGTCCACGAGACGCGCCTCGTAGCCCGGGATGACGCGCCCGCTCGAGCCCGGCCGCGCCTCGCCCGGCCGGTTGGCGAGGAAGTCGTGGAGCGCCTCCGTGGAGCCCACCACGTCGAGCAGCTCGTGGCCGAAGCGCGACTTCCACGCGTGGAAGAGCGCCGCGGGCAGCGCCTCGCCCGAGGACACGCAGAGCCGCAGCGAGGAGAGATCGAAGCGGCGCTCGGCCGCCTCGATCTGAAGGAGCCGCCGGTACACGGTGGCCACCGCGAAGAGCACGGTGGGTCGCTCGGCGTGGATGAGCTCGAAGATCCGCTCGGCCTCGAGACGCTCCGGCACCAGCACGGACGCCGCGCCCACCAGCGCGGGGAAGTAGAGCGAGTTGCCCAGCCCGAAGGCGAAGTGCAGCTTCGAGGCGGAGAAGATCAGGTCGCCCGGCCCGATGCCGAAGACCCCCCGCCCGACCAGCTCGGCCGAGTAGACGAGGTCGTGGTGGAGATGCACGGCCGCCTTCGGCCGCCCGGTGGAGCCGGAGGTGTAGGCCCAGAGCGCGACATCGTCGCGGCTCGTGTCGACGGCGGCCAGCTCCGGCGAGGCGCGGTCCAGCAGCCGCTCGTACTCGAGCGCGCCGCGTCGACGGCCTCCCACCACGATGACGGCCTCCGGGCGTGGAGAGCGGGCGCGCACCTTCTGGATCTCGGCCGCCGCGGCCTCGGAAGCGATGACCGCGCGGGCGCGGCTGTCCTCCAGCAAGAACGCGAATTCGTCCGCCGTCAGGCCCTCGCTGACCGGCACCGGCACCGCGCCGATCTTCATGGCGCCCCAGAACGCCTCCGCGAACTCGGGCCGGTCCGGCAGGGCCAGGAGCACGCGCTGCTCGACCTGGACGTCGCGGGCGAGGAGCGCGTTGCCGAGCCGGTTGGCGCGCAGCGCGACCTCGCGGTAGGGGATCGCGCGGCCGGCGAAGCGGAAGGCGGTACGGTCGCCGCGCCCCTCCGCGACGTGGCGGTCGAGGAAATAGACGGCGGCGTTGAAGCGCTCGGGGACGTCGATGGCCGCCGCCATGCGGGCGATTCTAGCAGGAAACTCCCGGCCGGCCCTCACGCCGCGCCGGAGTGCGGCGGGCGGCTAGCCCAGGCCTGCAGCTTCCGGCGCCGAACCACCCCACCGCTCGAACTCCTGGAGCTCGACGACGCAGGCTCGGAGCGGATCGCGGTCCCGGCTCGGGTCGTAGTCGCGAATCATTCTTCGAGCATCCATGGCTGCGCCGACCTGATCATCTGGGCTCGACGACATAGGGGGCGAGCAGGTCGTCGTTGTTGATCGTCACGGTGGCGAAGCGCTTCGGCTCGCAGGTACGTAGGTACAGCTTCTGCCCCTCCACGTACCGCCGATTCTCCGGCGCCTCCGGATCGGGCGAGCCTTCCCCACGCTGCGCCCCCCGCGGGATCGAGACGTCGAAGGCCACCTCCAGAAAGATCGAGTAGTCCCAGTACGCGCGAAGCTCCCGGCGATGAAGAAAGATGCCGTCGACGATCAGGATGTCGCCCGGCAAGGCCTGCTGCGGTGGCGTCTGGACCGGCGCGTCCGCTCGGTGGTCGAACACCGCGACACGGTACCGTGCGGTGCCACCCGGGCTCAACGGGTCCAGCAGCGCCGCCTTCAGCTGGTCGTAGTCGTACGAGTCGTGGAAGAAGCCCTCCGGGGAGCCGCGGCCTCGCCGATACCGGATCGCCTTCGGATTGTGAAAGCCATCCACCGAGGCGCGGATCGTGGACCGGCCCGATGCCTTCAGCAGCTCGGCCAGCTCGTCGGCGAAGTGGGTCTTGCCCGCCCCGTCCACCCCGTCGACCGCGACCCGCACCACTCCAGCGGTCGACCGTTGGAACACCGCCCGGGCCACCGTCGCCAGGACTTGCCGTCTACGCGTCCCCTCTCCTAGCGGATCGCTTCGTCGTAGCACACCAGCTCCAGGATATTGCCTTCCGGATCTCTCACGTACAGGGAGCGCCACCGGCACCACCGATGCTCGAACGTGGTGACCTCCACGCCGAGGGCCCGGAGACGGGCCAGCTCGGCGTCGAAGTCACGCTTGTCGATCTCGAGCGCGAAATGATGCAGCGATGTCTGCTCGAGACGAACGGGGCCGCGCGGGTCCTTCGGAAAGGGCACGGGCATGGACTCGTGGAACAGGCCCACGATCTGGGTGTGACCGCCGTACCCATCGGCGACCTTCAAGAACGTGATCCCGTCGAACTCCTGCAGGGTCTCGAGGCCGACCACCTCCGTGTAGAAGCGCCGGACCGCTGCCAGGTCCTTCACCCGGAGAACCGTCTCTCCCAGCCCTCTGATTCGGGCGTTCACGGACGCATACTTTATCCGCTTAGGCCGGAAACAACCAGCACGTGGCGGTGTCCGGGCCCGCGGTCTACCATTGGCGCCAGCCATGACCGACCTGCTGGCCGCGCGGTCCCAGATGGCGGTGTCGCTCGGCTTCCACATCATCTTCGCGATGGTGGGCATCGCCATGCCCGTGCTCATGGTGGTGGCCGAGCGGCGCTGGCAGCGCTCCGGCGACCGGATCTACCTCGAGCTGGCTCATCGGTGGGCGAAGGGCACCGCCATCCTCTTCGCAGTGGGCGCGGTCTCCGGCACGGTGCTGAGCTTCGAGCTCGGGCTGCTCTGGCCGACCTTCATGGAGCACGCGGGCGCCATCATCGGCATGCCCTTCTCGCTCGAGGGCTTCGCCTTCTTCACCGAGGCCGTCTTCCTCGGCGTCTACCTCTACGGCTGGGATCGGATCTCTCCGCGCGCGCACCTGGCCGCGGGCTGGGCGGTGGTGGTGAGCGGCGTGCTGTCGGGCGTCTTCGTGGTCGTCGCCAATGCCTGGATGAACGCGCCCACCGGCTTTCGCTGGGTGGACGGCCGCGCCGTCGACATCGACCCGATCGCGGCCATGATGAATCCGGCGGCCTTTCCGCAGGTGCTCCACATGACGCTGGCCGCCTACGCGGCCACCGGGCTCGTGGTGGCGGGCATCCACGCGTGGCCGCTGCTGCGCCAGCCGCGCAACGCCTTCCACCGTCGCGCGCTCTCCGTGGCCCTGCTGATCGGCGCGCCGGCGGCCGTGCTCCAGCCCATCTCCGGCGACCTGAGCGCACGCTTCGTCGCCCACTGGCAGCCGGCCAAGCTGGCGGCCATGGAGGGCCAGTTCAGGACGGAGCGCGGCGCCCCGCTCCGGGTCGGCGGGTGGCCGGACGAAGCCGCGGGCAAGACGCGCTACGCCATCGAGATTCCCTACGGCCTCTCGCTGCTGGCCTTCATGGACCCGAACGCGGAGGTCAAGGGCCTCGAGGCCTTCCCGCGCGAGCACTGGCCGCCTGTCGCCATCGTGCACGCGGCCTTCCAGGTGATGGTCGGGCTCGGCACCTTCATGGCCCTGGTGAGCGCGGTCGCGCTCTGGCTGATGTGGCGGAGGCGTGACCTGCCGCAGCATCGCTGCCTGCTGCGCGCCCTCGTGGTCGCGGCGCCCATGGGCTTCATCTGCACCGAGGCGGGCTGGATCGTGACCGAGGTCGGTCGTCAGCCGTGGATCGTCTACCGGGTCATGAAGACCGCCGACGCGGTCACGCCCATGCCCGGGCTCATCGTCCCGTTCCTCGTCTTCACCGCGCTCTACTGTGCCCTCGGCGTGGTGGTGGCCTGGCTCCTCTACCAGCAGGTGCTCAGGAGCCCGCAGATGAGCGAAGAGGACGCGGGGTGATCGGCGACTTCGGTCCAGCCGAGATCGTGGCCGGCATCGCGCTGGTCGCCCTCAACGCCTACGCGCTGCTGGGCGGTGCGGACTTCGGCGGCGGCGTCTGGGACTTGCTGGCCTCGGGCCCGCGCCGGCGCGCGCAGCGCGCGCTGGTCGCGGAGGCCATCGGCCCCATCTGGGAAGCCAATCACGTGTGGCTGATCCTCGTGATCGTCCTGCTGTTCACGTGCTTCCCGGTGGCCTTCGCCCGGCTGTCGGTCATGCTGCACATCCCGCTCTCGCTGATGCTGATCGGCATCGTCCTGCGCGGCTCGGCCTTCACGTTCCGCAGCCACTACGGCCCGAGCCACGGCGAGGAGCATGGCGAGGCCTCGGCCGTGAGCGAGCGCTGGGGTCGCGTCTTCGCCATCGCGAGCGCGGGCACCCCCGTGCTGCTGGGCCTCTGCGTGGGAGCCCTGGCTGCCGGCGCGCTCGGGACGCCCGGACGCGCGGGCTTCCGCGAAACCTTCGTCGTCCCGTGGCTTACTCCGTTCGGCATCGGGGTCGGCCTGCTCACGCTGACCCTCTTCGCGTTCCTGGCCGCGGTGTACCTGACCCTGGAAGCGCGGGAGCCGGCGCTCCGGGAAGACTTCAGGCGCCGCGCCCTGGGGGCCGCGGCGGCCGTCTTCGTGGCCGCGTCCGGCACGCTCGGCCTGGCCCTTCTCGGCGCGCCCTTGATGGGGCGCGGACTGAGCACTGCCCCGTGGGCGCCCGCCTTGCACCTGGCCACGGGCACCAGCGCCGTCACCGCGATCTGGGCGCTCTGGCGCCGCCGCTATCGCGTGGCGCGCGTGGCCGCGGCCGCCCAGGTCTCGCTGATCCTGTGGGGCTGGGCGCTCGCCCAGTATCCCTACCTGATCCCGCCCGATCTGACGATCCGGGCCGCCGCCGCGCCGCGGATCACCCTGGTCCTGGTGCTCTGGGCGCTCGCGCTCGGCGCGCTGGTGCTCTTTCCCTCGCTGATCTATCTATTCCGCGTCTTCAAGCGGCAGGCCGGGTCGGCGTAGCGCGCGACACCTTCAATCGTCCTCGCCCGGCCGCGCACGCCAGCGCTTCACGTCCGCCCGCCTCTTCTTGCCGGCCAGCCGTCGACGCCGCGCCCCGGCCGAGGGCCTCGTGTCGACGCGCCGGCGCGGCGCGACGAGAGCCCGCCGGACGAGGTCGGCCACTCGGGCGCGCGCGTCCTCCAGGTTGCGGGCCTGATTGCGCGTGATCTGACTGGTCACCACCAGGCGGCCCTCTCCATCCAACCGGTTCCGGGCCAGACCGAGCAGCCGGGCTCGCGCGGTATCGGACAAACCCTCGATCGCGGTCAGGTCCACGCGCAGGTCGATCTTGGTCGCGACCTTGTTGACGTTCTGGCCGCCCGGTCCCGAGGCCCGCACCGCGTGAACCGTCACCGCGGCGGCCGGGACGCGCACGGCAGCGGTCACGAGGATCGGCTCGGCCATGACGCAGGCTTCGACGGAATCCGCACGCTCAGCTCGTTGACGAATTCGTCGGGAAGGGTCGGCGAGAGCACCACGAGCCCGCCGCGGGTCTCCAGGAAGACCAGGTCGGCGGTATTGGTGATGGCCAGGTAGTGCCAGCCGGTGCGCGGGTTCCAGCGCGGGCCGTGCGAGCCGAAGAGCCCGTTGACGCCGGCGGCCAGCAGCCCGCCGATCGGGCGGCGGCGCCGGTCGCACCGGACGATGTAGTCGTAGGGAATCAGGCGTCGCGCCCACCGCCGCTCGAGCCGCACGCCGTCCTCCTCGAGTGTGTAGCCGCTCGGGGCCAGACCCTGGATCACCCACAGCGCACCGAGGAACGGCAGCGGCAGGATGAGCAGGCTCATCTCTCCGGACGTGGCCACCATCGCGACCGACAGCAGGAAGGGCCCGCCGAAGCCGAGCCCGATGCCGAGCACTCCCGCGACGAGTCGCTGCTTCCGGCCGAGGGTCGCCGGGAAATGCACGCAGACCTGCGCTACCTGGAGAAGATCTCGAGCGCGGAAAAGAAGTAGGGGATCTCGAAGGCGGCCGACTCGGGGGAATCGGAGCCGTGGACCGCGTTGGCCTCGATGGACGACGCGAAATCTTTGCGAATGGTCCCGGCGTCGGCCTTGGCCGGATCGGTGGCGCCCATCAGCTCGCGCAGTCGCGTGATGGCGTTCTCGCCCTCGAGCACTATCGGCATGCACGGCCCCTGGGTCATGAAGGAGCAGAGGCTGCCGTAGAACGGCCGCGCCTTGTGCACGATGTAGAAGCCCGCGGCCTGCGGGGACGTCAGGTGAATCAGCTTGGCCGCGAGGACCTTCAAACCCGCCTTCTCGAAGCGGGCGATGATCTGCCCCGCGACGCCCTTGGCGACGGCGTCCGGCTTGATGATGGTGAGGGTGCGCTGGACGGCCATCGCGCGGAGCGCTCCCTACCCTTTCTTGCCCACCACGCGGGCCACGGTGGCGCCCATGTCGGCGGGGCTCTTGACGGTGGTGATGCCGGCGGCCGCCATGGCGGCCATCTTTTCCGCCGCGGTCCCCTTACCGCCCGCGATGATGGCGCCGGCGTGGCCCATGCGGCGGCCGGGAGGCGCCGTCTGGCCGCAGATGAAGCCGATCACCGGCTTGGTCACGTGGGCCTTGACGAAGGCGGCGGCCTCTTCCTCGGCGGTGCCGCCGATTTCGCCGATCATCATGATCGAGGTCGTGTCGGGATCGGCCTGGAAGAGCTCGAGCACGTCGATGAAGTTGGTGCCGTTCACCGGGTCGCCGCCGATGCCCACGCAGGAGGACTGGCCGAGCCCGCGCTGGGTGAGCTGGTGCACCACCTCGTAGGTGAGCGTGCCACTCCGCGAGACCACGCCCACGTGGCCTTCCTCGTGGATGTGGCCGGGCATGATCCCGATCTTGGCCTTGCCCGGCGAGATGAGCCCCGGGCAGTTGGGGCCGATGAGGCGGCTCTGCGTGCGGCCGAGGAAGGCCTTCACGCGCACCATGTCTGCGACCGGTACGCCCTCGGTGATGCAGACGACGAGTGGCATCCCCGCGTCGGCCGCCTCCATGATCGCGTCGGCGGCGGCGGGGGGCGGCACGAAGATCAGCGCGCAGTCGGCGCCGGTTGCGGCCACGGCCTCTTCCACCGTGTTCCAGACCGGGAAGCCCTCGTGCGTCGTCCCGCCTTTGCCCGGCGTCACCCCGCCCACCACCTGGGTGCCGTACTCCTTGCACCGCGCGGCGTGGAAGGCACCTTCCTTGCCGGTGATGCCCTGCACCAGCACACGGGTGCTCTTGTCGACCAGCACGCTCATTTATCTAGCCTGAACGCGACTTTCTTCGGTTTGGCGGTTGGGCCTCTTCGCCCTTCGGGCTCATCGGGGCGTCGGGTCATCGCGTCGTGCCCCGGGCCAGCTCCACCACCTTCTTGGCGCCCTCGCCCATGTCATTGGCCATGACGAGAGCAAGGCCGGACTCGGCCAGCATCTTCTTGCCCTGCTCGACGTTGGTGCCCTCGGCGCGCAGCACCACCGGCAACGTGAGACCCAATTTCTTAACCGCTGAAATAACGCCCTCGGCGAGCCGATCGACTCTGAGAATGCCGCCGAACACATTGATGAAGACCGCCTTCACGCTCGGGTCGGAGGACAGGATCCGGAAGGCGTTCTCGATCTGCTCCGGCGAGGCGCCGCCGCCCACGTCCAGGAAGTTGGCGGGCTCGCCGCCCGCCAGCTTGATGATGTCCATCGTCGCCATCGCGAGGCCGGCACCGTTCACCATGCAGCCGACGTTGCCGTCCAGCTTGATGTAATTGAGGCTGAACTTCGACGCCTCGACATCCAGCGGCGTCTCCTCGTTGATATCGCGTAACGCCACGATCTCCTTGTGGCGATAGAGCGCGCTATCGTCGAAGTTGAGCTTGGCGTCGAGCGCCAGCACCCTCCCATCGGTGGTAATAACAAGTGGATTGACCTCGGCCAGCGAGCAGTCCTTGTCGAGATAGGCCCGGAAGAGGTTGCTGATCAGGGCCACGCCCGCCTTGAACTGGTCGCCCTTGAGCCCCAGGCCGAAGGCCAGGTTGCGCGCCTGGAAGGCCTGGAGCCCGAGCGCCGGGTCGGTCCACTCGCGCATGATCTTCTCCGGGTGGGTGGCCGCGACCTCCTCGATCTCCATGCCGCCGGCCTGCGAGGCCATGACCACGTGGGTGCCGCGCCCGCGGTCGAGCGTCATCGACAGGTACAGCTCGGTCGCGATCGGGGAGGCTTCTTCCACCAGCACCTTCAGCACCTTGATGCCCTCGGGCGGGGTCTGAGGCGTCTTGAGCATCATGCCGAGGATCTGCTTGGCCGCCACCTCGGCGCCGGCCGGGTCGTCGGCCAGCTTCACGCCGCCCGCCTTGCCGCGCCCGCCCGCATGCACCTGGGCCTTCACGACCACTCGACCGCCCAATCCTTCCGCGATCCGCCGAGCCTGGGCCGGCGTCTCGGCCACGTCCCCGTTGGGCACGGGCACGCCGAACTCCTTCAGGATGGCCTTGCCCTGATATTCGTGGATCTTCATGCGATCAGGGCGCGGCCTTCTTGTATCCGCGGATCTTCCGCACCAGCCACACGATCGGATCGAAGTTGTCGGCCATCCGCTCCTTCATGGGGATGATGCCGTTGTCGGTGATGTGGATGTGCTCCGGGCAGACCTCGGTACAGCACTTGGTGATATTGCAGAGCCCGATGCCCGCCTGCTCGCGCACGAACTGGGTGCGGTCGCGGGTGTCGAGCGGGTGCATCTCGAGTCCCGCGATCTTGATGAAGAACCGCGGGCCCGCGAAGCTCTTCTTAAGGTCGTGGTCGCGGATGACGTGGCAGACGTCCTGGCACAGGAAGCACTCGATGCACTTGTGGAACTCCTGGCCGCGATCGACGTCCGCCTGCATCATCCGGTACTTGCCGTCCGCATCCGGCGGCTTGAGCCGGAGCGGCGGCACTTGCTTGGCCTTCTCGTAGTTGTAGGAGACGTCGGTGACGAGGTCGCGGATCAGGGGGAAGGTCCGGATGGGCGCCACCGAGATGGCCTCGCCTTCCTTGAAGATGTCCATGCGGGTCATGCACATGAGCCGGGGCTTGCCGTTGATCTCGGCGCTGCAGGAGCCGCACTTGCCCGCCTTGCAGTTCCAGCGGCAGGCCAGGTCGTTGGCCTGGGTGGCCTGGAGGCGGTGGATCACGTCGAGCACCACCATGCCCTCGCCGCCCTCGACCTGGTATTCCTTGAAGTCGCCACCGTCGGGCCCGCCCCGGAAGACCCGCATCGTGAAGGTCGTGGCCATCACCTTCTCTCCTGGAAGAGGGCCTTCAGCTCGGGCGGCATCGGGGGTAGCGGCTCGCGCCGGAGCTCGAGCGATCCGTTGCGGTGGCGCAGCACCAGGTTGACGGTACCCCACTGGTCGTCCGTGTACGGATGATCGTCGCGGGTGTGGCCGCCCCGGCTCTCCTTGCGCTCCAGCGCCGACATGGCGCAGCACTCGGCCACCGTCAGCAGCGAGTTGAGGTCGAGCGCGGTGTGCCAGGCCGGGTTGTAGGTTCGCCCGCCCTCCACCCGCACCCTGGCGGCGCGCAGCCTGAAGGCCTCGATCTGCTTGAGCGCCTCTTTCAGCTCGGCCTCCACGCGGATGATCCCGACCAGGTTCTGCATCGTCTCCTGCAGGTCGGCCTGGACCGCATAGGGGTTCTCACTGCCCGAGCGGGTGAAGGGCGCGAGAACGTCCCGGACGATCGACTCGACCAGACTTGAGTCCACCGAGATCTGCCCGCCCAGGTTCTTGGCGTAGAGGGCCGCATGCAGGCCCGCGCGCCGGCCGAAGACCAGGAGGTCGGAGAGCGAGTTGCCGCCGAGGCGGTTGGAGCCGTGGAGCCCGCCGGCGGCCTCACCCGCCGCGAAGAGGCCGGGGACCGTGGCGGCGGTGGAATCGGCGTCCACCCGCACCCCGCCCATCACGTAGTGGCAGGTGGGCCCGACCTCCATCGGCTCCTTGGTGATGTCCACGCCCGCCAGCTCCTTGAACTGGTGGTACATCGAGGGCAGGCGCTTCCGGATATAGTCCACCGGTCGGCGCGAGGCGATATCGAGGAAGACCCCGCCGTGCGGGCTCCCCCGTCCCGCCTTCACCTCGGCGTTGATGGCGCGGGCCACCTCGTCGCGGGGCAGCAGGTCGGCGGTGCGGCGGTTGTTCCTCTTGTCGGCGTACCAGCGGTCGGCTTCTTCCTCGTTGTCCGCCGTCTCCCCTTTGAAGAACTCGGGGATGTAGTTGAACATGAACCGCTCGCCCTTGCTGTTCTTCAGCGTCCCGCCGTCGCCCCGCACGCTCTCCGTCACCAGGATGCCGCGCACCGACGGCGGCCATACCATGCCCGTCGGGTGGAACTGAACGAACTCCATGTCGATGAGGTCGGCGCCCGCCCACAGGGCCAGCGACTGGCCGTCGCCGGTGTACTCCCAGGAGTTGGAGGTGATCTTCCAGGCCTTGCCGATGCCGCCGGTGGCCAGCACGATGGCCTTGGCCTTGAACAGGACGAACTTGCCGGTATTGCGCCAGTAACCGAAGGCGCCCCCGATGCGGTCGCCGTCCTTGAGCAGCCGCTCGATCTTGCACTCCATGTACACGTCGATGCCCTGATGGATCCCGTGGTACTGCAGGGTGCGGATCATCTCGAGCCCGGTGCGGTCGCCCACGTGGGCCAGGCGCGCGTAGCGGTGTCCGCCGAAGTCGCGCTGCAGGATCCGGCCGTCCTTGGTGCGGTCGAAGAGGGCGCCGTAGCGCTCGAGCTCGAGGACGCGGTCCGGCGCCTCCTGGGCGTGGAGCTGGGCCATGCGCCAGTTGTTGAGCATCTTGCCGCCACGCATGGTGTCCCGGAAGTGGACCTGCCAGTTGTCCTCCGGGTAGACGTTGCCCATCGCGGCCGCGATGCCGCCCTCGGCCATGACGGTGTGGGCCTTGCCGAGGAGCGACTTGCAGACGAGCCCGACCGAGGCGCCCTGCGCCGCCGCCTCGATGGCCGCGCGCAGACCGGCGCCGCCCGCCCCGATCACCAGAACGTCGTGCTCGTGCGTCTCGTAATCCGCGGTCGCCATCAGATGATCCTCCAGTCGCGGATCACACCCATCGAGACGAGCCGGATGTAGAGATCGGTCAGCCCCACGCTCCAGAGGGACAGCCACGCGAAGACGGGATGCTTCTCGTTGAGGCGGGTGATGAGACGCCAGAGCCCGTGACGCCCCGGCGCCTTGGAGAAGATGTCGACGTGGCCGCCGCAGACGTGGCGGCAGGAGTGGCAGGAGAAGGTGTAGCCGGCCAGGAACAGGACGTTGATCCACATCACGACGGTGCCGACCCCGATGCCGAAGCCGCTCGGGAAGCGGAAGGCCAGGAGCGCGTCCCAGGTGAGCACCGCGATGAAGAAGACGGCGACGTACCACGCGTAGCGGTGGAAGTTCTGCACGATGAGCGGGAAGCGCGTCTCGCCCGAATAGCCCGCCTTGGCGTCGCGGACGGCGCAGGCCGCGGGGGCCAGCCAGAACGAGCGATAGTAGGCCTTGCGGTAGTAGTAGCAGGTGAGCCGGAAGAGCCCGGGCCCGGCCAGGATCAGGAGGGCCGGCGACACCAGACCGATGATCGGCAGGGTGATGTCGGGAAGGCCGCCCCCGAAGGTGTGGTGCAGGCAGGCCTTGGTGATGCAGGGCGAGTAGAAGGGCGAGAGGTAGGGAGCCGCGTAGTAGTGGGCGTTCTGGAACGCGGCCCACGTCGAGTAGATGATGAACGCGAGCAGCACCACGACCACGGTGACCGGCAGCACCCACCACGAGTCGGTGCGCAGGTGCGCCGCCGCGATCGGCGGGCGCGCCTCGCCGAGGATGCGGCCGCCCCGCCTCTGCGCCGTCGCGCCGTTCATGACTCCTCTCTCGCGAAGGCCTTCATACCGTCCTGATAGAGATCGCCGCCGTGACAGTCGTTGACCACGATGGCGGGGAACCCAGCCACCTCGAGGCGCCGGATGGCCTCGGTTCCGAGATCCTCGTAGGCCACCACCTCCAGCTTCTTCACGAAGCCCGCCAGCACCGCGCCGGCGCCGCCGATGGCCCCGAAGTAGACCGCCTTGTGCTGCCGGAGCGCGTCCTTGACCGGCTGGGAGCGCGCGCCCTTGCCGAGCGTGCCCTTGAGCCCGAGCTCCAGGAGCTTCGGCGTGAACTTGTCCATGCGCCCGCCGGTGGTGGGGCCGATGGAGCCGACCACGTCGCCGGGCCGCGCGGGGGACGGGCCCGTGTAGTAGATGATCTGCCCACGCACATCGATGGGCAGCGGCTTGCCCGCCTCCATCAGGGGTAGCAGCCGGCCGTGGGCCGCGTCACGCGCGGTGTACATCACGCCGGTGATGCGCACGCGGTCGCCCGCCCTGAGCGACTCGACGTCGGCGTCGCTGAGCGGCGGCGCGACCTCCTTGATCCCGTCCGCCGCCACCGTGATCATCGCCCGGCCTCGACCCCTTCGTGGTTCACAGCACGGCTTCTTTGTGCCGATGCGCGTGGCACTCGATGGTGACGGCCACCGGCAGGCTCGTGATGTGGCAGGGGTACGTGAGGATATGGACGCCGAAGGCGGTGGTGTCGCCGCCGTAGCCCTGCGGCCCGATGCCGAGCCGGTTGGCGCGGTCGAGCACCTCGCGCTCGACGGCCGCCACCGCCGGATCCGGATTGGGCGCGCCCAGCTCGCGGAAGAGCGCCTTCTTGCTGAGCCGCGCGGCCTGCTCGAAGGTGCCGCCGACGCCGACGCCGGCGATGAGCGGCGGGCAGGCGTCGGGGCCGGCGGTCCGGATGCACTCGAGGATCCACTCCTTCACGCCGTCCACGCCCTCGGCGGGCGTGAGCATCTTGTACTTCGACCGGTTCTCGCACCCGCCGCCCTTGGCCATGATCTGGATCTTGAGGGCGGCGCCGGCCACCATCTCCAGGTGGATCACCGCCGGCGTGTTGTCGCCCGTGTTCACCCGGTCGAAGGGCGAGCGCACGATCGAGGCGCGGAGATAGCCTTCCTGGTAGCCCTGGCGCACGCCCTCGTTGATCGCATCGTAGAGCCCGCCGCCCGTGACGTGCACGTCCTGCCCCAGCTCGAGGAAGCAGACCACGAAGCCGGTGTCCTGGCAGTACGGGATCTTCTTGGTCCGGGCCAGCTCCGCGTTCTGCTGCAGGATCTGCAGCACCTGCCGCCCGGCCGGGGAGCGCTCGGTCTGGAGCGCGCCCGCGAAGGCCCGCAGCATGTCGGGCTCGAGGGAATAGTTCGCCTCCATGCAGAGCTTCTTGACCGCATCGACGATGGAGGAGGCGTGGATCTCGCGCATGGGGCGCTAGAGCTTGAGCTTGTCGACGAGCTCGCGGACGGCGGCGGCCGACTTGTCGAAGGCGAGCTGCTCGTCCTTCTGGAGCTTGATCTCGATGATCTGCTCCACGCCTCGACGGCCGAGCTTCACCGGCACGCCCACGTAGAGGCCCCTGGTGCCGTACTGGCCGTTCAGGTAGGCCGCGCACGGCAGGATCTTCTTCTTGTCCTTCAGGATGGCCTCGACCATCTCCACCGCGGAGGCGGCGGGAGCATAGTAGGCGCTGCCCGTCTTGAGGAACGCCACGATCTCGGCCCCGCCGTTGGCGGTGCGGGTCACCAGGGCCTGGATCCGGTCGGCGGGCAAGAGATCGGTGATCGGGATACCCGCCACCGTGGAGTAGCGCGGCAGCGGCACCATGGTGTCGCCGTGGCCGCCCAGCACGAACGCGGTCACGTTCTCCACCGACACGTCCAGCTCCTGCGCGATGAAGGTGCGGAACCGGGCCGAGTCCAGCACGCCCGCCATGCCGATGACCCGCTCGGTCGGGAAGCCCGACTTCTTCCAGGCGAGCTGGACCATGGCGTCGAGCGGGTTGGTGACCAGGATCAGGATCGCGCTCCTCGAGCGCCTCACCACCTGCTCCACCACCGACCCCACGATCTCGGCGTTCTTGAAGAGGAGATCGTCGCGGGTCATGCCCGGCTTGCGGGCCAGCCCCGCGGTGATCACCACGATGTCGGAGTTCGCCGTCTCGTCGTAGCCGTTGGTGCCGATCAGGCGCGAGTCGTAGCCGTGGATGGGGCCGGCCTGGGCCAGATCGAGCGCCTTGCCCTGGGGAATCCCCTCGACCACGTCCACCAGGACGACGTCGCCCAGCTCCTTCTCGACGGCGTACTGGGCGACCGAGGCGCCGACGTTGCCGGCGCCGATGATCGAGATCTTCGGCCGCGGCCGGTCGTCGGTCAAGATCTCCGCCTTGCCGACTTGCCGCGCCGCCATCACATGGACTCCATGTTCTTGATGATGGCGGTCCCGAACTCCGAGCACTTCACCTCGCGGGCGCCCTCCATCAGGCGGGCGAAGTCGTAGGTCACCACCTTCTGCCCGATCGTCGTCTCGATGCCCGCGACGATCCGGTCCGCCGCCTCGTTCCACCCCATGTAGCGCAGCATCATCTCGCCGGAGAGGATCACCGAGCCCGGGTTGACCTTGTCCTGGCCCGCGTACTTGGGCGCGGTGCCGTGGGTGGCCTCGAAGAGGGCGTGGCCGGTGTCGTAGTTGATGTTGGCCCCGGGGGCGATGCCGATGCCGCCCACCTGCGCGGCCAGCGCGTCGGAGATCAGATCCCCGGTCAGATTGCAGCACGGGATCACGTCGAACTCGTCGGGGCGCGTGAGGATCTGCTGCAGGAACGCGTCGGTGATGGCGTCCTTCACCAGCATCTTCCCCGCCGGCGGCTTGCCGCCGCAGTCGTCCCAGGAGACGAGCCGGTCCGAGAACTCGCGCTTGGCCAGCGCGTAGCCCCACTTCATGAACATCCCTTCCGTGTACTTCTGGATGTTCCCCTTGTGCACGAGGGTGACGTTTCGGCGGCCGTTCTCGATGGCGTAGCGCATCGCGGCCCGGATCAGTCGCTCGGAGCCTTCCTTCGACACCGGCTTGACACCGATGGAGGAGGTGTTGGGGAAGCGGATCTTCTTGACGCCCATCTCGTTCTGGAGGAACGCGACCACCTTCTTCGCCTCCGGCGTCCCCTGCTCCCACTCGATACCCGCGTAGATGTCCTCGGTGTTCTCGCGGAAGATCACCATGTCGATCTTCTCGGGGCGCTTCACCGGCGACGGCACCCCCTTGTACCAGCGCACCGGGCGGAGGCACACGTAGAGATCGAGCTCCTGGCGCAGCGTCACGTTGAGGGAGCGAAAGCCTTCCCCGATCGGCGTGGTCAGCGGCCCCTTGATGGCGACGAGGTACTCGCGGATGACGTCGAGCGTCTCCTGCGGCAGCAGGTTGGGCGGGCAGTCCTTCCCGTAGACGGCCTGCGCCTTCTCGCCCGCGTACACCTCGGCCCAGGCGATCTTGCGGCGCCCCTTGTAGGACTGGGCCACCGCGGCGTCCATCACGCGGACGGACGCGGCCCAGATGTCGGGTCCGGTGCCGTCACCCTCGATGAAGGCAACGACCGGGTGGTCGGGAACCTGCAGCTTGCCGTGGCTGATGGTGATCTTCTCGCCCGCCGGAACCTTGACCCGCCCTGCCGCCATGGAGCGTCTCCTCGCTGAGGTTATTTGAGGGCGTTCAGGGCGGAGCCCGCCTTGAACCACCCGATCTGCTCGTCGGTCATGGTGTGGTGGCACTGGATGCTGACCGTCTTGCCGCCCGGCTTGTGGATGACCACCTCCACCGGCTTGCCGGGGGCCAGGGCCCCGAGCCCGCGGACGCTGACCCGGTCCGCCTGCTCGAAGAGATCGTAGTCGGAGGGCTTGGCGAAGGTGAGGGGCAGGATCCCCTGCTTCTTCAAGTTGGTCTCGTGGATACGGGCGAAGCTCCGGACGATGACGACCTTGCATCCGAGATAGCGCGGCGACATCGCGGCGTGCTCGCGGCTCGATCCCTCGCCGTAGTTCTCGTCGCCGATCACGATCCAGCTCACGCCCTTGGCCTTGAGATCCCGCGCGTTCTGCGTGAACGTCTTGCCCGCTTCGCCGGTGATGGGATTGACGCCCTTGCCCGCTAGGCCGGTGAAGGCGTTGACCGCGCCCAGGAACATGTTGTCGCTGATGCGATCGAGGTGGCCGCGGTAGCGCAGCCAGGCGCCCGCCGGCGAGATGTGGTCGGTGGTGGTCTTGCCTTTCGTCTTCACCAGGATGGGCAGCTCGGTGAAGTCGCGGCCGTCCCAGCGCGGAAAGGGCTGCAGGAGCTGCAACCGCTCGCTGTTGGGGGCGACCGCGACCTGCACGCTGTCGCCGTCGGCGGCCGGGGCCTCGAAGCCCTCCTCGCCGCGCACGAAGCCCTGGGCGGGCAGCTCCTCGCCCTCGGGGGCGGTGAAGCGGAAAGGCTTGCCGTCGGGCCCGGGGATCGTCCCGTGCACCGGGTCGAACTCGAGCGTGCCGCCGAAGGCGAGCGCGGTCACGATCTCGGGGCTGGTCAGGAACGACAGCGTGGCGGCGCTGCCGTCGTTGCGCCCCGGGAAGTTCCGATTGAACGAGGAGACGATGGTATTGGTCTCCTCCTTGCCCACGTCGCTCCGCTTCCACTGCCCGATACATGGCCCGCACGCGTTGGCGAGCACGGTGCCGCCGATCTTCTGGAAGGTCTCCATGATGCCGTCGCGCTTGATCGTCTGGTAGATGCGCTCCGAGCCCGGCGTCACCAGGAACGGCGTCTTGGCCTTGAGGCCGGCCTTCAGCGCCTGCATCGCGATGTGGGCGGCCCGCCGCATGTCCTCGTAGGAGGAGTTGGTGCAGGAGCCGATGAGGGCCTGCTTGATCGGCGCGGGCCAGCCCTCCTTCTTGACCTCGGCCCCCAGCTTCGAGACCGGGCGTGCCCGGTCCGGCGAGTGCGGGCCCACGATGTGCGGCTCGAGCTCCGACAGATTGATCTCCACGATCTCGTCGTAGAATTTCCGCGGGTCGCGGATCACCTCGGGATCGGCGACCAGGTGCTCGCGGTGCTGCTCGGCCAGCTGCGCGATGTCGGCGCGGTCGGTGGCCCGCAGGTAGGCGGCCATGCGATCGTCGAAGTGGAAGAGGGAGGTGGTGGCGCCCAGCTCCGCGCCCATGTTGCAGATGGTGCCCTTGCCGGTGGCGCTGATCGACTCGGCGCCCGGCCCGAAGTATTCGATGATCTTGTTGGTCCCGCCCTTGACGGTCAGGAGCCCGCAGAGGTAGGTGATGACGTCCTTGGGCGAGCTCCAGCCCGACAGCTTGCCGGTCAAGTGCACCGCCACCAGCTTGGGATCGAGGACTTCCCACGCCAAACCGGCCATGGCCTCGCCGCAGTCCGCGCCGCCCACCCCGATGGCAACCATGCCGAGGCCGCCCGCGTTTGGGGTGTGGGAGTCGGCGCCGATCATCAGGCCGCCCGGGAAGGCGTAGTTCTCGAGCACGACCTGATGGATGATGCCGGCCCCCGGCTTCCAGAAGCCGATGCCGTACTTCTTCGAGGCCGAGTGGAGGAAGTCGTAGACCTCGCGGTTCTCGTTGATCGCCCGCTCGGTGTCCGCGGCGGCGCCGCTCTCCGCGCGGATCAGGTGGTCGCAGTGCACGGTGCTCGGCACCGCCACGTGCTTCTTGCCCGCCTGCATGAACTGGAGCAACGCCATCTGCCCGGTGGCGTCCTGCAGCGACACCCGGTCCACGCGCAGGCGAAGCTGGGCCCTGCCCCGGCTCCACTCCTGCTTGGCGAAGTCGTCGGCGTGGGCGACCAGGATCTTCTCGGCGAGTGTCAGCCCGCGGCCGAAGCGCCGGCGCGCCTGATCGAGCTTGCCGGGCATGGATTCGTAGAGCCGCTTGACCTGATCGACCGCCATGGTGGGCCTCCTCGACCGGCGCCGCCGCCGGCCCTCACCGGTCCGGCGAACCGCACACATACGTATCGCCTCCCGCCCGGTGAGAGGCAGGAGGCGACCAAGTAAAAGGCGGAGTTACGCTAACATGACGCCCCGGGGAGGTCAAGGGAAGGCCCCCGCCGACACCATGTCCGACTCCATCGAAGACTATGCTCTGATCGGCGACGGCGAGACCGCCGCCCTGGTCTCGCGCGCGGGTTCCATCGACTGGCTCTGCGTCCCCCGCTTCGACTCCACGGCCTGCTTCGCGGCGCTCCTGGGCCGGCCCGAGCACGGATGCTGGCGGCTCGCGCCGCGCGACGCGGTGCGCGCGGTGCGGCAGGCGCTACGGCACGGCACGCTCGTGCTGGAGACCGACTTCGAGACGGACGCGGGCGCGGTGACGGTGGTGGACTGCATGCCGCTGCGGGCGGGCCCGCCCGCGCTGATCCCACATCGCGCTGATCAACAACGCCTGCAACCTCTCGCAAGCCGGGCGTCCGGCCCGCCACCGCGCGGGCGGGTGAGCGACTACCCCGAGGCGGCGATGGTCTCCGCGATGCGCCGGCGCGTCTCCTCCATCTCCTCGGCGCCGGCGTAGCGCCCGCGCGGCCAGAAGAAGCCGCGCAAGCCGTCGCCGCGCCGCCGCGGCACCACGTGCGCGTGCAGGTGCGGCACGCTCTGGCTGACGCGGTTGTTCACGGCGACGAAGGAGCCGTCGGCCGCGAGCGCCGTCTCCACCGCCCGCGACAGCCGGGAGACCGTCTCGAAGAGGGGCCCGGTCAGGTGAGGCGGCAGGTCGCCGAGCGTCTCCACGTGCTCGCGCGGTACCACCAGGCAGTGGCCGGGGAAGAGGGGGCGGTGATCGAGGAAGGCCACCACCGTGGAGGACTCGAGCACGACCGCGGCCGGCTCCTCTCCCCGCGTGATCCGGCAGAACAGGCAGCCCGCCGCCTCCGGCCCCGCCCGCGGGCTCACGCTGCCGACGCTCAGCCGAGGAGCCCCCGCACCGCGCCCCGACGCAGCGCCAGGATGGACTGGGTCGGCGAGATGCCCATCGGGCAGACGTCCGTGCAGTTGGCCTGGGTGTGGCAGCGCGTCAGCGTGTCCTCCGAGAGCATCACCGCGGTCCGATCGGCGTGGCCTCCGTCTCGGCTGTCCTTCTGGAGCGTGTAGAGCCGATTGAGCGCGGCCGGGCCGGGGAACCGCCCGTCGTTGGCCACCATGGTGCACGCCGACACGCACATGCCGCAGCCGATGCACTCGATGGCCGGGTCGATGCGGCGCCGCTCCGGGCTCTCGGGGCCCACGCGCGCGAAGGCGGGCTTCCCCTCCTGGGGCACGAAGGCGCCCCCGATCCGCGCGGTCTGCTCGGCGAGCGGCGCCATGTCCACCACCACGTCGCGGATGAGCGGGAAGTGGTAGAGCGGGCGCACCGTGACGATGCCGGTCTTGAGGCTCTTGAGCAGGGTGCGGCAGGCCCAGCGCTCGCGACCGTTGATGACCATGGCGCAGGAGCCGCACATGCCGACACGGCACGCGTAGCGGAAGGCGAGCGTCGTGTCGAGGCGATGCTGGGCGTCGACCAGCGCGTCCAGCACCGTCATGCCCTCCTTGGCCGGCACCCAGAAGCGCTGGAGCCGCTCGCGAAACCCCGGCGACCAGCGGAAGACCTTCAGGACCATCGCCATCCCCAGAAGGCCGCGAAGATGGCGACGCCCAGGGCCAGGGCCAGCACCAGGAGCCCCCGGTGCCAGCGCACCGGCAGACCGAAGTCGAGCAGGATGGCGCGCACGCCGAGCAGGCCGTGGAGCAGCACGAGTCCGAGCAGCGCGGCCTGCACCGGGAGCCAGAAGGGACTGCGCAGGTGGAGCACGATGACGGCCAGGAGGGCCACCGCGGCCGCGCGCTGCGCGAGCCAGGCCCACATGCCGGCCCGGGTGCCGCGCCACCCCTCGGTGGTGGCCCACCGCCGCCGCAGGATCCGCCGCGGCCGCTTCGGCATCAGTCGCCGACGTCGACGGCGGCGGGGACGCGCGCCCCGGCCGGCTTGAGGCGCGTGAAGCGCACCGGCTCGGTCCACACCTTGGGTCCCGCGCCGTCGGCGAAGCCGGCGAGGACGGTCACCGCCTCGCCCGCCGTTTCGGGAAAGTCACGGCGATAGTGCGAGCCGCGGCTCTCGGTGCGCTCGAGCGCGCTGCGGGCGATGAGCCAGGCCGCGGTGGCCTGGTTGTCCAGGTTGAGCCAGTCCTGCCACGCGAGGTTGTAGGCCCCGCCGCCCCGCACCGCCACCGCGTCGAGGCGCCGCGCGATGTCCTCGATGTCGGTGAGGGCCAGCTTCAGCCCCTCGCCGCTCCGGATGAGCCCCACGTGCTCCCACATCACCTGGCGCAGGCGCGCCTGCAGTCCGTAGAGGCTCTCGCCCTCGCTGCGCTCGAGCGGCGCGGTGGTGGCGGCGACGGCCGCCTCCACGGTCGACGGGGAGATCTGGGGCAGGGCGCGGCCCACCACCCAGTCCGCCATCACGTCGCCCGCGATGCCGCCGAAGACGGTGGACTCGGCCACCCCGTTGCCGCCGAGGCGGTTGGCCCCGTGCACACCGCCGGTGTCCTCACCGGCCGCGAAGAGGCCCTCCACGTCGGTCCGGCACGAGCGGTCGATCACGATGCCCCCCATCATGAAGTGGGCGGTGGGCCCCACCTCGACCGGCTCGCGGGCCAGGTCGCGGCCGAAGTCACGGCAGCGGCGGACCATCCCGCGGAAGTTCTGCTCGATCGTCTCCGCGCCCAGATGCGAGACGTCGATCCAGACGCCACCGTTCGGCGTGCCGCGACCCTCCTGCACCTCGGTGAAGCAGGCGCGCGCCACCCGGTCGCGCGTCGACCGCTCGAGGCGCGCGCCGTCGTAGCGCTGCATGAACCGTTCGCCGCGCCCGTTGAGCAGCCGACCCCCCGCCCCCCGCAGGCCCTCTTCCAGCAGCGCGCCGGTCATGAGCGAGTTGGGCACGATGAGGCCGGTGGGGTGGAACTGCACCATCTCCATGTCACGCAGGCGCACGCCCGCGCCCAGGCCCAGCGCGATGCCGTCCGAGGACTTGTCGGCCGAGCAGGCGATGATCTTGTACATCGTGGGCCCACCGCCCATCGCGAGCAGGATGGCGCGGCTGCGCACGAGCACGAAGGTGCCGCGGCGAACGTCCAGCAACAGGGCGCCGCCCACGTGCCCGCCGTCGGTGCGGAGCAGCTCGACCGCGCGGTGCTCTTCGAGCGCGCGGATGGACGGCCGCCGCCAGACCTGCTCGGTGAGCCGGTTCATGATCTCGATGCCGGTGAGATCGCCCTTGTGGATCGTGCGGTCGTGGCTCTGGCCGGCGAACGGCTTCTGGTGGATTCGGCCGTCCGGATGCCGGTCGAAGAAGCAGCCGTAGCGCGCCTCCAGCTCGAGCACGCGGCCGGGCGCCTCGTTGACCAGCGTCCACGCCAGCTCCTGATCGTTGATCCACGAGCCGCCCTGGAGCGTGTCGAGCAGGTGCGCCTCGATCGAGTCGGGCGCGCCGAGCACCGCGTTGTAGCCGCCCTGGACCATGCGGGTGCAGCCGGCGCGGCCGAGCAGCCCCTTCACCGCCACCGTCACCGACAGGCGCGGCGCGCGGTCGGCGGCGTGGAGCGCGGCGCACAGCCCGGCGCCGCCGGCGCCCAGGACGAGGATGTCGGTATCGAGGCTGTCGACGGTGAGCTCGGTGGCCATCGGTCGGCGAGCCCCGAGGCTACTTCGCAGGCGAGGCCACCAGGGCGTCGAGCAGGGCGCGGCCGGCGGGGCCGTCCCACGGGCGGGTGCCCGCGGCCCGCGCGATCTGCCGCCCGTCGCGGCCGATGAGGAAGGTGGTCGGCGTGGCGGTCACCCGGTAGCCGCGCGCGACCGCGCCGTCCCCGTCCAGGAGCACCCGCGGCGTGATGCCCGCGCCCTTGACGTAGCCCGCCACGAGGTCTTTCGGCTCCTGGATGCTCACCGCGAGGACCACGAAGGGCTGGCCCCTGCGCGCGCGGCTGATCTTCTCGATCGCGACCGGGAGCTCCTGCCGGCAGTAGGGGCACCAGGTGGCCCAGAAGTACACCAGCACCACCTTGCCGCGGTGGTCGGCCAGCGAGGCCGTGCCGCCGTCCACCGTCGGCAGCGTGAAGGCGGCGGGGCGCTCACCCGGCAGCACGGTGAGCTGGAGCTCGCGCAGCAGCCGGTCGATGTCGTCCGCCGCGTCGGCATGTCCCGCCACCACCAGCGCTCCGACGACAAGGGCGCCGAGCAGACACGCAAGGCGAGGCGCAGCCGCAGGCGAGCCGAGCGAATACAAGAATGCCGGGCCACGCAGTGGCTTCACGTGACCCTGACCTCGGCCGTCTCTTCGAACTTCACGCCGTGGGTATCGAAGAACGTCACTTTCAATAGCCCCGTCTCGGTGGCGCGGAATGGGATCGTGAACGCCGGATTCTCGCTGATCGCCGTCGAGAGCTCCAGCTCCGCGATGTCACGGCCGAGGTACGTTACCACGATGCGATTGACGAAGCGGTAGTTGCGATCCACCGAGCGCCCGCCCTGCCGCTCCACCCGCTCCTGGGGGTGGATGACGAGGGCCCGCACGCGGGCCACCGTGCCGCGGCGAACGGAGCCGGGCACCGCCAGCTTCACGCGCCCTATGTCGCTCATCGGGATCAGGCCGCGCAGCCGGCCACCGTCACGCGCACGTCGCGCGCGACCATCAAGAGCGAGCCGTCGCTCATCTCGGCGACCGCGCGGACCGGACCGCTGTCGGTCAGCCGCAGATTGGTCGCCACGTAGGCCTGGCCGGCCGCCGGCGTCAGGTTGATCTTGACGTTGAGCGGCCGCAGGTTCTTCTCGGACAGGATGTAGATCGCCCTGACGTGCTGCTCCGGCGTCATCGGCGACTTGACCTCCACCGAGATCGGGACCGACCCGCCGTCCTCCGCGATGAGGGGCATCTCGACGGCCATCGCCGCAGCGCCGTCCTTGATCGGCCGGCCGCCGAAGAGCCGCTTCATGGTGGCCGCGATCGGCTCCTCGGGCGCCAGGTTCGCCAGATATCCCTGCGCGCGGGCGAACCGCGGGCGCGCGCCCGCGCCGACCGCGAGCAGCGCCGCGAGTCGCAGCCACGCGCGCCGCGTGATGGCGAGGCTCATGGCTCCCAGCATGCCTCCGATCGCGGCGAAGTCAACGGCCTCACGCGCCGTCGAGCCGGTAGGCCGACGCGTCGGGCTTGAACGCGCGGGGCAGCCAGAGCGGGCGGCGCAGCCCGCCGGGTCCGGGCGCGGGCCGCGCCATGGCCAGCCACTGGCGATAGATCTCGAACGACTTGTTGGTGTCCACCACCACGTCGCCGTAGCGGTCGTCCGGCCCCGGCCGGCTCACCGTCACCTTCTGATGCCAGCAGTGCTGCCCGCTCACCGGGTCCGGATGCACCGGGAAGGTCAGGTTCTGGTGCACGCCCGCGTCTTCCCACCACACGCGCCGCGAGTCGGGATCGTCGCTCTCGAAGGGCCGCACCCCGTGGACGTGCCGCAGCCGCCATCGCCCCGGCCCCGGCCTCTCGAGCCGCACGAGCGCGGTCGACCAGCGCTCGCCTCCGGTGTGCTCGGCGAGCCGCCAGCGGCCCAGATGATGCGAGCAGGCGAGCACGCCCGGCCGGATCGCCTCGGTCACCCACACCCGGTCGATGAAGTGTCCGATCTCGGTCTCGACCTTCAACAGATCTCCGGTCTTGACGTCGAACCGTTCCGCATCTTCCGGGTGGAGCCAGAGGGGGTTGTTGTGGGAGATCTCGTAGAGCCACTTGGCGTTGCCGGAGCGCGAGTGGATCAGGGTGGGCAGCCGGAAGGTGGGCAGGAGCGCCATCTCGCCCGCGGCCCGATCGATCTCGGCCCAGTGCACGTGGCTCCGCGCGTAGGTCGGCACCGCGTGCTCCGGCCACTTCCAGTCCTTGAGCGTCTTCGAGTAGAACTCGAGCTTGCGCGACGGGGTCGGGAAGCCGCCCATCCACTGCCCGTCGATCTCCACCCCCACCGCGGCGCCGTTCTTGGAGACGAGGTGGGACGCGGGGTCGGCCGCCGCGCCGTCCCGCTCCGCGGGGGAGAGCTCCGTCTCGTGGGTGCCGTAGACCTGATCCTGGATCAGGAAGGCGCCGTACTTGCGCATGTACGCGAGCGGAGCGAGCCCCTCGCGGGCCGCGGCCTCGGGCAGCCCGGGCACGCTGTGCTCGAAGATCCAGCGATAGAACTCCTCGATGCGCAGCTTCTCGCCCGGCCGGTAGGGCGACTCGAAGTACTTGCGGATGCCGAGCGAGCCGTCCGGATCGATGCGCCACGACAGCTCGATCCAGAACTCGTCCTCCTCCCACACCTGCCCCAGTCCCGCCGCCTCGTGGGCCTGCCAGGTGAGATCGAAGCGCCGGCCCTGCTTCTCGAGCGCCACCCGCAGCACCGGCTGCCGGAAGCCGATCCAGCGGGCGGCGTGCGTCTCCTGGCTCATGAGGTCGTGGCGCTCCGAGGCGTGCCCCATCGGCAGCACGTAGTCCGCGAACCACGCGGTCTCGCTCCAGGTGGGGGTGAGGCAGGCGTGCCGCTCCACCTTCGCCTCGTCGGTCAGCATCTCGATCCACGACATGCCGTCGGGGTTCGTCCACACCGGGTTGTAGACGCGGGTGAAGTACATCGCGAGCTTGCCGCGCCCTTCCTTCAAGAAGTGCGGCAGCAGGAAGCTCATCTCGAAGAAGGCGAGCGGGTACTCGCGTGGCATGAGGAGCTCGCTCCATACCTTGCCGGGCGGCGGCATCATGGGCGGGGCGGGCACCGCCTTGTTCCACCCGCTGGGCGCGGTGCCGCCCGGGGTGGCCACCGCGCCCGCCAGCACCACCACCAGCTCGAGCGCGCGGGCCACCTGCCAGCCGTGCAGGTTCCCGGCGGCCGCGTTGCGCCACACGTGGGTGGAGAGCGCGCTGCCCGCGCGACCGACCTCGCGCGCGACCTCCTCGATGCGCGCGGCGGGCACCCCCGACTCCTGCTCCGCCCAGGCGGGGGTGCAGGTCGCGTAGAGCGCCTTCACTGCCTCCTCGAACGAGGCGAAGGTGTCCGGCAGGTCGGGGCGCTCCTCGCGCAGGTATTCTTCCCAGTTCACCCACCGGCGGACGAACTCGCGGTCCCAGGTGCCGTCGCGCAGCATGACGTGGGCGATGGCCAGGAGCAGCGCGGTCTCGCTGCCCGGCCACGTCGACAGCCAGTAGTCCGCCATCGAGGCGGTGTTGCTGAGCCGCGTGTCGACCACGCACACCTTGGCCCCCGCCATCTTGCCGTCGATGATCCGCTGGGCGTGCGGGTTGAAGTAGTGGCCGGCCTCGAGATGCGCTGAGAGCAGCAGGATGAAGCGCGCCTTGCTGTGGTCGGGCGAGGGCCGGTCGAGCCCGTGCCAGAATCCGTAGCCGGCCCGGGCCGACGCGGAGCAGACGTTGGTGTGGCTGTTGTGGCCGTCGATGCCCCACGCGTGGAAGACCCGCTGCAGGTAGACCAGCTCGTGGCCCGGCCGGCCCAGGTGGTACATCACTTCCTTCGGCCGCCCTTCGACGAGCGCCTTCCGGATCCGCCCGGCGACGTCGTCCAGCACCGCGTCCCACGTCACCCGCTCCCACTGCCCCGCGCCGCGCTCGCCGGCGCGCCGGAGCGGATACAGGATGCGCTCGGGGTCGGTGATCTGATTGAGGGTGGCGGGGCCCTTGGCGCAGTTGCGGCCACGGCTGCCCGGATGCATCGGATTGCCCTCGAACTTCTGGATCTGGAGCGTCCGAGCGTCCACGTAGGCGAGGAGGCCGCAGGCCGCCTCGCAGTTGAAGCAGATGGTGGGGATCAGCGCGAAGCGCCGTTTCACCTTGCGCGGCCAGGCCTTCGGATCGAACTCCTCCCAGTCGTCCCAGCGCGACGCGGGGGGGAAGCGCTCGAGCCCGGAGGCGGGCGGCCCGAGCTGCCGGGCCACGGGGTGCAGCGGTTCCGCCGGGGTCAGGTCTTGCATTACGACATTTTCTCCCTTGAGGTCAGGACCCCAGGCTAGCTCAGCGGGACCATCTGCCCGGCGCGGATCCACAGCTCCTCCCAGAGCCAGAGACCGGCCAGGGCCAGCGCCGCGGCCAGCTCCGAGCCGAACGGCACCGACGCGCTCAGCAGCAGCACGAGTGGCACCGCGATACCCGCCACCACCACGCCTCCCCACAGCGGGGCCCGCAGCGGCCCGTGGGTGAGCAGCCGGGCCGCGCGTGCCGCGTCCTGCGTGCCGTGGGCGGAGCTCAGCTCGGCGCCCAGCACGACCGCGCTCACCAGCAGCGAGCCCCACAGGACGAGACCCAGGCCGCCCGCCACGATGGACGCGCTGCCGACCACGCGGGCCGCCAGCAGGAGGCTCGCCGAGCCCGCCACCAGCGCGGCGACCAGGAGATGCGGCAGCAGCAGCGGGCTCTGCCAGAAGTCGCGCCCTTCCGCCTGGCCGAAGAGAAACGCGCTGTAGCCGGCGGTGGCGGCGGCCACCGCGGCCATGGGCCAGGCCAGCAGCTGCAGCGCCACGAGATTGGAGAACAGGCCGGCCAGCAGCCAGAGCGCACCGAGGACGCCGGCCGCGAAGAGGACGAAGCCGCCCAGCACGAGCCAGGAGCGCAGGTTCGGCTTGAAGAGCAGGTAGAGGAAGCGCTCCGGCCGCTTGAGATCGAAGACCAGCAGCAGGCTGGTGAGCAGCAGGAAGGAGAGCCCGATCGCGGGCACGGCCAGCCCGGTGAGCGCGTCGGCGGTCAGGAGCCCGGCGCCGAGCCCGAGCGAGGCGACCAGGAAGACGCCGGCCGCGATGGACTTCGTCCACAGGTACGCGGAGACCTTGGCCCCCCAGGGCCGCTCCGGATGCGCGACGTCGTAGACGGTGCGGGCCAGTCCTAGCAGATCGACCCGATCGCTGGGCCGCTCCGCGGGCGGATCGGTCCGGAGCGTGGCAGGACGGTTGGGCTTGCCCGGATCCGGGATACGGCCCACCTGCGAGAAGAGGTAACCGCCGCGGAGCTCCTGCCGGTCGGGGGTGAGCGCGTCCGCTTCCGCGCCCACGTAGAACAGCTTCGGCCGCGTCCCCTGCTCCGGCTTGCGTACCTGGGTCGGCTGGGAGGTGACGAGTCGCGCGATCGTGCTGTGGGGGTCGTCCAGGTCACCGGGCACGATCGCCTGGACCGGGCAGACCACGACGCAGGCCGGCTCGAGCCCCGCCTCCACCCGATGGGCGCAGTAGTGACACTTGGCCGCCGTCTTCGTCTCCGGGTCGATGTAGAGCGCGTCGTACGGGCACGCCTGCATGCACGACTTGCAGCCGATGCAGCGCTCGGGGTCGAAATCCACGATCCCGTCGGCCCGGCGATAGAGCGCCACCGTGGGGCAGATCGTCACGCACGGCGCGTCGTCGCAGTGGTTGCAGCGCATCACCGTGAAGTAGCGCCGGGTGTCGGGGAACACCCCCTTCTCGATGTACTTCACCCACGTGCGGTTGACCCCGAGGGGGACTCGGTTCTCCTCCTTGCACGCCACCGTGCAGGCGTGGCAGCCGATGCACTTCCGCTGATCGATGACGAAGCCGTATCTCACCAGCGTCTCCGTTCCTCAGTCGCCCTCATCTTTTCGTATTGTTCGGCTCGTGCCGGAGGCCGGCCCTCACCTCACCGGACCACGTCGTACCAGACGCGGAGCATGACGAGCGTGATGATGCTGGCCAGCACACCGCGCAGCACTTCCACCGGTACGCGCCGGCTCACGCGGCCTCCGAGCGGGGCGCCCGTGAGCGAGCCCAGTACCACCGTGACCGCGGGCCCGAGCGGCACCTGGCCGGTGAGGGCCTTGCCGAGAAAGCCGGTCAACGCGGAGAGGCCCACCATCGCGAGCGAGGTGGCGATGGTGACCCGCATCGGGATCCGCATCACGCCCACCAGCACCGGGACGAGCAGGAAGGCGCCCCCCGCGCCGACGAGACCGGCCACGAGCCCGATGGCGCCACAATAGGCGACGGCGGCGGCTCGGCTGAACTCGACGTGCTCGCGCGGGCCGCGGCCCGGCGGGTCGGCCGGTGAGAGGAACATGAGGGGCAGCGCGACGGTGGCCATGACCGCGAAGGTGGCGAGCAGCGCGCGGGCGGAGACGTGCGACGACCCCAGCGCGCCCAGCAGCGAGCCCGCCGCCATCGCGGGGCCGCCGGTCAGGGCGAGACGGTGGTGGACGAGGGCGTGCCGGCCATGGCTCCACGTGCCCACGAGCGCCGCCGCCAGCACCTGGGTCATGCTGAGACCGGCCACCTGCTGGATGGGCAGATCACCGGCTCCGAGCAGCGGCGGCACGTAGTAGAGGAGCGGGATCATCACGACGGCGCCGCCCACCCCGACGAGACCGGAGACGAAGGCTCCGCAGAAGGCCAGGCCGAACAAGATGAGCGAGAAGGTCGCCGTCACCCAGACGACCCCGCCGATCCTCCTTCATGGTGGCCCATGGGAGCCACCATGATAGCGCGAGTCGTGCTAGCGGAGGCTCGAGTAGTAGGCGGCCAGGTCGCCGAAGGTCTCGTCCGGGATGGTCTTCATCAGGGCTTTCAGCGCGGCGAGGGTCGGGTCGCCCGGACTGCGCCGATCCTGCTTGAACAGCAGCATCTGCTCGCGCAGATAGCCGGGCGCCTGCCCGGCCAGGCTCGGGATGAGCTTGGCCGCGTCGCCCTGCCCTTGCGGCCCGTGGCAGATCGTGCACTGAGCCGCCGCGGTACGCCCGCGCCCGACCGCGTCGGCCGGAGACGTCACCGGTGTCGCCTCCCGCTTCCGCGCCGCGAAGTAGGCGGTCACGTCGTCCACTCCCAGATTGAGCACCTGCTTGGCGTAGGGCTCCATCTCGGGCGAGAGGCGCTTGCCGGTCGCGTAGTCCTCGATCTGCTTCTTGAAGTACGCGGGCTCGAGGCCGGCGATGATCGGCATCGCGCTCGAGCGGCTGTTGCCGGCCGGCCCGTGACAGGCCGCGCAGGTGACCGCCTTGACCGCGCCGCGCTCGTCGAGCGGTCCCGCACCCTCGGCCCCGGTCCACGTCACGGAGCAGAGCAGGAGCCCGGCGACGATGACGAGGGTGACGCGCATCAGGAGACTCCTTCCGGACCCGAGGCCGGCGGCGCTCATGCGAGGATGTCCGCCCAGATGGACTGGGTCCAGCCGATGGCGCGCTGGGCCACCAGCGGGCTCTGCGCCGGCGTGAGCTTCTGCTCGATCTGCACGACCTTGCCGTTCTCGATCTTGTAGGCGTTCACCACCGCGATGGCCTCCCGGTCGCTCACCCAGCTGTAGCAGGTGTTGCCGGGCGCGAGGGTCGGCGGCTCCTTGCCGTTGATGAGGTTCACCACCGCCGCCGCCGTGATCTTGCCCATCGCGTTGGCGATGTTGCCCGACTTGGGGACGGGCAGGCCGATGGTGGCGTCGCCGATGACGTGGATGCCGGGCTGCTTCACCGACTGGTAGGTGACGTGGTTCACCTCGCACCAGCGCTTGTCGCCGCCGACCAGATCGGCCTGCACCGCGATGGCGCCCGCGCGCTGGGGCGGGATCACGTTGACCACGTCGTAGCGGATCTTGTCGAACTCGGTGCGGACTTCTCGAGCGCCCGGATCAACGCCGATGACGCGGCTGGCCGGCCGGTAGTCGATGTTCGGGTAGGCCTGCCACGCGGCGCGGAACAGCGCGGCCTTGGAGATGATGTTCTGGTTGGCGTCGAGCACGATCAGCTTGGACTTGGGCTTGTTGGTCTTGAGATACCAGGCGACCAGCGAGGTCCGCTCGTAGGGCCCCGGGGGGCAGCGGTAGGCCGCGAGCGGGATGCTCAGCACGAACACGCCGCCGTCCGGCATCGCGGCCAGCTGCTGGGCGAGCTGCACGGTCTGCGGGCCGGCCTTCCAGGCGTGCAGGACCTTGTCCTGGTTCTGGGCCAGGCCCTCGATCTGCTCCCACTGGAAATCCACGCCCGGCGAGACCACGAGCCGGTCGTACTGCAGATACCCTTCGCCCAGCCGCACGCGTTTCTGATCGGGCTCGATGGCGCTGGCCGTCTCGTGGATGATCCGCACCCCGTGCTTGCGGAGGCCGTCGTAGCCCATGGTGAGCGAGTCGATCGTGCGGACGCCGGCCAGGACCAGGTTGCTGAACGGACACGACACGAACTGGCGGTTGGGCTCGATGAGGACGACCTCGATGGTCCGGTCGAACTGGCGGACGTACTTGGCCGCGGTGGCGCCGCCCCAGCCGCCGCCGATCACGACGACGCGCGGGCCCTTCTTGGGCGCGAAGTCGCCCTTCATGGACGCGGCGCACCCGGCGAGGGCGCCGCCGGCCAGGGCGCCGAGACCGAGTCCGGACGTCCTCAGGAACGCTCGGCGAGTGACTGCGCGCATGGCTTCCCTCCACGCCTGGGCTGGAAATTCTCAATTCTCGACCGGGATCGACGAGAACTTACAGACCGGTACTCCCGCCTGTCAAGAGAATTGAGCGGTTACCCGGCCTAGTGCTTCTCTTTCTCCGCGCGGTGGGCGGCGACCACCTTCTCGGCGAGCTGGCTCGGGACTTCCTCGTAATGCGAGAACTCCATCGAGTAGCCGCCGCGCCCGCCGGTCATGGAGCGCAGGGTGGACTCGTAGGTGAGCATCTCGGACATCGGCACCTGGGCTCGGACCGCCACCACGTCGCCGTCCGGCTCCATGCCCACGATGCGCCCGCGCCGGCCGTTGAGGTCGCCGATGACGTCGCCGGCGCCCTCGGACGGCGCGGTCACCTCCACGTTCATGACCGGCTCGAGCAGGCAGGGCCTGGCGTCCATGAAGCCCTTCTGCAGGCCCATGGAGGCGGCGATCTGGAACGCCATGTCCGAGGAGTCCACGTCGTGATAGGAGCCGTCGTAGAGCGTGACCTTGAGATCCACCACCGGATAGCCGGCGAGGATGCCGCGCTTCATGCAGTCGCGGACGCCCTTCTCCACCGACGGGATGAAGTTGCGCGGGATGGCCCCGCCGAAGATGTCGTCGACGAACTCGAAGCCGCCGCCGCGGCTGAGGGGCTCGACGCGCAGCCACGTGTCGCCGTACTGGCCGCGCCCGCCGGTCTGCTTCTTGTACTTGCCCTGCACCTCGGCGCGCCCCTTGACCGTCTCCTTGTAGGGGATCCGCGGAGGCAGCAGGGACACCTCGACGTTGTACTTCCGCTTCATCCGCTCCACCACCACCTCCACGTGGAGCTGGCCCATGCCCGACACGAGCAGCTGTTTGGTCTCGGGATCGTAGTGGTGGTGCAGCGTCGGGTCTTCCTCCGCCATGCGGTGGAGCGCGGTCGAGATCTTGTCCTCGTCGCCGCGCGTCTTGGGCTGGATGGCGAAGGAGATGGCGGGCTCCGGGAAGATGATGCCGGGCAGCACGATGGGACTGCCCTCGTCGCAGAGCGTGTCGCCGGTGAGGGTGTCCTTGAGCTTGGCCACCACCCCGATCTCCCCCGGCCCGAGGGCCTCCACCGGCTTCTGGGCCTTGCCGGAGAGCCAGCCCAGGTGACCGATCCGCTCGCGGCTCTCGCGGCTCGCGTTGAAGACCTGGCTGTCGGATCGGAGCGTGCCCGAGTAGACCCGGAACACGGAGAGCTTGCCCACGTGCGGGTCCGAGATCGTCTTGAACACCATCGCGCAGAGCGGCGCTTTCGGGTCGGGCGCGCGCCGGGCCGCCGCCTTGGTGCGGGGATCCGTCCCCTCCACCTCGCCCTGGTCGGCGGGCGACGGGAACTCCTTCACGATGAGGTCGAGGAGCGCCGCCACCCCGATGTTTCGGGCGGCCGAGGCGCACAGGACGGGCACCACGCCTCCGGACATGATGGCATTGCGCAGGGCCGCGAGCGTCTCGGCCTCGCCGATCGAGCCTTCCTCGAGGTACTTCGCGAGCAAGTCGTCGTCGGTCTCGGCGGCCGCCTCGGTCAGCTTCTCGCGATAGGACTTGGCGCTGTCGGCGAGGTCGCCCGGGATCTCCGCGTCCTTGACCTTGCCGTCGGCCGAGACGAGGGCGCGCATCGCGATCAGGTCCACCACCCCCGTGAAGCCACTCTCGCTCCCGATCGGCAGGTGGAGCGGGACGAGGCGGCCCTTGAGCCGCTTCTGGAGCGACTCGAGCGTCCGGTAGAAGTCGGCGCGCTCGCGGTCGAGCCGGTTGATGACGATCGCGCGCGGCAGGTTGTAGTCGTTGGCGAACTTCCAGACCTTCTCGGTCTGCACCTGCACGCCCGCCACCGCGTCCACCACCACCACCGCCGCACTGGCCACGCGCAGCCCCGCGCGGGCGTCCGCGACGAAGTCGCCGTAGCCCGGGGTGTCGATCAGGTTGAGCCGGTGGCCCTGGTGATCGCAGAAGGCCGCCGCGGTGTTGAGCGAGATCTTGCGCTTGATCTCGTCGGCGTCGAAGTCGGTGGTGGTCGTCCCGTCGTCGACTCGGCCGAGCCGGGTGGTGGCTCCGCAGCCGAACAGGATGGCTTCGACCAGCGACGTCTTGCCCACGCCGCCATGGCCGACGAACGCAACGTTGCGAATCTTGGCGATGTCCAGAGCCATGCCCGCCTCCCGAGAAGGAGATGGTGTAGCGGGGATGCTACCACAGCGTTACGAGGCCTTCCAGCCCCGGCAGCGGTCCGCAATTCGCGGTCCCGCGCGCGGCGCAGCGTCCGATAGCGCACCGCGCGAATTGCGTCACGACCGTGAGGACGCGCCCCGTACCGCGGCGCCTACTGCGTGGAGAAGCTGCTCCGGCGCGTCGGGATTGATCGAGCAGTCGGGTCCCAGGAGGAGCCAGTGGCCGCTCATCTCGCGCGTGGCGGCCGCCACGCGATCGACGAGGGCCGCTTCCGTCATGCCCGCGATCTCGGGCTTGGCCGGCAGCCCGCCCACTACCGCGCGGCCCGTCCGCGCGTGGGCGGCGGCGAGCGTTGGATTGCCGGGGACGGCCGCGAAGCTCCACGCGGTGACCGGATAGTCCGCGAACTCGTCGAAGTGGATGCCGGCCCCGCAGACGTGGAGCAGGTTGAACGGCGCGTCTTCGACCGCGCTCAGGATGCGCAGGTCCCAGGGGCGCTGCCAGCGCCGGCACTCCTCCGCGCTCAGGAGCGCCCGCGTCGCCACGTTGGTGGCGTAGAAGAGCCCGTCGGCTCCGCCCGCGAGGCAGGCGCGGGCGTACTCGCCGAGCGTCTCCGCCATCGCGTCGAAGGCGCGCGCGGTCTCGCGGGGCGCCGCACGCAGGAAGCCGAGCGCCTGCTCGCGCCCGCCACGCGCCAGCATCGGCAGGATCATGGGGGGCGCGAACACGGTCCAGATGATCGGCACGTCGGGGCCGACCGCGGCGCGGATGAGGCGCAGCGCCTCGAGCTGCTCGCCGAGCGCGCCGCCATGGGGGTCGGCGACGGGCAGCCGCGCGAGGTCGTCGGCGTCCGCGATGGGCGCGTGGGTGACGGTGTACTGCGTGGCCTTCTCGCCGGACGGGGCATAGGTCAGCCCCCACATCTCCGCGAAGCACTGGGCGCGCGACTGCGGCTTGAGGAAGTCCCAGTCGAAGGCGCGGGCGAGCCGGAGCGTCTCGTCGGCCAGGCCGCGGGCCGAGTTCTCGGTGGCGAAGTTGTGGAGCCAGAACGCGAGCGGCACACGGTCGACCGCCTGCCCCCGGAGCGCCGCCATCACCCGCTGCCGCTTCGTCATCGTGGGTGTCGAGCTCATCGCGCGCGTCGCCGTCCGCTCAGCGCGCCGCCCGGTGAATCGGAAACGCGGGCGGGATGATCTGATCGACGCCGGCACCGTCCCAGCGCCACGTGGGCACGTGGCTCCAGTAGCGCTCGGTGGCCGCGCGAGCCCTCGCGTACACCGCGTCCTCGTCCACGCGGGTCGCGCGGCCGCCCTGCACCAGCACCTGACCGTCCACGATGACGGTCTCCACGTCGCGGCCGGAGGCCGCGTCGACCAGCGCCTTGATCGGGTCCGCGTAGACCGAGCCCCCGACGTGATCCAGCGTGATCAGCAGGATGTCCGCCTTGGCGCCCGGGGCCAGGCGCCCGAGATCGGGGCGGCCGAGGAAGCGGCAGCCGCCGACGGTCGCCGCGTTGAAGACGTCCCGGGCGAGGCCGGCCTGGTAGTTACCGTCGGCCACCTTGGCCAGGATCGAGGCCCAGCGCAGCTCGGCGACGATGTCGAGCGGATAGGTGTCGGTGCCGAGGGCGAGGGTCACGCCGGCCTCGAGGTAGCGCTGGAAGGAGCGGAGCGTCATGGCCATCTTCGCGTACTTGTAGGGACAGTGGCCCACGGTGGCCCCGCGCTCGGCCAGCACCCGGAGATCGTCGCCGAAGGGATAGCGTGTCCACTCGTGCGCGGTGGTGAAGACGACGTGGCCGAGCAGGGTCCGCTCGTCCAGGAAGCCCAGGTCGCCCAGGAAGCGCACCGGGGTCCTGCCGTACTCGTCCATGATCCGGTGGAACTCGACCAGGTTGCCGCCGGCGTGGGTGTGGATCGGCGCGCCGAGCTCCTGGGCCGCCTCCTTGCCCGCCCGCAGCAACGGCTCGGTGCACGTCTCGACCTGGGCCGCGTTGAACAGCGCGCGCAGGCGGCCCTGGGCCGCGCCGTCGAACTTGCGGCCGAAGTCCACCGCCTCCCGCAGGCGCTCCCGGCCCGCGGTGGCGTCCTCCTCGTAGGTGAGCCGTCCCCGCGCGTCCATGTAGGTGTCGCGGTCGCGGAAGGGCGGGCCGCCGTAGACCCGCACCCCGAGGTCGTCCACCAGCCGCGCGTAGCCGTCCCAGTCGCCCCGCAGGCCGCCCACGTCGATGATCGTCGTCGTGCCGTTCCTGAGCGCATGGAGAAAGACGAAGGCCCGGATGGCCGCGGTGGCCTCCGGGGGAGACGGGGTCATCTTGCCCTTGAGCGGCGCCGCGAAGCTCATGTAGTTCGCGGTGCGATAGTCGTTCTTGGCCATGTCGAGCAGCAGGTAGTCACCACCGCCGCCCGCGGTGTGCACGTGCGTGTTGATGAACCCGGGCGAGACCAGCTTGCCCCGGGCCGCGATGCGCGTGTCGGCGGGGCCGCTCCACGGGCCCCCGGCGTGCACGACGCGGTCACCCTCGAAGACCACGGCCCCCTGCTCGTGCACCTCGTGGCTCCGGCCATTCCACGCGACCACCCAGCCGCCTTCGATCACGGTCCGCATGCTTCGCTCCTTTCCGCCCTCGGGGGATCGTCGCCCGAGCCGCATGCTAGCCCGACCCCGGTCATCCCGCAATCGCCCGGCGCCGGTTTGACGGGAACGCGGGTGGTGCGATGATGTCCGTCGTCATGGCCGACGCCGAACCACAGAACATCTACGACGACCCGGCTTTCTTCGCCGGCTATTCGACCCTCGAGCGTTTCGGGACCGGGTGGGAGCGGGCCGTGGAGCACGCCGATCTCCTGGCCCTTCTGCCCGGCGTCGACGGCGGCCGGGTACTGGACCTGGGCTGCGGGGCCGGCCAGCTCGCGTACCATCTCGCCACGATCGGAGCCACCGAGGTGGTAGGGATCGACGTCTCGGAGCGGATGCTGACTCTGGCCCGCTCCGACCGGGCGCATCCGCGCGTGACCTACCAGCGAGGAGCGATCGAGGAGACGGGGTTCCCGCCCGCGCGATTCGACCTGGTGGTGAGCTCGCTGGTCATGCACTACGTGCACGACTACGCGGGTTTGATCCGGCGCATCGCCGAGTGGCTGGCGCCCGGCGGCGTCCTCGTGTACTCGACCGAGCACCCCATCTTCACGGCGCGCCTGCCCGGCGACGGCTGGGTGCTCGACGATGCCGGGCGGCGCACCGGCTGGAGCCTGGACCGCTATGCCGAGGAAGGCGCCCGCGAGGAGACCTGGTTCGTGGCGGGCGTACGGAAGGTCCACCGCACGGTGGCCACGCTGATCAACGGCCTCCTGGAGGCCGGGCTGGTGATCGAGCGCGTCGTCGAACCGGTCCCCAGCGAACAGTGGCTCGACGCCCATCCGCGGGCAAGCGACGAGCGGCGCCGGCCGGTGTTCTTGATGGTCCGCGCGCGAAAACCCTGAGGCGAGGGCGAGAAGCGACCGAGCGGACCCGACTAGGGGCGGACGACCTTGCTGGGCAGGATGCCCACGTGCTCGACCTCGGCCTCGACGCGGTCCCCCGCCTTGAGGAAATTCCCGCTGGCCGCGCCGACGCCCTCGGGGGTGCCGGTGGCGATGATGTCGCCGGGCAGGAGCGTCATGGCCTGCGAGAGCACCTCGATGCACTGGGCGACCGGGAAGATCATCTTCGAGGTGTGGCTCGACTGTCGCAGCTGACCGTTCACCCTCAAGGATATCGCGAGCGCCTGCGGATCCGGCAACTCGTCGGCGGTCACCAGCACCGGGCCCATCGGGCAGAAGGTGTCGAGCGACTTGCCCTTGAACCACTGCTGGTGGCGTTTCTGGAGGTCGCGCGCGGTCACGTCGTTGATCACGGTGTAGCCGAAGACGTGCCGGAGCGCGTCGGCCCGCGCGATGTCACGACCGCCCGCGCCGATCACCACCGCCAGCTCGACCTCGTAGTCGAGCTCCTTGGTGATGGCGTGGTGGACGACGTCGTCGCCCGGCCCCACCACCGCGGTGGCGGGCTTGGTGAAGTACACCGGGTGCTCGGGCGCCGCCGCGCCGCGCTCGGCCGCGTGGTCGGCGTAGTTGCGCCCGAGGCAGAAGATGTTCCGCGCGGGCGCCGGGATGGGCGCGAGCAGCCGGACGCGCTTGAGCGGATAGGCCAGGCGCCGCTGGGCCAGATCCTCGGCCGCCTGCTGGCCCACGAGCCGCTGCCCGTACTCCCACGCCTCGCGGGTGAGCGCCCTGATGGCGTCCCCGCCCTGGACGATCTCCAGCACCGTGCGCGGGAAGCCGCCGCGGCCGCGGCGCACCGTCCCCCGCTGGGTGGCCAGATCCTTGGCGAGGCCGCCCAGGTCGAGCACGTGCTCCTGCCAGAGTGCCCCCGGCTTGGGCTCGCCGCGCCCGCGCCGGAAGGTGACGAGCCGCACGACCTAGCCGCTCACCGCCACCGCGCCGCTGCGCGGGGGCAGGGTCTTGCCCGCGGCCTTGGCGATGTCCTCCAGCTCGCGTGGCAGGCCGAAGCGCACGTCCTCTTCGACCACGTGGACTTCTCTGACGTCGGAAGGGTGCGCGCGGCGCAGCTCCTCGACCACCTCGGTCACCAGGAACTCGGGGGTGGAAGCGCCCGCGGTCACCCCGACCCGTCCGGCGCCCTCGAGCCACTCCGCGCGGATGTCGTTCTTGTCGTTGATCAGATAGGACGGCGTCCCCAGGACGGTGGAGACCTCGACCAGCCGGTTCGCGTTGGAGCTGTTGGCGGCGCCGATGACGAGCAGGACATCCACCTCGCTCGCCACCGTCTTCACCGCGGCCTGACGGTTCTGGGTGGCGTAGCAGATGTCGTTCTTCGTGGGACCGACGATCTTGGGGAAGCGCTCGCGCAGGGCGTCGATGCAGTCGCGCGTGTCGTCCACCGAGAGCGTGGTCTGGGTCAGATAGGCCACCTTCTCGGGATCGGGCACGTCGAGCTTGTCCACGTCCTCCGGGTGCGCGATCAGGAACATTCGGTCGGGGGCCTCGCCCATGGTGCCGACCACCTCGTCGTGATCGGCGTGGCCGACCAGAATGATGGAGTAGCCCTCCCTCGCGTAGCGGACCGCCTCCAGGTGCACCTTCGTCACGAGCGGGCAGGTGGCGTCGATCACGCGCAGCCCGCGCCGCTGCGCCTCCGAGCGCACCGCCGGCGCGATCCCGTGGGCGCTGAAGATGACGGTGGCGTCGTCGGGCACCTCGTCCAGCTCGTCGACGAAGTGCGCGCCCTTGGCCCGCAGCGCTTCCACCACGTGCCGGTTGTGCACGATCTCCTTGCGCACGTACACCGGATGCGGGCAGACCTGGAGCGCGAGCTCGACGATGTCGATGGCGCGGTCCACCCCGGCGCAGAAGCCCCGGGGCCCGGCCAGCACGATCTGCGGTAGCGGCAGCCTGGTCATGATGCCCTCACTTGAAGTGGAACGAGACCCCGACCACGCCCGAGTTGGAGTTGAAGCCCCGATTCGGGCTCGACGTGTTCCCGTTCGAGATGTGCTGGAAGCGGAAGCCGGCGTTGAGCGCGACGGTGTCGGTGACGAAGTAGGACAGCCCGACCCCCCCCTCGGCCACGAACGTGAAGGTCGAGTCGATCTCCGGCACCCTGAGGTTCGTGGCTCCCGCCCCCCCCGTCGCCTCGAGGTACGGGACCAGCCGGCCCAGCCCGATGAAATGATAGCGCAGCGCCAGCTTCAGGCCCTCGGCCGTCGCCGAGTGCGGCGAGCGGTAGTACTGGAACCATCCCTCGATGCCTGGCTCGACCGCGCTCCGGAGCCAGCCGGCCCCGAACGGCGAGAAGAACAGGTAGGAGACCCGAGGGGTCACGTTGATGAACGAGATGTCGCTGACCGTGCGCTGGTCTTCGACGTCGTTGATCGCCCCCCCGCCGATCTGCAGACCGAAGATCGTCGTGCCCCGGGCGAACGCGGCCTCGGCATCATAGGCGGGCGCGGGCCGGGCCGAGGACAGCACGGCCACCGCGGTCACGGCTACCAGTCCACATCGCGCCACTCTGCCCATGATCGTCATCCCCGTGGGTCCACCAGCACCTTCATGGTCTCACCGCGCTCCATCAGCGCCAGCGCTTCTTTCACCTCGGCCAGCCCCATGCTATGAGTCAGAAGCGCTCCGGGCTCGATCGCTTTGCATTCGAGCAGTTCCACCGCGCGTCGAATCATGGCCGGCGTGTGGTGGAAGGCCCCTACCAGGGTGAGCTCTTCGTAGTGGGCCCGGCGCGTGTCCACGCGCACCGAGCTACCCGGCGCGCAACCCCCAAACAATACCACGGTGCCTCCCCGGCCCACCTCATCGATGGCCCGCTCCCACACCTCCGGCCGCCCGGTCGCGTCCACCGTGACGTCCGCCGCGCGCCCTCCGGTCAGCCCGTGCAGATTCCCGCCCGACTCCGCGACCGCCACCCAGTCCACGCACTCGCCCAGGCCCATGGCCTTCACCCGCTCGAGCCGCCAGCCGGGCTTGCCGACGATCACGACCCGGGCGCCCCGCTGGCCGGCCGCCATGGCCAGGAGGCACCCCAGCGGGCCATGGCCGAAGATGACCACGGTCATGCCGGCCTCGACCCGGCCCCGCTCCACCCCGAGCAGGGCACAGGCCAGGGGCTCGGCGAACGCGGCGGTGGAGGTCGCGAGCGTCGGACCGATCGGGACCACGTTGTGCGCGACCAGCCGCGGGGGCAGCGCGAGGTGCTCACCGTAGGCCCCGTTGACGAACAGCAGGTCCTCGCAGAGGTTGGCCCGCCCCGCTGCGCACAGGCGGCACCGTCCGCAGGGCGCCGAGTTGGCGGCCACGACGCGGTCCCCTTCCTTGATCGACCTCGTTCCCCGGCCCACCTTGCTCACCACCCCGGCCAGCTCGTGGCCGAAGACGGTGGGCACGCGTGGGATCATGACCGGGTGGCCGCGCCGCAGCGTCTTGACGTCGGTGCCGCAGGTGAGCGCCGCTTCGATCCGGACGACGAGACCGCCCGGTTCGGGATCGGGGACCGGAATGTCCTCGAAGCGGAGGTCGCCGGGGCCGTAGAAGACCTGGGCACGCATGTCAGGGGACCACGCCGCCCGAAAGCACGGCGGCTTTCATCTCGGCGTCGCAGCCCGCCGGGGGCGGACACTCGGATCCGCTTCTCTATCTAGTGCGGGGGCCCGACTCGCTGAATCCGCTCGCCTCGCCTTCGGCTGCGGCCCGCAAACCGACCCCCCGCACTCCCCCAATGGCGGACAATCGGCGCGGGCCATGAACCGGATCACCGCGTGGGCCAGCGGGAGGCGAGCCAGCAGCGGAGCGCGATGGCCATGCGGCGAGCCGCCGGGAGGGCCACGCGGCCGCCGAAGACGTCGAAGCGCCGCGCCTCGATGGCGCGCAGCAACGCGAAGTAGGTACGCCCCATGATCTCGGCGGCAAAGAGCCGACGGGCGTCGGCGCCGGGCAGCGCCGCCCACGCCCGCTGGTAGTAGTCGCGGGCGCGGGCCGCCTCGAAGGCCATGAGCTGGACGAACTGGGGCGTGTAGTGACCCTGCGCCAGGTCGTCCGCGGTGACGCCGAAGCGCCGCAGGTCGGCCTGCGGCAGGTACACACGCCCGACACGGGCGTCGGCCTGGACATCGCGGAGAATATTGGTGATCTGAAGGGCGACGCCTAGGTTGACCGCGTACTCGCGCGCGCGCGGGTCCGAGTACCCGAAGATCTCGATGCAGCAGAGCCCCACCGCGGAGGCCACGCGGTAGCAGTAGGGATAGAGCGCGTCGAAGGTCTCGTAGGTGGGATGGTCCATGTCCATCTCCACCCCCGCGATGATCTCCTCGAGGGCGGCGCGCGGAATCGGAAACCGGCGGACCGCCACCTGCAGCCGCTGGCCGGCCGGGTGCTCGGGCCGACCCTCGTACACGCGCGCGATCTCGTCGCGCCAGCGCTGCAGCTCGGCGCGCTGGGCCGCGCGGTCCTGCCCCAGGTCCACCGCGTCGTCGACGATGCGGCAGAAGGCGTAGCAGGCGAAGATGGCCTCCCGCTGGGCGCGGGGCAGGCAGAGGAAGGCGTAGAAGAAGTTCGACCGGCTCCTGCGCGTGAGCCGCGCGACGAACTGGCCCGCGTTCACTGCGTCATCCCTCTCCTTGCTCGCATCGGTTTGCTTCTTCAAGCTCTTCATCAGCGGGGGCCTAGAAATGGCCCCCGCACTCCCCCAGTTCCGTTCTTGGTGACCCCACCGGCGCCCGCTGAACCAAGCTCGGTCCCGCACTCCCCCAGTTCCGTCCGGCCTGCGCGCGTCGCGCTCGGTAGACCAAGCACGCTACCGCTCCCTGCGTTTGGCGTTCGCGTAACCGTGCTCGGTGAACCAGGCAACCGCGTCGGCCAGTCCGGTCTCCGCGGGCGTCTGCGGCAACCCGAGCTCGCGGACCGCCTTGTGGGCGCTGAAGTACATGCGCTTGCGCGCCATCCGCACCGCGGTGAGCGGCACCGCCGGCGGCCGGCGGGTGAGGCGGGACGCGCCCTCCATGCCCGCCGCGGCCAGCCACGCCACCGCGTAGGGCACGCGGAAGCGCGGCGCGGGCACGCCGGTCAGCGCGGAGAGCATGCGGAAGATCTCGAGCAGGGAGAGATTGCGATGGCCGAGGATGTAACGCTCGCCCACGCGGCCCTTCTCCGCGGCCAGGATGTGGCCGCGGGCCACGTCGCGGACGTGCACCACGTTGAGGCCGGTGTCCACCGAGCCGATCATCTTGCCGTTGAGGAAATCCACGATCATCTGGCCGGTCGGCGTTGGCTTGACGTCCCAGGGGCCGATGGGTGCCGACGGGTTCACGATGACGATCGGCGCCCCGCGCGCGGCCCACTCGTCGGCCACCCGCTCGGCCAGGAACTTCGAGGCCTTGTAGGCGCCCACCATGTCCGCGAGCGTCACCGGCGTCGTCTCGTCGCCGGGGGTGCCGTCCTTCGGGATGCCGACCGCGCCCACGGTGGAGGTATAGATGATGCGCTCGGCGCCCGCCTCGGCCGCCGCGGCCAGCAGCTGCCGGGTGCCGTCCACGTTGGCGCGATAGATCACCCGCGGATCCGGCGCCCAGAGCCGGTAGTCGGCGGCCACGTGATAGACGTGGCGCGCCCCCGCCACCGCGTGTCGGAGCGAGGCGGCCTCGAGCAGGTCGCCCTCCACGATCTCGACCTGGCAGCCGTCGAGCGCACGCCGGTCGCCGCCGGGCCGCGCCAGCACCCGCACGGTGTGGCCGTCGTCGAGCAGCTCGCGCACGAGGTTCGCCCCCACGAAGCCGGTGCCGCCCGTCACGAGGACGTCCACGGATCGGGGGCTAGGCCGCGAGCGCGGCGAGGAGGCGCGCGACCGCGATGAGCGCGCGCCGCGTGGCCTGGCGCAGGGCCAGGGCCCGCGGCAGCACGCGCGGCCGGGTCACCGTGAGAGTCAGCGCGCGCACGGTCGACAGCCGGCCGGCCGGCGTCACGAGGCCGATCAGCTCGGGCGGCAGGCTCTCGCGGGCGGTGTCCGACACACCGCGGACCACCAGGGTGGGACAGCCCGTCGTGGCCGCGTGCGCGAGGATCACCGACGACTCCATGTCCACCGCGACCGCGCCGGTCGCCGCGAAGAGGGCGGCCTTGGCCTCGGCGGTGGCGACCACCTCGCGCGAGGTCGCCATCGTGCCGCGCCGCGCGGTAGGGGCCAGGGCGATCGCGCGGGCGTAGGCGGTCGGCGTCACGTTGAGGCGCTGGGCGGCGGGGCCGAGCACGCTCTCGGGCAGGACGAGATCGCCGGACTGGAGATCAGGCGCGAGGGCCCCGCACACGCCGGCCGAGACCACCAAGGGCCGATCGAGGCCGGACAGCAGGGACGGCCAGCGCGCGGGGAGGAGGCCGGCGCGCAAGCCGACCGGGGCGAGCCGCAGGTCGCCGCGGCCGAAGGCGGGAAAGGGCAGCGCGGGCAGCGCGGGCAGCTCGAGCTGGCGGGCGAGGGCCCGCGCCTCGAGCTCAACCGCGGTGAGGATCAGGATCCGGAACACTCCGCGCCGCGGCCCGCTCGGCCTTTTCCCGCTCCTTGCGCTCGAGCCACGCCTTCCAACTGTTCCCGGCCGCGGTGTCCTTGCCGGTGAACTTGACGTTGGCCAGCTCGGAGTACCGGAGCGTGAAGGGGCCGTCGCCGCTCTCGTCGAAGTATTCCAGGAAGGGCTCCGGCCCGTAGGTGTTGCGGTTGAAGATGTAGCCGACCACCTCGGTCCCGTCGGTCTTGACGATGGTGGTGTTGCCCCGGTAGTCGAAGGCGAACTCGACGACCTCCGCCAAGGTGAGGTACTGCCCGACGTCCGGCACCCAGCCCTCGAGACTCATGTGGTCCGCCTACAGCTTGCCGGTCAGCGTGACGCCGACCGTCTCGGCGAAGCCCTTCAGCGAGCTGAACGTGTAGTCGACGGCGGTGGCCTCATAGCCGCAGTGCACCATGCAGTCGCGGCACTTCTCGTTGCCGGACTTCTTGCCGTAGTTCTCCCAGGGGGTGGTGTCCATCAGCTCCTGGAAGGTCCGGGTGTAGCCCTCCTGGAGGAGGTAGCAGGGGCGCTGCCAGCCGAACATGTTGTAGGTCGGGTTGCCCCACGGGGTGCACTCGAAGTCGTGCTTGCCCATGAGGAAGCGAAGGAACAGCGGGGACTGGTTGAAGCGCCACCGCTTCTTCGGCTTCGAGAGCATGCGGGAGAACAGATCGTGGGTCCGCGACTGCATCAGGAAGTGCTCCTGGTCGGGGGCCTTCGAGTAGCTGTAGCCCGGGGAGATCATCATGCCCTCGACTCCCAGGTTCATCATCTCGTCGAAGAACTCGCGCATCCGCAGCGGCGAGGCCCCGTCGAAGAGCGTGCTGTTGGTCGTCACCCGGAAGCCCCGCGCCACCGCCTCTCGGATCGCGAGCACCGCCTGGTCGTAGACGCCGTCGCGGCACACGGCCTCGTCGTGCTCCTCGCGCAGGCCGTCCATGTGGACGCTGAACGAGAGGTACTTCGACGGGGTGAAGAGGTCGAGCTTCTCCTTCAGGAGGATGGCGTTGGTGCACAGATACACGTACTTCTTCCGTTTCACCAGGGCGGCCACCAGGCGGTCGATGTCCGGGTACATCAGGGGCTCGCCACCCGGGATGCTCACCATCGGCGCGCCGCACTCCTCCACCGCCGCGAGGCACTTCTCCACGCTCAGGTTCTTGCGCAGGATCTGGGCTGGATACTGGATCTTGCCGCAGCCGGCGCAGGCCAGGTTGCAGCGGAAGAGCGGCTCGAGCATCAGAACGAGCGGATAGCGCTTACGCCCCGCCAGCTTCTGGCGCGTGACGTACGTCGCCACCGTCCACATCTGAGACAGCGGAACGCTCATGATCGACGATCCTTTCGCCCGCTCAGGGCGTCGGTCTCCCGCTGCTGATCGCGGGAGCCGCTAGGCGCTCGGCAGACCAGCGGCCGACCGTCGCTCTATTGACGCTATACAGTAACAGAAAGGCTACCACGTGAACCACTATTCCCGCGGCGGCGATCAGCCACTCGCCGATCCAGAGGGTGATCGTCAGGTTCACCGCGAGGACGAGGTAGTAGAGGGCGATCCCCGGACCGGGCGACCCTGGCCGCGCGTCCGACCGCACCACGACGGCCCCGCCGATGGTGAGCCACCCGACGATCAGCCAGCCGAGGAAATTGGACAAGGGTACCCCGAAGTAGAGTCCCCCGTCGGGATAGTAGAAGATGTGGCCGAGGAACCACCGCTCGCCGCGCACGGCCAGGGGATCGATCACCACGTCCAGCAGCGTCATGAGGACCCCGGAGAGGAGGACCACGCTCGCCCGCCCGGCGCGGGTCGCGTCCCACGCGGGACCGAAGGCCCGGCGCGCCAGGCAGAACGAGGCGTAGGCGAGAAACGGGAACGACAGCGGCGAGAAGGACGGGACGTTCCCGACGAACAGCTCGGCCCCGCGAGTGGCACCCGTGTAGTGATAGAGACCGAACGGAACGCCCACGCGCGTCGAGACGAGCTCCGCCACCAGGGCCACGCCCCCACCCCAGAACAGGAACGCGAGGGTCCGGGCGCGGCCAAGATCGCGCACCCCCGCCACGAGAAAGATGGCCAGGAAGCAGAAGACGTAGGGGCGCAGCGTGAAGGTGCCCGCGAGCTGACTCGCGGCCGACCAGAGAGAGGCCTGGGCGAGGCCGATGGTAGCCACGCGCTCACCATACGGAAGTCGCCGGTTTTTTTCAAGAACGGCGCAGAGATTGGGTGAGCCGTATGCTAGTATCTAGCGATGTTTTCGTCCCCCACACGCGAGATGTGGCCGGCGCCGCTGCGTCCGGTGGCGGCGCTGGGGCGCCTCAGCCTCGAGGTCGTCGAATCCCTGGGGCGCTTCGGCCTCTTCTTCATGCAGGCCGTCGGCTACACGGTCACGCCGCCCTTCAAGCTCGGCCGGCTGATCGACCGGATCAACTTCATCGGCTTCCGGTCGCTCACCATCGTGGTCCTGACCGGGGCCTTCACCGGCATGGTGCTCGGCCTGCAGATCTTCCTCACCCTGTCGCGCTTCGGGTCGGAGGCCTATCTCGGCCCCGCGGTGGCTCTGTCGCTGATCCGGGAGCTGGGGCCGGTGCTCTGCGCGGTGTTCGTGACCGGCCTGGCCGGCTCGGCCCTGACCGCCGAGATCGGCATCATGAAGATCACCGAGCAGATCGACGCGTTGCAGGTCATGGCCCTGAACCCGATGCGCTATCTGGTGGTACCGGCGCTGGTGGCGGGCCTCATCGCCTTCCCGCTCATGGTCTCCATCTTCGACGTGGTGGGCATCTTCGGCGGCTACCTGGTGGGCGTCGAGCTCCTCGGCCTCTCTCCCGGGACCTACTTCGGCGAGATGAAGACCTTCGTGGACTGGTCCGATCTCATGACCGGCTACTGGAAGGCGCTCTCCTTCGGGCTCATCGTCCCGTGGGTGTGCACGTACAAGGGCTTCCACTGTGGGCACGGGGCGGAAGGGGTGGCGCGCGCCACCACCCAGGCGGTGGTGCTGTCCTCCGTGCTGATCCTCGTGTGGGACTACTTCCTGGGGTCCGTGCTGCCGTGATCCGGGTCCAGGGCCTCCACAAGCGCTTCGGCCCTCAGCCCGTCCTGCGTGGCCTGGATCTCGACATCGCCACCGGCGAGATCATGGTGATCATCGGCCGGAGCGGCGGCGGCAAGTCGGTGCTGCTGAAGCACCTCATCGGCCTGCTCCGGCCCGACGCGGGCCACGTGTTCGTCGACGCCACCGAGATCACGCGGCTGCGCGGCCGCGAGCTGGACCGGGTGCGGGAGCGCTACGGGGTCGTCTTCCAGGGGGGCGCGCTGTTCGACTCCATGTCGGTCTTCGACAACGTGGCCTTTCCGCTGCGGGAGAAGAGCCGGCTGGGGGCGGCCGAGATCCGGGGACGCGTGGACGAGAAGCTCGATCAGGTCGGGCTGGCCGGCATGGGCCACAAGAACCCCGCGGAGATCTCGGGCGGCATGCGCAAGCGGGTGGCCATCGCGCGGGCCCTGGTGACCGAGCCGGAGATCGTCTTCTTCGACGAGCCGACCACCGGCCTCGATCCGATTCTGGTGAACACCATCCATCATCTGATCGTGGAGCTGCACCGCAAGTTCCACTTCACCGCGGTCATGGTGAGTCACGAGATTCCCGAGATCTTCGAGATCGCGGACCGCGTCGCCGTGCTTCACGACGGCGTGATCGCGGAGGTCGGCCCGCCGGACGCGGTGCGCGCCTCCACGAATCCGGTCGTCCAGCACTTCATCCGCGGGGAGGTAGAGGCGGTGCCCGCGGAGCCACGACGGTAGCCGGGGAGACCAAGAATGAGGCGATCCGCATTGGATCTGGGGGTGGGCATCTTCGTGCTCGTCGGGCTGATCGCGCTCGGCTGGATGTCGGCCAAGCTCGGCCGGGTCGACTTCCTGGGTAATCGGGGCTACGTGGTGAGCGCCGATTTCCCCACGGTGGGCGGCCTCAAGGCGGGCTCCACCATCGAGATTGCGGGCGTCGAGGTGGGACGGGTGGATCGCATCGTGCTCCAGGACTATCAGGCCCGCGTGATCATGGTGATCCAGCCCCAGGTGAAGCTCCAGGACGACTCCATCGCGTCCATCAAGACCAAGGGGCTGATCGGGGAGCGGTACGTGCGGATCAGCCCGGGTGGCTCCGACAAGCTCATCCAGGCCAATGGGCGAATCCGCGAGGTCGAGCCGCCCGTAGACATCGAAGAGCTGCTGTCCAAGTACATCTTTGGCAAGGTGTAGACTCTCCAACCGGGAGGGAGGGGTTCGATGAACTGGCTTCGAACGATGGCGGTCATGCTCGCGGTGACGGGGCTCGCGACGGCCGGGGTGGCGCCCGCCGCGGCGGGGGTACCGACCGACCAGCTCCGGGGCGCGGTGGAGCGCGTGCTCAAGACTCTGGACGATCCCGCGCTGAAGGGCGAAGGCAAGGTGGGTGAGCGGCGCGTCGCCGTCCGCAAGATCGCCAACGAGATCTTCGACTTCGGCGAGATCGCCAAGCGGTCGATGGCCCGGCACTGGCAGCCGCTGTCCGAGGCCCAGCGCAACGAGTTCGTCGGCCTCTTCGCCGACCTGCTCGAGCGCTCCTACATCTCCAAGATCGAGACCTACGGCGGCGAGAAGATCCAGTACACCGCCGAGCGCGCGGACGGCGAGTACGCCACCGTCTCCACCAAGATCATCACCAAGAACGGGACCGAGGTGCCGGTGGACTACCGCATGGTCAGGCGGAGCGGGGACCGCTGGCTCGTCTACGACGTGAGCATCGAGGGCGTCAGCCTCGTCGCGAACTACCGCACCCAGTTCAACAAGATCATCCAGACCTCGTCCTACAACGAGCTGGTCTCCAAGCTGAAGAACAAGCAGGACGAGCTGCTGGCCGAGGACACGGGCAAGAAGAAGAAGCTATGACGAAGGCCGGCCTGCTCCGCGGGATCCTCAGCCGTCCCGGCCTCGTGCCGATGGTGGGCGCCCACGACGCGCTCTCCGCCAAGCTCATCGAGGCCGCCGGCTTCCCGGTCGTGTGGTCCTCCAGCTTCGCGGTCTCCGCGGCCCAGCGGGCGGTGCCCGACGTCAACCTCCTCACCATGACCGAGAACCTGGAAGCGGCCCGCTACGTGGACGAGGCGGTGGCCGCCCCGGTCATCGCGGACGTGGACAATGGCTACGGCAACGTGGTCAACGTGGTGCGCACGGTCGAGGCATACGAGCGGGCGGGCATCGCGGGCATCTGCATGGAGGACAACGTCTTCCCGAAGAAGTGCAGCCTCTACCCGGGCATGAAGCGCGAGCTGCTCTCGGTCGAGGAGTTCGCCGGAAAAGTCCGCGCATCGGTGGCCACCCGGAAGGACGCCGACTTCGTGATCATCGCGCGGGTCGAGGCCCTCATCGCGGGCTGGGGCATGAAGGAAGCGCTGCGCCGGGCGCACGCCTACGCGGAGGCGGGCGCCGACATGGTCCTGATGCACTCGAAGTCCAAGACCGCGACCGAGATCCTGGAGTTCATGCGGCTCTGGAATCGACCGACCCCGGTGGTGGTGGTCCCGACGCTCTATCCGTCGGTGACCTTCGAGGAGCTCGAGGGGGCCGGGGTCAAGATGGTCATCTGGGCGAACCAGGTGCTGCGCGGCGCGGTCCAGGGCATGCAGCAGACGCTCGAGACGCTCGCTCGCGAGCGGCGCCTCGACGCGCTCGATCCGCACATCGTCCCGCTCGAGGAGATCTACCGGCACGTGGGGGTGGACGAGTTCAAGGCCATCGAGGACGAATACCTCCCCGCCTCGGCGGGCCCGGCTCGCGCGGTCATCATCGCGGCCGGCTCGGGCAAGTCGCTCCTGCCGCTCACCGAGGACCGCCCCAAGTGCATGCTCGACATCAAGGGCCGGACCATCCTCGAACGCCAGGTGGAGACGCTGCGGGCCTGCGGGGTCCAGGACATCGTGGTGGTGCGCGGCTACCGGAAGGACGTGGTCGCGGTGCCCGGCGTCCGCTACTACGACAACGACCGCTACGACGAGACCGGCGAGCTCGGCTCCCTCTTCACCGCCGCGCCCGAGCTGCGCGGCCCCATCCTGTTCCTCTACTCGGACATCCTCTTCGAGCAGAGCGTGCTCGAGAAGCTGCTGCGGGCGGAGGCGGACTGCGCCATCGTGGTGGACCGCGCGTGGGTGGACCAGCGCGAGCGGCTACTGCCCCTCTCGAAGCCCCTCGACCTGGTGGTGACCGCGCGGGCGCCCGAGGCCGGGCTGCGCGCCCTGCCGGGGGCGGGCGACGACCAGCTCGTCGCGGTCGGCCAGCGCCTGGCCCCGGGACGGGCCACCGGGGAGTTCATCGGGCTCGCGCGGTTCTCCGAGCGCGGCACCGCCGCGCTGCGAGCCGCCTACGAGGAGCGGATGGCCGCGGGCGCGCGGCCCTTCCACGAGGCGGATAGCCCGGAGCGCGCGGCCTTCACCGATCTGCTGCAGGAGCTGGTGGCGCGCGGCGAGACGGTGGCGTGCGTGGACGTCTACAAGGGCTGGCTCGAGGTCGATACGTTCGAGGACTACCAGCGGGCATGGGCGGCGATCAAGTCCTGACCGGCGGCGCGCTCGCCGCGCTGCTCGAGGCGCAGGGCTACGACTTCTTCACCGGCGTGCCCTGCTCGATGATCTCGAGCCTCATCGCCACCCTCGAAGCGCACCCGCGGCTGCCCTATATCCCGGCGGTGCGGGAAGACGTGGCGGTGGGACTGGCCGCGGGTGCCTGGATGGCCGGACGGCGCCCGATGGTGCTGATGCAGAACTCCGGCCTCGGCACGAGCCTCAACGCGCTGGTCTCGCTGGCGCTCATGTACCGGCTGCCCGCGCTCCTGCTCGTGACCTGGCGCGGTCACGCCGGCAAGGACGCTCCCGAGCACATCTTGATGGGTGAGATCTCGCCGAGCCTGCTCGACATGATCCGCATCCCGCATCGCATCCTGTCGGCGAAGACGATCGCCGACGATGTCGCCTGGGGTCGCGCGGAGTCCGACCGCCTGAGCCAGCCCGTCGCGCTCCTGCTGCCCCCGC
>Ga0207646_10000249_pt1 | contig 73284 bp, 82 predicted proteins | sample KBSK5502metaG_FD_184343 | JGI IMG/M metagenome (GOLD analysis project Ga0207646, IMG submission 184343) | Corn, switchgrass and miscanthus rhizosphere microbial communities from Kellogg Biological Station, Michigan, USA - KBS K5-50-2 metaG... | ecosystem: Host-associated > Plants > Roots >... | reverse complement strand
GTCCTGGGCCTGGCTGTCGACCGTATCCAACTCTTTTGATCCGGCGCCAAAGGCCGTGTTGACGCCCAACTGGTCCCTCGCCCGATAAGCGGCCATCGCGGCGTTCTGGTCCGAGATGGCAATCGCAAGGTGTCGGCGCATCAAGGAATCCAGGACGGCAAACCTCGCGGGTGGCTGAGAGCGATCGAGGTCGTCGAGCCACTGCTGCATCGCGGCGGTGTTGAGCGCCGCCACGGCTGGGCATCCGGTGTCGGTGATCGCGCAGTAGCCCCCCGGCTGGCTGTCCAGCCTCTGCTGGTCGGCGCGAACCAGCGCCTGGTACTGCTTGATCGCAAGACCGTCGGGCACCGCAGGGCGGGTGTTCATGAACCACGCGTGAAGGCCAAGGACCAGCGAGGCCATGATCAGCACGACCAGGAGGGCCGCCACGAGCGAGACTGTCCGTCCGACGCCCGCTAGCCAAGGATTCTGGGTTCGGCCAAGGGCGACGCGCGGATGCCGCTCATGGGCGGCGTGGTCGAGTCGAGCTGCGATCCGAGTCGATAGGTAGGCCGGATATCTCGCTTCGCCGATCGCCCTGCGCAGACGCTCACCAACCTGGGCTTCATTCATGAGGAGAGGACCTCCGGACTCAATCGCAAACGCTCCATCGCCCGATGGGCGCGCGATTTGGCTGCCTTGGGCGAAATGCGAAGTGTCTCGGCGACCTGTTCGTACGACATGTCGAGGTAGAAGCGCAGGACCAGCACCAAACGCTGGTCATGAGGCAAGCGGTAGAGGGCCTGCCGTAGATCCACGCTCGAGGGGTCGATCGGAGCCGTCGCATCGACCAGGTCGTCAGGAGCTTCGGATCTCCTGATCACCGACCACCATCGGCTTCTCCGTTGACTCCTGCATTCGTTGGCGACGATGGTGAACAGCCATGGCTTGAGGTCCGATCCACGGCGGAACCGCCCGAACGCGCGCCAGGCTTTGAGCGCGGCCTCCTGGACCGCGTCCTCCGCGTCTGATTCCGATCGGAGCATTCCATAGGCGAGGCGGTAGGCGCCGGGGAGAAGTGGCTCGATCAAGATCACGAAGGCCTGCTGGTCGCCTGCCAAGGCCTCCTGGACGAGCGGAGCGGCGAGAATCATCGCACTCCTACTATTCCCCAGCCCGGCTGAAGGTTCCGGCATGGTTCAGGAATCAGCATGCTTGAGCTGTCGTGACCGCCGACACTCAGCGTGAAGGAGGGTTCCGCTCCGCGTCCACTTCGTCTAGGAGCGAGGTTTAGCCACCCGCCACGGTCGTGATGATCCCGTCAGACAGCCGGAGCGCGCGAACGTGTCCGGCGGTCGTGGGATCCATGCAAGCGCAGCCATCGGAGATGTAAAGCAAACCACCCGAGGTGATTCCCATCCCAGTTGGGTAGGCCAGCAGGGCCTTGGTTGCTGTGCCACCGTCGCCGCTGAAGCCGGCGACGCCCGTCCCGGCCACGGTGGTGATGATCCCGTTCTTGTCGATACGGCGAATGCGATGGTTGTCCGAATCCGCGAAATACAGGTTCCCGGCCGCATCGAAAACGATGCCCTTGGGATTGTTCAGATGGGCGGACGTGGCTGCGCCGCCATCGCCGGAGAAGCCGCACACACCTGTCCCGGCGACCACCGTGATTCCCCAAACTGTCGCAGCCTGGGTGTGCTTCTGGCTCGGAGTCATGCGGACGATGCGACAACCACCGGCGGGGTTTGGGTACGGGCCGGTTGCAACCGGTGCCTGGTCCGCAACGTACAGATCGCCCGCCGAGTCAAATGCCAGATAGCCCGGCTGTAGCGCCGGGGCCGGCAATGACGACAGGTCGAGGCTGGCGGATCCGCCGCGCTGGTCAATGCTCCTGAGTTCACTGTAAGAACTGCCCACGTACAGCACGCCGGCGCTGTCGAACGCGAGCCCTTGTGACCCGTATCCGGTGGTCACCGTGGAGATGATCCCCTGACGATCGACGCGTCGGACCGTTCCACCAAGGTTGTCGACGAGGTAGAGCTTGCCTTGACTGTCTACCGCGAGTGCCCCGGGGTGAGCGAGGTACGCCTGGGTCGCGGGTCCATCTTTGCCCACTCCTCCGCCGGCGATACTCACCAGAGCGCCGCCCGGCAGCAGTCGAAACACCCGGTCGCCCACGAAGTCGGACACGTACACCGTGCCATCCGGCGCGACTGCAATTCCTTCGGGAGAGATCAGCCTTGGCGGTGAGGCGGTGTGCGATCCAACGCCCTGGTTCGGCGAACCGACAGCCTGGCGAGAGTAAACAAGGCCCGCGATCACCGCCACTGCCAGCAGCGCCGCGACAAGCCCACTGGCAAACTGGCCGGCCCTCTGAAACCGTTGCGGCCGCGCCCACCGCTCGGTCCGGTCCTGCATGGGGACCGAGCCGATCACGCGTGCGCGGAGGCCCGGTCGCGGTGGCTCCGCGTCGAGCGCTTCGTGCATCCGGTCCCGAATCAGCTCGTCCACTAGGTGAAAGCCTCCATCGGTCTAAAAAAAGGGCGCATCGCCGCAATGCCCCGGTTGATGCGCGATTTGACCGTGCCGATCGGAACTCCCGCGATGGCAGCGATCTCATTGAGCGGCAGGTCGAGGTAGTAGTGCAGCACGAGTACTTCGCGATGCTCGGGCCCAAGCCTGCGTAGAGCAGCGCGGAGGTCTGCTCCCATCACGATTTGCTCTTCAAAGCCGGCTACCGACAGCGCCGGCGGCTCAATTCGGAGCACGGACCACCAGCGGCCGCGCGCGGTCGTCCGGCACTGGTTTGCGACGATCGCCAGAAACCACGGCCGCATCTCGCTGCCTGGCCTCACGTTGGCGAGCTTTCGCCACGAGCGCACCGCCGCTTCCTGCACTGCGTCTTCCGCCGCTTCGCGGTCATGAAGCATCCCGTACGCAAGCCGAAAGCCCTGGTCCACCAGGGGCCCGATCAACTGGTCGAAGGCCGATCGATCCCCGTTCTTCGCTCTGGTGACGAGTTCGGCATCGGCCGTTGATGTCATCCGTTTGTCGTTTCTACGCTGACAAGCACTGGAAAAGTTCCCAACTGATTGCTGGAACTCAGTCCGGCAGTCGACACGTATTCACGGCGAAAAGTATCCACGCCAGTTGGATACCGCGATCTAGGAGGACCAAATGCAGACAGGTGTGACCCTGCGCAGAGCGCGATTCCCGGAAACACCGTGGTTGTTGGCAGTGTTTCTTCTCGTGTTTGCCCTCGGAGGCGCTAGCGGTTTTGTGGTCAGAGCGGTAAGTGTGCCTACCGCCGCCTCAACCGAGCGTGTCGCGCTGGTGCACGTAACCGAGCCGTGCCCATCCGGCAGCCACGCAGTCGTCTGGTACACAGCGAAGGCCTGGGGTTGTATGAGCGACCAGGACGCGGTGCAGCGAAGATGACCGAAATGGCGATTGCTGCTCTAGGTCCCAACTTCCTCCGCGGCGGCGTGCGGGGCCATCAACAAGAAGGACTGAGCTACGGCGGCCCCGGCGCCGAGGTAGGGTGCTCAGATCAAGTCGGGCGCCTTTCCCTCACCACCGGCTTCAGATCGCCCTTGAGCGCATCCTCATACGCGGCCCACAGCACCCCATACGCCGCCAGTAGGCCTTCGGGGCGGGGCTGGCTCAGAGCCACCTCGAAGCGCTTTGTGTACGCATGGTCGCCAAGCTCATCTCGCAGCAAGGCCTGAGTCTGCGCCTCCCATTTCGAGGCCGACGCGAGGTCTTTGCGCTTCTCGATCATCAGCCGGCCCCGGCTCATCATCTCCTCCAGGCGCGCGATGAATCCGTGCCGGTCGAATCCCTTCGGCGCGCGGGGCGGGCCCTCGCGGCTTACCGTCTTCCATTGGACGGGGCGGCCGTATGACGGGGCCGACGCGGAGGGGCGCCAGCCGGCGGCTGCCCGCTGTCGGTCGTATGCCGCGCGCTTGGTGCTGTTCGTCAGAACGTCGTGCGCCAGGTTGATCAACTTCGCGTGCTCGAGTGCGTCCGGATGGTTGCCGCGGTCAGGGTGCCAGTACTTGAGCTGCCGACGCCAGGCGGCGCGCAACTCCGTCTCCGTTGCGTCAGGCGGGACGCCGAGCACGAAGTAGTAGTCGACTAATGGACGGCGGTCGTCAGGCGAGGCCGCACCTCCTTCGTCTCACCCGCAGAACGGACTGTGGAAGCGCAGTCTCGCACGGCGGGCAGGGCTTGTGGCAAGTCCCCTCGCCAGTGGGATGATGGTTGTGGAGCTAGCCGTTTTCGCAACGCTTTGCGCGGCTTTGGCCACAGCCCTTGCCGCTAGTGTTGCAGCTGCAGACCTATGGCCGCGTTGGTATCTGCTGCACAGCCCACGAATTTCCATCAGGGTCGCTGAAATAGACGAACGAGCCCCAAGGATGTACCTGGACCTCGCCTGTCTTCACGCCGCGACCCGAGAGGTCTCGGCGCACCGCTTCAACGTCGTCTACGACAACCTGAAGGCCTTTCTGGGATCCAGGAGCCATCTCGGTTACGCCGATGCCCATCACTATTGAGCATGCCGATCCAGGCGGGGTGAGCTGCACGAAGCGCAGTTGATCGTTGACCCGGTGATCGTGGTCCAGACGGAAGCCAACCTTGTCGACGTAGAACGATTTGGCGCGGTCGACATCGGTCACGGGCACTGCAACGAGTTCGAGTTTCATGTCCATGCGCCAAATCTAGTTGCTTGAGGCAGGCAGCCGTATAGGTGACGTAGTCAGCTCGTTGAGCTTTCGCATGGTGTTCGCGCTGCGGATGGTGATCTTCTTGTACAGGGGCGTGCCGACGATTCTGTTCATCTGGCTCCTGCCCACGTTCTCGCGATCGACGCGCCAGACGACAGCCCAGGCGTGTACCTGAGCTCGTCAACGCCGGGCTTGATCGGGAGACGGTCGAGGATCCTGCGATCGTCGAGCTCCTTCCACAGCAACAGGACATAGGTCCGCATCGTCTTGTCGTCGGCCCAGTTACGCGGAATTGCGTCGACCATCTTCTTCAGGGTCTTGTGGTCCGTGACAAGCACCTTGATCGCCATGCCCGTGTGCTGCTCGAGCGCCTTCTCGATCCGGGCCGTGAGCTGCTGAACGGCCGATGCTCGGGTCGAGAAGATGACGTTGCCCGAGTTGATGTAGGTCCGTACATCTGACAGACCGAGGGCGACGAGGGCCTCTTTGATGGCCGCCATCGAGACGATGCCCTTGCCTCCCACGTTCACGCCCCGCAGAAAAGCGGCGTAGGTCATCGGCGCATAGCTGAACCGTAGCGCAGGCTTGGCTTTAGTCTGATCGTCGTGGATCGCTCCTTTGTGGCGGCGAACGGGCGCGAGCTCGCGCGGATGCGGGCGCTCGTTTCGCGTTTGAGCGACCAGCAACTCGGCGCGATGGTCAACGAGTACTGGAGCGCGGCCGGAGTGCTGGGCCACATCGCGTTCTGGGACGGCTGCGCCCTCTATTTCGCCGGCAAGCTCCAGCGCCGCGAGCCGTTCACGGCGTCCGAGAACGAGCCCGGGGACGTGGACTGGATCAACGACTCCTCGCGTCCGTTGATTCACGCGATTGCTCCACGCGCTCTGGCCGACCTGGCGGTGAGGATTGCGGAAGAGACCGACGAACTCGTGGCCTCGCTGCCGGACGAGCTTCTTGCGGGCCTTGATGAGAACAGCCCGCTCAACCCGAGGCGCGCCGACCACCGGAGCGAGCATCTGGACGAGATCGAAGCAGCCATTCGGGTGTGACCATCCTCGACGAAGTCTCCAAGCTGGCGTGCGACCTGGTCGCGATCGAGTCCGTCAACCCGGACCTCGTAGCGAGGGGTAGCGGCGAGGCAGTGATCGCGGCGTTTGTCGGATCGTGGCTGCGCGACCACGACCTGGTGGTTGAGAGCGTCGAGCCGGTGCCCGGCCGGCCGAGTGTCGTCGGCGTACTTCGAGGAAAGGGCGGTGGGCGGAGCTTGATGCTCAACGCGCACATGGACACGGTCGGAGAGGGAGGCATGCGCGATGCGTTCAAGCCTCGCGTCGAAACTGGGCGGATCTACGGTCGCGGCGCCTATGACATGAAGGGCAGCCTGGCCGCCATCATGGTCGCGGCCGCCGAGGCAAGGCGCCTCGACCTGGCCGGCGACCTCATCGTCACGGCGGTTGCGGATGAGGAGGTGGCCAGCCTCGGCACGAGCGCGGTCCTCGAGCGCTTCACGGCGGATGCCGGGATCGTCACCGAGCCCACCGAGCTGCGGCTGTGCGTGGCGCACAAGGGGTTCGTGTGGCTCGAGCTGGAGGCGCGGGGCGTGGCGGCCCACGGTTCGAGGCCGGACCTCGGCGTCGATGCGATCGCGGCGGTCGGCCCCATCCTCTCGCTCGTCACCGAGCTTGACGGTGCGCTCCGCAGCGGGCCTCGCCACCCGCTCCTCGGGACCGGTTCGATACACGCCTCGCTGATCGAAGGCGGCCAGGAGATGAGCACGTATCCCTCCAGATGCCTTTTGCAGCTCGAGCGGCGAACGGTTCCTGGCGAGGATGGCCATTCGGTCCTGGCTGAGCTGCAGCAGGTCGTCGCCGCCGCGCGCCGGCGCGACCCACGCCTCGAGGCGTCGGTCCGAGTGACGCTCGAGCGCAACCCTTCTGAGGTCCGTCCAGACAGCGACGTCGGGCGCGCCGTCGGCACCTCGGTGGCAGACGCGCTCGGGACAGACGCGGAAGTGGCCGGCGTCCCCTACTGGATGGACATGGCCCTCCTCAACGAGGCGGGCATCCCAACGGTGGCTTTCGGGCCGTCCGGGCAGGGAGAGCACGCCGACGTCGAGTGGGTGGACTGCGCATCGCTGAAGCTATGCGTGAACGCCTACCTCAACGCCGCCGTCCGTCTTTGCGGTCGCGTCCCGCGACCATAAGCTGTCACGCGAGCCGCTAACGGTTGGCGGCGGGATGCGGGGCTCAAACTCGGTCGCCAGCGCGGGCGGCCTCAACGTGCGCGAGCTGCTGGTGCGTAGCGGCCCAGCCCGCGAGGCGGCGCATCCCGTCGTCGGAGCTGGTGCCGGGCTCGGGGCTATAGATATACAGCGACAATCCGGTGTCGGCGGCCAATTCCATAGCCTCAAACAGCAGGTGGAGCTCTCCGACGATCGGATGGCGGAAGTGCTTGACCCCGCTGTTGTGCTGGCGCACGTTGTGCGTCGCCCACCGCTTCCGGAACTCGTCGCTGCGGGTGGACAGCTCCCCGACCAGGTCCGTCAGCGCGCGGTCGTACGGGTCACGACCGGCGCCGGTGTGCAGGATCGCAACCGTTTCGTCGGCCGCCGATTCCCAGTTGAGATAAAAGGAGCGGGAGCGCTCGTCGAAGAAGATGAATCGGGCGTGGTTGGCGGGACGCGCCGAATGGTCGTACAGGTCGCAATACAAGGCGTAGCCGAGCTGATTGGCGGCGAGGATGTCCAGGCGGCGATTGCCGACGAATGCCGGGGCGCCGGTGATCGCGTCGAGCGCCAGCTGAACGCCGAGGCGGATGCGCTGTTTTGGCGCAGTCTGGCGGCGCGGTCGGTTACTCCTGGCGGCGGCGCGGGCGAGATCGAACAGATGGGCCCGCTCGGCGTCGTCTAGCTGCAGCGCACGGGACAGCCCCTCAAGAACGTCCTCGGACACCCCCTCAAGATTGCCCCGCTCCAATCGGGTGTAGTACTCGATGCTGACCGCGGCCAGCTCCGCGACCTCCCCGCGGCGAAGCCCCGGCACCCGCCGGCTACCGTGAGACGGCAGTCCTCTCTGTTCCGGGGCGATCCTGGCCCGGCGCGAGGCCAGGAACTCACGGATCTCGGTCCGGTTGTCCATGCCCTCAATACCCTAGAACGTCGGCAGTCCGTGGAGAGAGTCCCTGCCAGTACCCCTCACAGCAGAGACTTCCCCACTGTTCCGAAGCCTGGTTCGATTGGCGACAGGCCATGCCGGGCACTGACCGCAGGCTCATCGCCACAACGGAGGATTTGAGGAACATGACGGAAAAGAAGGTTTGGTTCATCACCGGGGCCGGCCGCGGCATGGGCGTCGAGATCGCGAAGGCGGCGCTCGCCGCCGGCGATGCGGTCGTGGCAACTGGCCGCGATACAGATCGGGTGGCGAAGGCCATCGGGGAGGAAGGCGATGTGCTGGTGGTGAAGGTCGACATCACGAACCGCGACGACGCCGAGGCGGCGGTGAAGGCCGCCGTCGACCGCTTCGGGCGCATCGATGTGCTGGTCAACAATGCCGGCAACTTCTATGCGGGCTACTTCGAGGAGCTGACGCCCGAGCAAGTCGAGCGGCAGTTGACGACGAGCCTACTCGGCCCCATGAACATTACACGCGCCGTCCTGCCGGTGATGCGCCGGCAGCGTTCCGGCCACGTCATCTCGATCTCATCGGGTGCTGGCCTGCTCGGCTTCGAATTCTGCTCCGCCTACGCAGCCTCAAAGTTCGGGCTTGAGGGATGGATGGATTCGCTCCAGCCGGAGGTGGCGCCATTCGGGATCCACACCACGATCGTCAATCCCGGCTTCTTCCGCACCGAGCTCCTGACGAAGGAGTCAGTGACCTATGCCGAGCCGTCGATCGACGACTACGCCGAGCGAAGGGCGCAGCAACTTGAATGGTGGAAGGCGCACAGCGGGCAGCAGCCAGGTGACCCAGCCAAGCTCGCTACGGCGCTGATGACAATAGCCAGTGTGGAGGAGCCGCCGCACCGCTTCATCGCCGGCGCCGATGCGATCGCTCTCGCAGAGCAAAAGATCGCCGCTCTCCAGGCGCAGATCGCCGCCTATCGTGATCAGTCGACGTCTCTCGCCCTCGACCTCGACACGCGGGAGGAGGTAACTACGACCAACGAAAGGCAAGATAGGCGAAGGGAGGCGCACAGATGACTGCTTGGAAAAATGATGAGCTCACCAAGTTTGGAGCGGCCGAAGAAATCCAGATCGCACCACTCCGGCGGGACGGCACGCCCGGAAAACCGGTGACCGTGTGGGTCGTCCGTCACGGCGACGACCTATACGCTCGATCCGTCAGGGGTCGCAGTGGTCATTGGTTCCGGGGCATCCAGGAGAGGCACGAGGGTCGGATACGAGCCGGACGTGTTCAGCATGACGTCACATTCGTCGACGCTGATCACCATTTGGATGAGGAAGTCGACGCTGCCTACCGGGCCAAGTACCGCCGATACGCCGGAAGCATCCTCAACAGCGTGCTGACTCCAGAGGCGCGATCTACGACGATCAAGCTAGTGCCGCGCCCTACTCGCTCCTAGTTCAGAAATCTAACATCGGCGATTTGACGCGTTGTGACGCGTCTTGGACTGTGAAAAGCACCTTCTTGGGTACGCGACTCACGTGCATTTGATGACAGCGGTTCGCATCAAATGGCACGTCCTGTCGCGTAGGGGCATCTCCTGGCACACAAATGGTGCTCGCGCAGGGAGTCGAACCCTGAACCTTGGGATTAAAGGAGATTGACCGGTCTTGCCGGAGCGCGCCAGGACTGGTCAGGAAATGCCTCCCGCACCCAGTGGTCTGGCGCTCTCGTGCCACAGGCTGTCTCAGCTAGACATAGGAAGTCCTGGGTAAGCTGTCACATAAGCTGTCAAGAAACCTACGGCGCGTCTCCAACCTGGCCACCTGGCCCGCCGACTCGCGACACATCGCTTATGCAGGCCCAGGTCTGTCCGATATACGAGACAACAACGTGACTGCCGGGCGGACATGGTCCCATTGATCGGTTGGTTGCAAGCTGTTGGGTTGCGGCTGGGATCGGCCGGGTCACAGCTCTGACGACATAGCCGCTAGCGCCACCGAGTACAAACGCCAACAGCAGGGCGGCGAAGGCCGCCACCATGCTCGTCGAGATCCTCAGTCCGTCGAACGTTGTCCTAGCGGCCATCGTTAGTAACCTCCTGTGCTTCAGCCGGTATACCCGGGCGGTGGAGCCCATCGGGCACCCTAGGACTGCTCGCGCGTGGGTTCACCCGGACAACTACGGGGGTCGGCTACTGGTAGTTAGGCGTCTAGACTGGCCTCGGGTTGTCGCATGAGCAGAAAGCTCGAGCTGGGACTTACGCCCCGCGAGTTGCAGGTCGCTCGCCTGGTAAGGGATGGGCTGACTGATCGCGAAATTGGGACGAGGCTCTTCATCACCCGCCGGACCGCGGAATGGCATCTCAAACAGATCTTCAACAAACTCGGTGTGAACTCTCGCTCGCGGGTGGCTGCGTGGGTCGAGCACGATCAGGTAGTCGGTTCAACGGCGGAGCCGTCTAAGGAACGCCGACAGAACCTCCCGCCACAGGCAACGACATTTGTCGGTCGGCGAAATCAGCTGGCCGAGATCGAGCTCCTTCTCTCAACAAAACGTCTCGTGACCTTGACCGCAGTTGGTGGGGCTGGCAAGACTCGCCTTGCGCTCGAAGTGGCTGGCCGAGTGCTGGCTGCATATCCAGATGGGACGTGGTTCGTGGACCTGACCCCCGTCAAAGATCGGCATCTCGTTCCCCGCGTGTTTGGTTCGGCGCTGGGGGTTCATGAGAGACCGCGTCAACCGATGGCAGAAACACTGATACAGCACCTAAGCGGCCGTCACCTCTTATTGGTAATCGACAACTGTGAGCACGTGATCGAGGCTTGTGCCGACCTCGTCGACGCGATCCGCGGTTCGTGTCCAGGCATCACGATCCTTGCCACCAGCCGGGAGCCCCTGCGCATCAGCGGCGAGACGGTCTGGCGCGTGCCGTTACTGGCGGTCCCAGATCCGGCTGCTCCCGCCGATCTCCGTGAACTTCAAGAATCCGAGGCTGTCGGCTTGTTTCTGGATCGTGCCCAGCTGGCTGCGCCCAACTTTCAAATGAGTGAGCAGAACGCTCCTGCCATTGCGGAGCTCTGTCGCCGATTGGAAGGGATCCCGCTAGCGATAGAGCTAGCTGCGGCGCGGGCCAGCTTGATGTCGCCCGACCAGATGCTAGAGCGACTGCAAGATCGATTCGGGCTCCTCACTGGCGGCAGCCGAACAGGTCCCGCCAGGCATCGGACCCTCCAATCCGCGCTCGACTGGAGCTATGACTTGCTAGGGGACAGTGAGCGGACGCTGTTCCGACGGCTGTCGGTATTTGCCGGCACCTTCAGCCTCGAGGCAATTGAAGTGGTCTGCTCCAGCGACGATTTGGGAATCCGCATGATCACCGGCTTGTTGGGCAGCCTGGTCGATAAGTCGCTTGTGATCGCAGGCAACGAGCGCTCGGCGTCCATCCGATTCCGAATGCTTGAGACGGTGCAGCAATTTGCGCACGCGCGACTTGCCGAAAGCGGCGACGAACTGCGACTCAATTCGCGCCATCTCGAGTTCTTCCTGTCACTCGCAGAACAGGCATCACCGCATCTTGAAACACGGGAACAGCAGGCCTGGTACCTGCGGCTCGCACAAGACATCGACAACCTCCGGCTGGCGCTCGAGTCAAGCAGTGGTCGTGAAACCGATGCCAACTTGCGTTTGAGTGCTGCCCTGACAGTCTTCTGGTACATCCACGGCCTGGTACAGGAAGGAGATGGCCGGATGACACGTGCGCTTGCCGGCTATGCAGTCCGCAACAAGACCAGAGCGCGAGCGCTTGAACAGGCCGGGCAGATGTCGTACTGGCGGGACGACATCGAGAATGCCTCAGGGCGCTGGCATGAGTGCTTGGACATCTATCGCGAGCTTGGTGACCGAAACGGAATCGGCTGGGGGCTGCGCTGGGTCGGCGAAGTAACTGAGTGGCAAGAGGATTTGGAAAGCGCGCACAAGTTCTATGCCGACAGCCTCGCAATTGCTATCGAGACCGAGGATGCGAGGTTGATCGGCGGCATCCTCAGGCACCTAGGGCGTCTGGCAATGAAGGAAGGCGACCACGATGCGGCTCGCAGTTACTTGGAGAAGAGCATTTCGCATTTCGAGCGGATTGGTGATCAGCGCCCGATAAACTTCGCGCACGGCTATCTGGGCCTGAACGCGATCGAGAGCGGAGACTTCGCTGCGGCTCGCGTGCATCTCGAAAAAGCGCTGAACATCGCCCTGGCTCTCGACCTCACAATCGGTGTCGCCACCCCCATCATGTACTTCGCGGCCCTCGCGGCTGCACAGTCGCATCCAACTCGAGCCCTGCACCTTGCTGGCGCGTCTGAGGCTCTCGCCGCGTCGGCCGGCGCTGCTCCTACTCGGTTAACGAGGCCAGTGGTTGAACGGTGGCTGGAACGGAGCCGCCGGGCGCTGGGTCCAAAGCGGTCGGCAGCCTGCTGGGCAGAAGGCCGCGCAATAAGCCGAGAACGCGCCATCGAATACGCACTGGCGAGGTCGAGCACTCGACGAGGGCGATGGCGGATGGAGAGGAAATATGACGCTGCGTGTTGACGATCAGGCAGGGGATTATTGGTTCGCTGCGATGGGCCTCAACTCCGACTAGATGCTCGCGACCGAGTTCAAACCGGTGCGCATTTTCACACGACTGGGCGGATTCTGCCGACCACCAGGTGGCACGTCAGGTACACCAGAGGCACATCCTGACGCTGTGGGACACAACATGATGGTGCTCGCGCAGGGAGTCGAACCCTGAACCTTGGGATTAAGAGGAGATTGACCTTCCTTATTTGTCTGGCAATCGCCGGCCGTGACGATATCGGTGCTGATCTCAAGGCACCTCTACTGGGTGATGAAGGCTCGGCTACTGGAGCTATTCGCTGCTCACTGGGGTTGGCAGAGGCGTCCCAGTCGCGGTGTAAACGGCTCTGGACCCAAGCTCCGATCTGACGTTACGCCGCGGTTGTGACGTGTGAATCTGAACTTTGATTGACTCTTCGGACCCACCCAATTTCAGCCACAAATGCCGAAGATCGCGAGCGAATCCGCTGAGGCTCTCGATGTCAGGGGGTAAACAGCTTCCAATGCCCCTCGGAGACGACTTCGACGGCACCATCGGTCACTTTGATGGCGGTCTGATCGTCAATCGCGTACCCCGGCACCGGCACGCCGGCGGCCCATTTTTCTGCGTTGGCCATGGAATTGTCCGGCATGTCCTTGTGATCGACATGCGGAAAAATCGCAAAATCAACCACGCCCAGCGCTGCATCGCCACCGGTGGGCGGCCTCCACAGGACCACGTCCTCCCCGATGTGGGGGGTCATCACCATGCTCCCGCCGCTAACTCCCACGTAGACCGCGCGCAGCGACGGCAAGAGGTCCGCCAGTCCGGACTGGCGCATCCAGTGGCACAGATACAAGGCATCGCCGCCTCCCACGAGCAGAGCGTCAGTCTCCTGGACCATCGGGACCCATTGCTCTTCTTGGATGCTGGGCAGCGCGGTGAGCTCCAGAACTCCCAAGGACTTCCAACCCAACTCGCACATGGGGGTGGAGGCTCGTCCGGTTATGAACCGCCATGCCGCGCCAAGACCGCCCATGGGGTGCCCGTACGCCGCGGTGGGAATGCAGAGGGCGTTGGACTCGGCAATCGGTTTACCCAGCAGGGCGAGCAGTGTGTCGTGGATGCTCGCGTTCTTGATGCCAGCGGAAGTGAGGAGAAGCTTCATAGTGTCTTTCCTTAGTTATATCGTCGACCTGCTCAATGAGCCAATCGTGCGCCTTCTCATCTCACCGAAGGTCTTTACTTCGAGCAGCATCTACGACGCCTCTTACGTCGTCACCGAGGCCCGCGTCCATTTCCTTGGTCAAAGCCTGATGACGAGAAGTTGCCGACAGCCTTGGATTCCGCGTCCTCCCAGCTCAGAAATCGCAACTCGGTTGATTCGGCGCCGTGGCTGTCCACACGTGCGAGTTGTTCAAGTAGCCAGCAAGACTGACCCGCTCGCTTGCGGATAGCTCGCTGCTACGACACACGCTGCGTGCGTCAGATTTCCTTCAGCAGGGGATTCTGCATACCCAGCATCCATAAGCTGTCCGATAAGCTGTCAAATCGCGCGCGATTCTCGAGCGGTCCCCGCCCGGAGCCTGATTCGCGTGCTTCTGCGGCGAAAGTGGGGCTCGACAAAGCATTTCTGGTGCTCGCGCAGGGAGTCGAACCTTGAACCTTGGGATTAAGAGGAGATTGACCATCTTTGTCAGGGAGCGTCCGGACGTGTCAGGACGTGCCTCACGTACTCGGAGGTTTGACTCGTTTGTGCCACAGAGCGTCCTGACGTGTCACAGACTGCCACGGGTAAGCTGTCAAATAAGCTGTCAGGTCCCCTGATCTCGTGGATTTGGCCCGCAATCGGAGGTGCGATTTCCGGCTAGTCATATGCCAACTGTCGGGCGGCGAGTAGGACTCTTCACGGGGTGTACGTTCACCAGCCCACGCAGCGTAAGCGAGAGTGGGTTAGGGACGTGGAGTTCCGAGTGATTTCCCCTTGTTCGAAGCCGACGCAAATTCGCCGCTAGGCCGGGGTGGGCATTGGATTTGGGAAAGTCAACAGAAACATCTGCCGGAACAGTCGTCTGTCCCGCAACTAGGACAAGCGGTCGGTAAGTGGCTGAGGCACTATCGCGGGAGCATGCCGATTCGCGAGCTAGCCCTTAAATCCGGCGTCAGTAGGTCGGCAATCAGTCGTCTTGAGACCGGGAAGTCGGCAGATCCCTCTTTGGGCCATGTCCTCCGTTTACAGCGCGCGCCCTTGATCTGTCATCGATCGAGCTCTTGCTCGGTGGCCCGACCTTTCCAAGCGGACCTGGCGCCAACCCAGGCACGTAACTGCTCGGTCGCCTCTCGAGGCGTTGCGACCGTGGTGTGCGCGTCCAGCAACTTCATGTGTATGCGGACGGGTTAGTTAGTTAGTTGATGAGCGGAGGAGTAACCCAGATGACGACCTCAGCGGTGTCCACCGGATCGTCGGGCCGGTGTGTTTTCACGCTGGTCGTGAAGGTGATGTAGAAGCGGATGTTTTGAACAGGTAGGTTTGTGTATTGGTTCGGGTCAAACACATATTCTTTCCCGTTCCCGGCGACGGCTGGAGCGTCAACAACAGTGGTGCCATCCTGGATGAACAGTTGGCCGTCCGTGCGACTCATTTCGACACCCTGCCCGGGCATCCACTCGACCCAACCGTCAGGCGGTGCCTGTCCTGCCTTGGCGCTGCCAGCAGACCTGATGGTCCTTTCGAAGGATTCAAGCAAGTTCCGCGTACCGGGTGGTTTTGCTGGACTCCTAGCAATGCCCGAACCTAGCGCAACTCTTCCGCCCTCAGCGGTGAATGAAATCGGTGTCCCCCTCGCTGGGGCCTCCCAGTCGGCTTGATAAGCAACTGTAGGACCGGGCCCGTAAACGATAATCGGAGGGCCAAGGCCCGGGGCTTGGACGGTGACTTTGATTGCCGCCTCGTACTGCCAACCCCCGGCGCCAGCACTCTTCGATGGCTTGCCCACTGTCGATGACATCACGGACACCTCTACCGAAACACTTTCATGAGCGCGTGCGCGTCTACCCGAGGAGTAGCGTTTTGTCCCTTTTGCGTTACGTCGCCCGCGGAACTTAGGCGATGGTTTAACACCTGAGGCGGGGCGTGTCAACTACTCCGTCTAGCTGGCGTGTGGACGTCTAGCTAGCTATTAGATAGCCCCCCTTCCTTCGGGCGCAGGCCGTGGCCGACTGATGGGCAAGGCGTGCATAGAGCAGCTTGCGCGCTACTTCTGGTCACCGTGCTGCCTCCCTTGTCCGTGCGGCGCAATTCACCATCTGGATCGACCTGATGAAGGAAGCGATCGTCGGCCGCCTGTCCCGCTTTGGCTGTCATCTCCCTGCCGTCACCCTTTGCGCTTCGCGCAAGCCCCCCGAGTCTCCCTCGCTGGTGACGCGTCGTCCCATCCTCTTCACTGGGTCCGCGAGGAGGAGCTCGGCGTCACGCAGCGGCGGAGACCCGGGGGAAATCCCTGAGCAATGCCTGGCTCGTGAGGTTGCCGAATGGTTGGCCAGGCCTTCGAGTCCGTCAGCCTCGTAGCGCTCGAGCCACACGTGAACCGTCTGCCTGGCCACGTCCCAATCTCGAGCCACCTGCGTTACCGTGCGACCCTCAGCGATTACGGCCAAGACTGCCTTGTACCTCTGCTCCGTCACGCTCATCTCCCTCATGCGCGGGAGTGTCAGGTATCAACCGGGACACCTGTCAGGCATCAGCCGAAACGCTGACAGGCATCCTCCGGGACGCTTTTGTCGTGCCTCAGCCGAATCAGCACACATTTCTGGTGCTCGCGCAGGGAGTCGAACCCTGAACCTTGGGATTAAGAGTCCCCTGCTCTGCCAGTTGAGCTACGCGAGCGCGCCAATGCCGAAGAGTGGGTTCCTGAAGACTGGATTCTAAGGAACGCCGGGCTTAACAGGCAGGGTTGCCGCGGTGCGCCGCCGAATCTAGCGTCCGATTCATGCGCGCCCGCGTCCCTCTTGACGTCGATCTGGAAGACCGGCTCGTTTACGGCCTGACCCCGGTGCGGCTGGCCTACATGGTCCTCGCCGTCCTCGCCGCACTTGCGAGCTGGTCGACCCATTTGCTGATCGCTCCGCTCCGTGGCTGCGTCGCCGCGACCTTGCTGCTCGTCGGCGCCGCCCTGGCCTGGGGTCGGTGGCGAGGACGACCGGCCGATGGCTGGCTGGCCGACTTCGCGTTGTTCGTCGTGAATACTCGCCGCGTCAAGTGGGATCGCCACGCAGGTGACAAGCCGCCAGAAACGGAGATAGCCGCATGAGGAGCGCCCTTGCCGTAGGCCCGCTCCGGCTGGCGACGCGCGATCCCGAACCGCTCTGGGAAGGGGGTGGAAACGTCGTCGTGATCGGCACTGGCCCGCTCGGTTTCGCTGACGCGTCGGAATCGGATCGCCTGCGCTGGCTCACCGGCTTTCGCCACCTGCTCGACGGTCTCGATTCGCAGCTTCAGGTAATCGTCGACGTGCAACCAGGGCCTGCATACGCCATCGATGCCCCATATCCAATCCCGGCGGATCTCGACGAGATGCTCGGCGCTGACCTCTGGTTTGCCGACCAGCTGGCCCAGCAGCGGACCGCCGGCCGTCGAACCGTCAGGTTCGTCACCGCCGAGCATGAAGCCTCTCGCCTGGAATCCGCCCTCCGTGACATCGGCGTCAAGACGTGGCGAGAGACGACTCGCGAGCGCCGAGTGTTCGGACAAGAGTTCGCCGGCAAGCTCCTCACCCACGACGGCTCGACCAGGACCTGGTACGTCGACCGCCTGCCGGGCACCGAGCTCGAGCCCGGTTGGATGTTCCGGCTGCTTCCACCCGGCCTGCACCTCGCCGTTTCATGGCACGCCTCGCCCTTGCCGACCGCATGGATCGTCGACTATCTGCAGCACCAGCTGGTCGGTATGCGCGCAACGCGAATGCAGCACGATTCCGCGGCCGTCGATCCGGCCCTAGCCGGCGCCCTCCCCGCGGCCGAGGATCTGCAGCGACGCCTCACGGCGAGCCAGGAGAAGGCCTTTCACGTCTCGATGTACCTGACCTTGAGGGCGCCCACGGCCGAGGCCCTCGAGCAGGGCAGCCTGCGCATCCTGTCAGCCGCTCGGTCCGCGCTCTGTGTGCTTCAGCCCTCCACCTTCCGCATGCTCGACGGCCACCTCGCGACCCAGCCGCTCGGAGTCGACCGCCTCAACCGCAAGCGCGTACTGGACACCAGCTCGCTCACAACCTTTATGCCGTGGCTCGACGCCGAGCTCGAGCAAGAGGGCGGCATCGTCATCGGCCGCAACCGCGCCACCGGCCGCCCTGTCACGGTCGATCCGTTCGACCAGCGCCGGTATGCCAACGCCAACGTCGCCGTCTTCGGGCACTCCGGTGCCGGCAAGACCTACCTCCTCTCCTCGCTGGCAATGGGCGCGCTCGGCCGCGGCGTTCAGGTGTACCTCATCGACCCCGAGCATGAGTACGGCAGGCTGGCGGTTGAGCTGGGCGGTGTCGACATCCAGCTGGCGCTCGGCTCGGGCCACGCCCTCAACGTGCTCGACCTGCGCCCGGCCGAGCAGCAAGACGAATCCTGGCTCGGCCCGGCGACCGCCGATGCGGTCGACCTCTGCGCCACGGTATGCGGCGGCCTGGACGAACCGGACCGCGCGCTCATCGAGTCCGCGGTTCGTTCGGCCTATCGCGACGAGGCGCAGCCGCTGCTGCGCGACGTGGCTCGAAGACTGCCGGAGTCGTCGCGCGTCGCGGCCATCCTCGGCCGCTGGGTACAGGGCAGCCTCGGCCAGATGTTCAGCGCGCCCACCAATGTCGACCTGGAAGCGCCAGTGGTCGTGTTCGGGATGCGCGAGCTGCGCGACGAGATGGTGGCGCCGGTGCACTTCCTGCTCGCGGAGGCTCTCTGGACCCGCATCAAGCGCAAAGACCGCCGGCGCTTGCTCATCGTCGATGAGCTTGGGTTGCTCTTCGAGGACCCGACCATCCGACGCTTTGTGGTCAGCCTTGCTCGTCGCATCCGCAAATATCACGGGGCGCTCGTGTTCGCGACGCAAAATCCTGGAGACCTGCTGAGCTCGGATGCGGGTTCGGTGGTGGCGACCAATCCGGCCCTGGTCTTCTTCGGCGCCCAGAGGCCCGGTGAAGCGGCAAAGCTCCAGCGCACGTTTCACCTCAGCCACCAGCAGCGCGCGTTCCTCGAGACAGCGCGGCGAGGCGAGTTCCTGCTGGCGGCCGGACCCGACCGCCTGGCCGTCGACATCCACGCTCCACCGTGGCAGGAGGAGGCGATGGTGCGGGCTCGCGGGGCCGGTCCGACCCCCGGGTTGAACCGGTAGGCTTACTGCGCGGTGCAGCGAGTCCTTCACTACCGGATCTACGGCCTGCCTGATCATCGGCTAGAGCGACTTCACGAGCAGTTCGACTCCCTGGCTGCTGCCCGAAGCTGGCGCTGCGACCGGCCGTGGATCGCGAGCAGCTACTCGCGGGGTCTTTTCGAGATGGAGTACTTCCGTCACCTGCAGGCGGGCGAGGGCGGAATGGTCATCGCCGCCGGCTTCGTGAAGATGGCCGGGGACGAGACCGATGCCCTGATCATCACCATCTTTCTGCGCGACCTCAGCGCCGAGTACGGAGTCCGCATCCTGCTGATCGACGAAGACCACCCGCTCGCCAAGCTGCGCCGACTAGAGTTCGTCAGGGGCCGGCTCCCCACCGGACTCTCCCTGGAGGAGGTACTGGCCAAGCGCCCGGTGATCAAGAAGGTCGCAGGCGAACGCATCCTCTTTTATCCGCCGACCTTCAGGCTGCACTCGCAAAGCCCGCCCAGCCCCGAATGGGCATACGCGCTGTATGGAATCCGCGCTTACGCGCCGACCTTGCTGGAGGCCGAGCAGGAGGCGCTCAAGATCCTTCGGGGCTTCGGTCATCTTGGCGGCTGAGACCAGCACCGCGGCCGGGGTCTTCGCGTCCCGCGATGGCACGCGGATCGCGTATCGGGCGTGGCCGAAGCAAGACGCGAAGGTCGCCCTCGCGGTGGCCCACGGGTTGGGCGAGCACGCGGGGCGTTACACCGACTTCGCTGCCGGTATGGCGGACAGGGGGATCGCTACGTATGCCGTCGACCTGCGCGGTCACGGCCACAGCGCAGGCCAGCGCGGCCACGTCGACGCGTGGTCCCAGTGGACTGACGACATCAGCGGCTTCGTGCGCGAGGTCGAGAGCCAGACCGCCGGCGAGGTGGTGCCGTTGGGCCATTCGTTCGGCGGTGTGGCGGTTCTCTCAGCGGTGCTCGCCGGCACGCTGCCGGGCACCAGGCGGTTCATCGTTTCCAGCCCGGCCCTGAAAGCCAAGGTCGTGATACCGCAGTGGAAGGTGAAACTCGGCGAGATGTCGTCCCGGGTGGTGCCTCGGCTGGCGATGAGCAACGAGGTCGACGCGGGAACCCTGTCTCGAGTTCCTGAGGTGGTCAAGGCGTACCAGAACGACCCTCTTGTCCACGCCAAGATCTCGAGCCGCCTATACACCGAGTGGCAGCGCGCGGCGCAGGACGTCCTGGCCCGCGCAGGCGAGATAAAGCAGCCCTTCCTGATCCTCGCCGGAACCGAGGATCAGCTGATCGACCCGGCCGGGAGCGAGGAGCTGCACCGACGCTCGCCCAAGGCGAGCGAGCTCCACGTGCTGCCTGGCCGGTACCACGAGCCGTTCAACGACGTGGGCCGCGACGATGTGTTCGACATCATCGATCGATGGTTGGCCGCGACGTGATCGCCGAGGCGTTCGCCGTGGTGCCGCTGGCGGGAAGGCTGGTGCCTGACCCCGGATCGTGGCTGTCGTGGATCATCGTCGGCCTGATCGCCGGCGCAGTGGCGGCCCGCGTGGTCGCAGGCCGCGGCTTCGGCTGCATCGCAGACATCGTGGTCGGCATCGCCGGGGCCCTCATCGGGGGCTACCTGCTTGGTCTGCTCTTCAACGTCAACGGAACGGTGGGTTTTTGGGGCAGCATCGTGGTCGCGTTCATCGGCGCGGCCGTGCTTCTGTCAGCCCTGAAGCTTGTCTCCGGCGGACGCCTCTAAAGCCACTGCGAGCTTCCTGATCTCGGCGGCCACCGCCTCGGGCGCAAAGATCGGAATGTCATGCGGGGTATCGAACCACGCGACCCGAACATCGGGCGCATTCCGCGCCAGCTGGCGTGCGCCTCGTTCGCGCCAGTCCGTCATCGGAACCGGCCCGCCGCGCGCGAGCAGGGCGATGGCGGGCGGGTCGAGCTGGGCCCAGAGCTGGTCTACCGGCGATTCATAAAGGCCGCGCAGCAGCTCGAGCCGGACCTCGGATGTGAGCGTGAGCACGAACGAAGAGCCCGCCTGGACGAGCCGCGACATGACGAACGGTTCGAGATCGTCGCCCCAAGCACCGTCGAAATCACCCCGCGCATCTTCGACGGCCTGGGCGAAGGACGAGTAGCGGGGGAGCGGCGGCTGCATGAAGCCCTGCGCCTCCTCCCAACTGAAGAGGTTGGACGCGCTCTGGATCGGCCCGTCGACGAAGACGAGGGCTGAAGCCAGGCCAGGGCGCCGCGCGACGAGCTCAAGCGCGACCGTCGCGCCCCAGGAATGGCCAGTCACGACCGGCTGTCGCAGGTCGAGCTGTTCGATCGCGAATACCGAGTCGGCGATCAGCTCATCCATACCGAAACCGGCGGGGACAGGCGGCATGCGCGGTGGGCGCCCCGTCAGGCCGTGACCGCGCTGGTCGAGGGCTACCAACCGCCGATCGCCGAGGTGGGTGGAGAGCCGATCCCAGTAATGGGCGTTCGAGCTCAGGCCGTGCAGCAGCAGCATCGGCGCCGCGCCCGTGTCGGCTTCAGGCTTCCAGTCCAGGAAATGGAGCCCGATCCCGTCGCGCTCGAGCCATCCATCGGCCGGCTCTCTCACCGGCGTTTAGCCTAGCCCGCCGCTGCGCGCAGCTCCTCACGCGGGACCACTTGGGCTTGCTGCGCGGGCGGCTGCTTTCGCCGCCTGATCAGCACCGTGGTCAGCGCCGTGAAGGCGAGGAAGGCGATCGGCACCGTGAGCGTGGTTTTCATCGAATCGATGAAGGCGGTCACGAACACGTCGTGCGCGAGCGCGGCGATCTGGTGCGCCACCTGCGGCGGCAGGCCGGACGGCAGCGTGGCTCCGTTTTGTCCAGTGCCGATCTCGAAGCCGTTCGAGCCCACAGAGCTGAAGGCGGCGACGAACTTGTCCCGAAACGCTGCGGGCAGCGAAGCCGACTGCGCGACCGCCTGGTCGTGCAGGGCGGTGGCGAGCTGGTTCTGAAGAATCGCGCCGACGACGGCGCTGCCGATGGCGGCACCGAGCTGGCGGGTGGTGTTGAGCACGCCCGAGGCGGCGCCGGCCATCCGCGGCGAGATGTTCCGCATCGCGACCGTGGTCATCGGCGCGAAGGTCATGCCCATTCCGGCGCCGGCGATGATCGCAGGAACCAGGAAGTTGATCCACGTCGAGTCGGGCCCGGCGACATAGGTCAGCAACCCGGTGCCGATCGCGAACACCGAGATGCCGGTCATGAGGATGTACTTGCCGCCGATCCTGTCGGCGAAGCGGCCGGCGAACGGCGCGACGACCATCGAGGTCAGAGACATCGGGGCGAGCGTCAGGCCCGCCTGGAACGCGGTGAAGCCGCGCACCGACTGCAGATAGATGGTGATCGGCAGGAACAGGCTGAGCATGCCGAAGCTGATCGCGGCGGCGATCCAGTTGGCGACCGCGAAGTTGCGGTCCTCGAAAAGCGACAGCGGAACCAGCGGCTCGACCTGGAAGCGCTCCCAGATGATGAAGACGACGACCAGGAAGGCGCCGGCCCCGATCACCTCGGGGATGGTGAAGACCGAGGAGCCGATCTGGGCCCAGTTGTAGCGCTGGCCTTCGATAAGGCCGAAGACGACCGCGAAAAGGCCAGCCGTGGCGAGGATGACGCCGACGATGTCCCATCCGTGGCTGCGGCCGGGTCGCAGGTCGGGAATGATCACGAAGGTGGCGACCAGGGCGAAGATGCCGATGGGTACGTTGACGAAAAAGATCCAGCGCCAGTCGATGTAGGTGATGATCGCGCCGCCGAGCGTGGGCCCAGCAATGGTCGCCAGCCCCGCGACGGCGCCCCAGATGCCGAACGCGGCGCCGCGCCGCTCCGGCGGAAACAGGGACGCAATGATGGCCAGAGTCTGCGGGGTGAGCAGCGCGCCGCCGACGCCCTGCAGGATGCGTGCCAGGATCAGCTCGGTCGCGGTCTGCGATAGGCCGCAAAGGGCTGAGGCCACGGTGAACACGAACAGGCCGAGCGCGAAGAGGTTGCGCTGACCGTAGAGGTCGCCTAGGCGACCGGCGGTGATCAGCAGTACGGCGTAGACGAGGATGTAGGCGTTGAGCACCCACAAGATTTGATCGAGCGTGGTGTTGAGCCCGGCGCTCATCGCCGGTATCGCCACGTTGACGATCGTGGTGTCAAGCAGAATCATGAAAAAGCCCGTCGTCAGCACTACGAGCACCAGCCACGGGTTAGTTCGCGCTTGCGCCATGTTTCCTCCTCAACGCCTCGAGGCCGGAGCCCATTCCGACCTTCCACTCCAGCTTGCCTTCGATGATTTCCCGCTCGATCTGACGCACCCAATTGCGCTCGGCGTCCAGCAGCGCGATCTTGTGCTCGATCTCGACCAGGCCCAGGCGCGGGATGCCCTGCTTGATCAGCTCGTCCTCGACGTGCTGCAGCTTCGCGACCACGCTGTCGAGCACGGCCCCGCGTTGTTCGAGATGGGCTGCCGCTTCGGCGGCCCCGAGGTGGTGCATGAACATCAGGCCGGCCGAGAAGCGCAGGTATTCGCGCTGGGGCTGCCTCAGCAGCTCGCCGACTGTGCGGATCAATACGTCGCGCCCGGAATCGGTGAGCTGGTAGATCGTGCGCTCCGGCCGCCGGCCCTCCTTCTCGCGCTCCAGGGATTGGATCCAGCCGTTGCGCTCGAGGATGTCGACCGTGTGATAAAGGCTGCCGAAGTTGAGGCGGATGAACTCGTCGTGGTGGCGCATCTTCATCCGCGAGGCCATCTCGTATGGGTGCATGGGCCCCTCATCGAGCAGCTCGAGGATCGAAAGCGCCAGAGGCGAGGAGAGCGGTTCACTGTCGATCTCGGACATATTCTAAATAGAGTATACCGCATCTGATATACATATTCCAAGTACTCGGTCCGGAGTGCCTTTACAGGCAGGGTTGTCCACCCCGCCGACCGCGAAGTAGCCTGCCGGCAAGGTGCGCAGGCTGGGGGAGGAGCCAAATGGGACAGGGAGGGCCCGAGGGGCAACCCGATTCGCGCCTGGCGCCGCCGCCCGGCGCCCGCAACCGCTGATCCGGGCGAGGGGTACTTAAGGTTGATGCATGCCGAGGTACGTGCCGGCACCCTGCCGATGAGCACGCCTCGAGAGGTGGCTGGGCTCCAGGCGGTCCAGCTGGTCCGGGCCGCCACCGGCGGAGACCTCGATGCGTTCGAAGAGCTCATCCGACGGATGCAGCGCCGCGTCTACGGCTTTTCGTTTCAGCACCTGCGCGACCTCGACGAAGCGCAGGACCTCACACAGGAGATATTCGTCAAGCTCTACCGCAACCTCGATCGCTTCGACCAGGCCAGGCCTTTCGAGCCGTGGTTCTGGAAGCTGGCCGCCAATACCGCGATCAACTATCGACGCAAGCGTGTGCCCACGCCAACCGACCGGTCGGCGGACGACACCGCGGCGCCGCCCCCGCAGGCCCAGCACGACCCTGCCCTGGTGGAGGCCCTCGCCGAGCTCGATCCGTCGTACCGCCTGCCCTTGCTGTTGCACTACTACGCCGACCTGTCCCTCGAGCAGGTCGCGATGAGCCTCAACCTGACGATCCCGGCGATCAAGTCACGCCTTCACCGCGCGCGCGCCCTGTTGCGCAACGCGCTCGCCGAGTCTGCGGAAGCTCGATGAAGTCGCCGGTCCAATCACAGCGGCCGGACGGCCTCGCGTGCGCGCGCGTGCGCGTCCTCATGGAGGCGTACGTCGACGGCGACCTCGCGACCACCGATCCGCCACTGGCGGAAAGCGTCAAAGCACACCTCGCCTCGTGCGACGACTGCCGCCGGCAGCACGCTCAGGCGGTATCCCTGCCGTTCCGGCTGAAGGCGCTCACGTCTCCGGCTCCCCCCGACGCGCTGGTCGGCGGCGTCATGAACGCCGTCCGGCCCGCGCGCAACGCGTCGCGCAGCGCGTGGGCGCTGCTCATCCCCGAGGGCCTGCTGGTCGCCTTCATCGTGTGGTACCTCTCGGGCCTCGACGGGCTGGCTTCCGCCGCCAGCGGGACGCTCACCGACCTCCAGTCGCTGCTCAACTGGGGCGCCGGCGCCGCCGAACTGCCGGCTGTTCCGGTCGCGGATGTATTCCTGCTCATCGCCCTGATTGCGCTCGCCATCACGGCCGCCTACCACCTCGCCGTGCTGTCGCGACTCGACGGGGGCCCGCGGGCCTCCGGACAGACGTTCCACGGGCGCCGCCGGGCTTGAGCGAGGAGGCGACTCCGTCCGGAACCGAGCCCGAGACCTCCGCCGCAGCCGGCGAGGTTCAAGGGCCGCCGACTCGCTGGAGCGGCCGGTGGGTTTGGCCGTTCATCATCGCGGCCCTGGCGTTGATCGGCGTCCTCCTCGCCCTCGCCAACCTCGCGCTGAACAGCCCGTGGCTCGGTCCGCTTTCTGAAGCCGTCGTCGGCCCCGCCGTCATCTCCAACCCGATCAGTCAGCGGGTACCGGGATCGGACCGGTTCGAGCGCATCCGGGGCATTCAGGCGTTCACGTTTCGCTCACCGTTTCGGCCCCTCGGCCCAGTGAGCCCGCTGCAGGGACTCAGGGCGCTGCTCACCAACGGCGCCGCGCTCATCTTCGTCGCGCTCGCCATCCTGGTGGTGTTTCCTGACCGAGCACGCGGCGCGGTGCAGCGGCTCGAAGATCGGCACGGCCCTGAAATCGCGCTCGTCGCCGGCGTGGCGACGCTGCTGCTGACGCTGGCCGCGCTCCTGCTCCTTCGCTTCACCCTGATCTTCCTGGTCCTGATCCCGGTCCTGATCGCCGCCGCGGTCGCGGTCGCCGTCTTCGGCATCGCCTGCATCGCCCTGGCGTTCGGCCGGCTGATGCAGCACCGCCTGGGCCTGGGTGCGACCCACCCGTTGGTCGTGTCGCTCGCGGGCGCGCTGGTCGTCTTCGACCTTGCGGTCATCCCCTATGCGGGCCTGTTCGCGCTGGCCGGCCTGACTGTCGCCGGCCTTGGGATCGCTGTGGTCACACGTTTTGGATCCGAGACCGGCTGGTCGTTTGCCGGCCTCAAGTGGTGAGAAGGGAGCAGAGGTGACGAATTTCCTGAAGAACCCGCGAACGCTCGTGGCCGGGCTGACAGCCATTGCCCTGGTGCTCAGCAGCTTGATCTTCCGCGACGTGTTCGTCCCGGCCAACAAGGCCAGCAGCTCGCTGAAGCTCTATACCGTGGGCCGCCGGACCGTGACCGCCAGCGTCACCGGCACCGGAAACCTGGTGCCGATGACGCAGTCCAACGTCAACTTCAGGGTCAGCGGAATCCTCACCGAGGTCGACGTCAAGGTCGGCGATCACGTGAGCGCCGGCCAGGTGCTGGCCAGGATCGACTCCACGACGGAGCAGCAGGCGCTGGCCGCGGCGCAGGCGAACCTCCAGGTGGCGCAGGCCAACGTGCAGGCGGCTGAGACGCCTCTCACCTCCGCCCAGGTCAGCCAGCTGCAGCACGCCTACCAGACGGCGGTGCAGACGTACAACGACACGGTCGCGCAGGTGAACCTCACCAACTCGCAGGACGCCAACCTGGTGACCGCAGACCAGAACCAGCTGAACGCCGACCAGCAGGCGCTAACCTTCAACGCCACGTATCAGGCCGAGGAGCAGGCGCTGGTGATAGCCCAAGCGGCGCTGACCACGGCGATCGCCACGTTCAACGCCGACGGATGCAAGACCCAGACCTATCCGTATTCCGGAACGTGCGCCACCGACTTCACCACCGTGTCGAGCGACCAGCTCACCGTCAGCACGGACCAGACCACCATCAACACCATGGCGGCGGTGGTCCTGGTCAACGCCGACCAGACCAGGCTCAACCAGGACCTGGCCAAGCAGCAGATCGACAAGATCAGCGGACAGCACAGCGTCAACGCCGCCGCCGCCCAGGTCACCAGCGCGAACGACCAGCTGACCACGCAGGCTCAGTCGAAGCCCAACCAGATCCTGTCCGCCCAGGCGCAGCTGGCCTCCGCCAGCACCGCGGTGCAGACCGCGCAGCAGAACCTCAACGAGGCCGCGCTGACCGCGCCGATCGACGGCAACGTCAACTCGATCAACGGCGTGGTCGGCGAGACCGTGGGGCCGGGACAGGGCAGCACCGCGCAGGCTCCTGGCACCACCGCGCCGCTGCCATCCGCAGCCGCATCGACCAGCTTCATGGTCATCGGCAACGACAGCGCCATGCAGGTCATCGTTCCGTTCGCGGAGTCGGACGCCGCCCGCGTCGCCTTCAACCAGGACGTCTCGGTCACGTTCGACGCCGTCCCCAACCTCACCATCAGCGGCAAGGTCGTGGCGGTCGCCAGCTCGGCCACCGTCTCCAGCGGGGTCGTGAACTACTACGCGACCATCAGCCTGAACCAGGCCAATAAGAGCCTGAAGGAAGGCATGACCTCGAACGCGACGGTCGTGGTCAGCACCGCCAGCAATGCGCTGACCGTGCCGAACCTGGCGATCACGCGCCTGGGCGGCCAGGCCTACGTGACTGTGTACGTCCACGGCCAGTCGGTGCAGACGGCCATCGAGACCGGCGTGGTGGGCGACACGTACACAGAGGTGACGGGCGGCCTCAACGAGGGCGCCGAGGTGGTCATTCCCACCCTCAGGCTGCCGTCGGGCTCCGGCACCAACAGGGGCACCGGAGGCGGTGTCCGCATCGGGGGCGGGGGCTAGCGCTTGATCCGCCTCGAGCGGGTAACCAAGACCTACCGCATGGGCAAGGTCGAGGTCCAGGCGCTGCGTGGGATCGACCTCGAGGTCACCGAGGGCGAGTTCGTGGCGATCATGGGCGCCAGCGGTTCGGGCAAGTCGACGCTGATGAACATCATCGGCTGCCTCGACGTGCCGACCTCCGGCCGCTACCTGCTCGACGGCACTGATGTGGCGAAGCTGAACGACGACCAGCTCGCCACGATCAGGAACCGGAAGATCGGCTTCGTCTTTCAGTCGTTCAACCTGATCCCGCGCACCACGGCGCTGCACAACGTCGAGATGCCTCTCATATATTCGGGAGCGCCGCGCCGGCGTGAGCGTTCGGTGGCCGCGCTGGCCGCGGTCGGCCTGGCGGACCGCGCCAGCCACAGCCCGACCGAGTTGTCCGGCGGCCAGCAGCAGCGAGCAGCGATCGCGCGGGCGCTGGTCACCGACCCGGCCATCCTCCTGGCCGACGAACCGACCGGCAACCTCGACAGCGCGTCGAGCGTCGAGATCATGAACCTGCTCACACGGCTCAACACCGAGCAGGGCCGGACGATCGTGCTGATCACCCACGAGCGCGACGTCGCCGAGTTCGCCAGGCGTGTCGTGGAGCTGAAAGACGGCCTGATCCTCAGCGACCGGCGGAAGGCCGCATGAACGTCTACGAGGCGCTCCGGATCGCCTTCGGCGGCCTGCTCGCCAACCGTTTGCGCAGCAGCCTGACCATGCTCGGAATCCTGATCGGGGTGGCGGCCGTGATCCTCCTGGTCGCGGTCGGCAACGGGGCGAGCGTGCAGATCAACAACCAGATCCAATCGCTTGGCGCCAACGTGATCTACGTCTATCCGGCCAACGCGAAGAGCACGGGCGGAGTGTCGCAAGGATTCGGGAGCAGCCAGACCCTGACGCAGGCCGACGTGAACGCCATCAACCTCCGGCAGCAGGACCCTGATGTCGTGGCCGCCATCCCGATCGCGCAGTCCGGCGGCGTGATCACCTACCAGAACCAGAACTATTTCGCGCCGACTACCGGCACGACGACGGATTTTCCGACCGTTCGCAACTACCAGGTCGCGGAAGGTACCTTCTTCACCCAGGACGACGTCGCCGCCCAGCATCGGGTCGTCGTCATCGGCCCCACTGTTGCCGCCAACCTGTTCGGCACCACCGACCCGGTCGGCCAGACCATCAAGATCAGCCGCCAAAGCTTTCGCGTCATCGGCGTCTTCGCATCCAAGGGCGGCAGCGGGTTCGGTTCGCAGGACAACGTCGTGGTGGCGCCGATCACGAGCGTCTGGGCCTACCTGAGCGGCGCCCGGGGTGGCAAGAACGTCAGTCAGATCGTCGCGTCGGCGACTTCGGCGAGCACCGTCACCCAGGCCGAGACCGAGATCACGACCATCCTGCTCCAGCGCCACCAGATTTCGGATCCCAGCCAGGCGGACTTTCAGATCCAGAGCCAGCAGGACATCCTCAACCAGGCCAACTCGATCGCCACCGCGCTGACGCTCGTGCTGGGCGCGATCGCCGGCATCTCGCTGGTGGTCGGCGGGATCGGAATCATGAACATCATGCTGGTCACGGTCACCGAGCGGACCCGCGAGATCGGGATCCGTAAGGCGATCGGCGCTCGATGGCGCGACGTGCTCACGCAGTTCTTGATCGAGGCGATGGTGCTGAGCGGGCTGGGCGGCGCGCTTGGAATCGCCGTCGGCGCCGCCCTCGCAGCCGAGATCCCGCACATCCCGGCCGTGGCCAGCTCGGGCTTTCCAACGCCTGTGGTGTCCGTCCCCTCCGTGCTGCTCGCGTTCGGGGTGTCGGTCGGCATCGGCCTTTTCTTCGGCATCTATCCCGCCAACCGCGCCGCCCGGCTGCACCCCATCGAAGCGCTGCGACATGAATAGAGGAGTGGACTTATGAGGAACGCCGTCATCGCCCTGGTTGTGGTCGTCGGAATCCTCGGAGGGTTCTACGGCGGCTACAAGGTCGGCCAGAACAACGTGAGCGCCAGCGCCTCGACGTCATCGAACACTCGCGGAGGCGGCGGGGCGTTCACGCAGGGGCGAGGCGGGTTGACGGCCGCATGCCCGAGCCCAGGCGCGACCCCGTCGTCCGGCTCGCAGGCGTTCGCGCGTGGGTCCATCAGCAACCTGAGCTCGACCTCGATGACCGTCTCCAACACGTCGTGCGACGTGATGATCACACTCAGCCCGACAACGGCGGTGTCGAAGGTGGTGGCGGGATCGACGTCAGACCTTGCCGACAACCAGACGGTGACGGTGACCGGCACCAGGCAGGCTGACGGCTCGATCCTCGCGCAGTCGATCCAGGTCGGCGGCGCGGGCGCGATCCGCGGCCCGGACTCGAGCGCCGCGGGCGGCTGAGCTTACGTGCCCACCCGTCTCGTGTGGGCGCTGATAGCAATCGTCAGCGGGCTGTCCGGCTGGCTGATGTTGATCCAGGGGGTTTTCGGCGAGGCCGGTTATGTCGTGATCGGGGTGGGGGTCGGCGTGGGGTGCGCGGTGATAGGGAGTCTCGCCCATGACGCGCTCGCCGGCCCGCGCGAGCGTCTATGAAAGATCAGGAATCGCCCAGCGCCTTCTCGAACCAGGCCACGTCCCAGTAGCGTTCGAACTTTCTGCCCTGTTCGGTGTAGAGGCCGGCCCTCTTGAAGCCGAACCGTTCGTGCAGCGCCACGGAGGCAGGATTCGGCAGCGCGATCCCGGCGTAGGCGCGGTGCACGTCCTCGCCCTTCAACGCGCTGAAGAGCGCGGTGTAGAGCTTGGTCCCGATCCCCTGGCCCGTGGACTCGGCGGCCAGGTAGATGCTGGTCTCGACCGAAGTCTCGTAAGCGGCCTTGGTCCGGTAGCGGCTGCTGGAGGCATAGCCGATGACGGCGTCGCCGGCTGTGGCGACGATCACTCGATAACGTCCGGACGACCCGTAGTGCGTGAACCAATCGCGCCGGGCTTCGATCGTCATCGGCTCCACGTCGAAGGTGTAGTGCGCGGTCCGGACGTACTCGTTGTAGACGTCGTTCAGGCCCTCGAGGTCCGCCTGGGTCGCCGGCCGGACCCTGGTTTCAGCCACGGCGGAAGTCTATGAAAAATCACGGGCGCGACAATTAGCGGGTGGACCGGATCCAGCTCCAGGGCATGGTGTTCAGCGGCCGGCACGGTGTCACCGACGCGGAGCGCTCGCGCTCGCAGCGCTTCACCGTCGACATCGAGGTCGAGACGAGGACGGTCCGGCCGGGCAAGTCCGATCGCATTGCGGACGCCGTCGACTACCGCCGGCTGCACGCTATCGCCAAGAACGTCATCGGGGGAGAGTCCGCGCACCTGATCGAGGCGCTGGCCGAGCGCATCGCGGGTCAGGCCCTGAAGCAGCCCGGCGTGAAAGCGGTATCCGTCCGCGTGGCGAAGCAGCCGGCACGCATGCGTCCCATCGATGCGGCCGCGGTTCAGATCAGGCGGACGCGACGGTGACGATCGCCTATTTCGACTGTTTCGCGGGCATCTCCGGCGACATGACCCTCGGGGCGCTCATCGACGCGGGGGCGGACCCGGCTCGGCTCGACGCGACGGTAGAGGCACTGGGCCTCGACGCCGAGGTGAACATCGACGTCCATCGCGAGCAGCGTGGACACGCCGGCGGCACACGTGTGATGGTCAGCGCGAACGGCAAGGCCGAGAGGAAGGTGGCCGACCTGCGGGGCGTCATCGACAGAGCCAATGTGCCCGACTCGGTCAAGCAGCCGGCACGCAAGGCTCTTGACCTGCTGGCGTCGGTGGAAGGGCGGCTACACGACCACGAACCCGACGACGTCCACCTGCACGAGCTCGGCGGCGCAGACACGCTGGTCGACCTGGTCGGCGCTTTCTGGCTGCTCGAGAGCCTCGGCGTCACGCAGGTGTTCGCGTCGGCCCTCCCGGCGCCGCGCGGCCGCGCCGGCACCATGCCCCTGCCGGCGCCCGCGAGCGTGAGGGTGCTCACGGGCACGGGAGCCGTCTTCGAGGAGTCGGGCGAGAGCCGCGAGCTCGTCACCCCGACGGGAGCGGCGATCCTCGCGGTGTCAGCCACGTTTCGACGTCCGGCCATCACGCTCGGCTCGATTGGCTATGGCGTGGGGTCGCGCGAAACGCCCGGCAACGTGCTGGCCGTGTGGGTCGGCGAAGAGGCTTCAGTCGAGTCGGGCGTCACCGTGATCGAGACCAACATCGACGACATGGCGCCAAACCTGGTGGCCGCGCTCGCCGAGGACCTGATGGCGGCGGGCGCGCTCGACGTGACCGTCACGCCGGCGCTGATGAAGAAAGGACGGATGGGCCACCTCGTTTCCGTGATGTCTTCCCAGGACCTCGTTGCCGGCCTGACCGACCACCTGCTCCGCCACAGCACGACCCTTGGCGTCCGCCTGACGCCGGTGCAGCGCGTGATCGCGCAGCGACGGATCGTCGAGGTCGATACGCCGCTGGGCAAGGTCGCGGTCAAGGTCAAAGAGCTCGGTGGCCGCGCGGTGGATGCCACGCCTGAGTACGAGGACTGCCGCCGGATCGCCCGCGAGCACGGCCTTGACCTGCGCGAGGTGATGCGAATTGCGTCCGAATCCGCGCGAACGGAGCTGGGACTGACGTATCGGCACTCCGGCCGCCTCGCGCGTTTCTAAATAGATATGGGCACAGTATTGGCGGTCGTCGTCGTCTTCCTGATCCTGCTGCTGATAGCCCAGTCCGCGGGCTACTACCGGAGGCGCTGGAGCCTCGCCGACAGCGAGGTCGGCGGGTCGGAGAGTGTCGCCACCTCCGCGGCGATCGGTGCGGGCGCCGGCCTGGCCGTGCTGCTCCTGCTCCTGTTGCTGTACGTGGGTATCACGCGGTGGGCATGGCTCGGACCCCTCTCGACGGGCAGCGCGCCTCTCCCTACACCGGCGCCGATCGCGAGCCCTGCCAATCCGGTCGTGGGCGCATCCCCTGCAGCGATGCCGTCGTCGAGCGCGAAACCGACCCCTTAGACCTCTTCCACGTCGCGTCGAGGCTTGCCGCGACAATTGCGGCATGACCGCGCGTGTGCTCGACGGACAGGCGCTGGCGGCCGAGATCTTCGAACACGTCGCCGCCCAGGTGGCGGCGCGTGTCGCGAAAGGCCAACCGCGGCCTGCGCTCGCCACCATCCTGGTGGGCGACGATCCGGCGTCAGCCATCTACGTGCGCACGAAGCAGAAGAACGCAGCGCACGCCGGCATCGAGACCCGCGACCATCGCCTGCCCTCCACCACCACGACCGAAGAGCTTGTCGACCTGGTGTCTGCACTCAACGGCGACGATGGCGTCAGCGGCGTCCTCATCCAGCAGCCCGTGCCCGCACAGATAGATATGACGCGCGTGATCTCTGCGCTCGATCCGGTCAAGGACGTGGACGGCTTTCACCCGGTCAACGCGGGCCTGCTCGCGCTTGGCTTGCCGGGCGCGGTCGAGCCGTGCACGCCGGCGGGAATCGTCGAGCTGCTCGAGCACTCCGGGGTCGCGATCTCGGGTGCGAACGCGGTGGTGGTCGGTCGCAGCAACCTGGTCGGCAAGCCGGTCGCCCTGCTGCTGCTGCGGCGCAACGCGACCGTCACCATCTGCCACACGCGCACCAAAGACCTGGCCGCCCACACGCGTGAGGCCGACATCCTGGTGGCGGCGGCGGGCAGGCTGGAGCTGATCAAGAAGGAGATGATCAAGCCCGGCGCCGCGGTCGTCGACGTGGGCGCGAACTGGGTCGACGGCAAACAGGTCGGCGACCTTGGCCCCGGTGTCGATGAGGTGGCCGGCTGGCTCACGCCGAACCCCGGCGGCGTCGGGCCGATGACCCGGGCGATGCTGATCAGGAACACCTACGCGGCAGAGGCGCGACGGCGCCCGTAGCGCCCCGATGACCTACCAGGAAACCCTCGCCTATATGTCGCGTTCGGGCCGCTTCGCGATGAAGCTCGGCACCGAGCGCACGCGCGCGATCCTCGACCAACTCGGCTCAGTCGACCGTGGCCTGAAGGGAGTCCTGATCGCCGGCACGAACGGCAAGGGGTCGACCGGCGCCTGCATCACCTCGATCCTTCGCGAGGCCGGCCGGCACGTCGGCTTCATGCCCAAGCCGCACCTGATCTCTTACACGGAGCGCATCGAGCTCGATGGCGCACCCATCAGCGAGGCGGAGTTCGTCGAGGCGTTCGCGCGCATCAAGCCCGCGCTCGACGTGGTGGCGGCCGAGATGGGACAGGCCACCGAGTTCGAGATGCTCACCGCCATGGCCGTCGCCTACCTCGCGCCCCTGGTGGACGAGCTGGTATGCGAAGTGGGGCTCGGGGGCAGGCTCGACGCGACCAATGTTCTCGACCTCGGGGTCGCGGTGATCACCAACGTCGACCTCGACCACCAGAAATATCTCGGCGACACCATCGAGCAGATCGCCAACGAGAAGGCGGCCATCATCAAGCCGGGCAACAGGGTGATCACGGGCAGCGAAGGCGTGGCGCTGGCGGTGGTCGAAGAGCACGCGGCCCGCGCTGGCGCGGAGCTGTGGCGGCTCGGCCGCGAGATTACGCTCGAGTCGATGTCGAGGGGTTGGGACGGCCACGTGATGAGCGTTCGCGGACCAGGCTTCGCCTTCGACGATCTCGAGCTGGCGCTGGTCGGCGACTACCAGCCGGCCAACGCCGCCCTCGCGGTGGCGAGCGTGCATGCCCTGGGGCAGGCGTCAGACGACGCCGTGCGCAGAGGGCTGGCGAGAGTCGCGTGGCCTGGCCGGCTGCAGGTCGTGTCCGAGCGGCCGCGGGTCATCCTGGACGGCGGGCACAACCCGGCGGCCATGACCAAGGCGGGCGCATCGCTCCGCGCGCTGATCGGCGACGAGAGGCTGGTGGCGCTCTTCGCGATGCTCAGCGAGCGGGACCCGCACCAGCTCCTGGCGGCCCTGCGCACGCTGGCGCCGGATGCGGTCGTGTTCACCGAGGCCGCAAGCGCGGCCGGACACGCGGTGGATCCGGTCCAGCTTGCCTCTGTGTACGGTCCCGGGGCCGAAGCGATCGCCCACGCAGAGGCGGCGCTCGCGCGCGCCAGGAGCCTGGCCGGTCCCGACGGGAACGTCCTCGTCTGCGGCTCGCTCTACCTGGTCGGCGAGGTCCTCGCGCTGGCCCGGCAGGCGACGAAGCGCGGTTAGGCTAGCCCGAATGCAGCCGAGCGGCGAGCAGGCCTTCTATCGCGGCAAAGATCGCATCGTCGGAGGCGTGTGCTTAGGCCTGGGCGCCGGGTTTCGCGTCGACGTGCTGTGGATCCGCATCGCTTTCGTGCTGCTCGCCTTCCTGCAGGGCATCGGCCTTTTCATCTACATCGTTCTATGGCTGGTGATGCCGGAGCGGGTCGACGGCCAGGTGACCCGGTCTGGCTTCGACTCGATGGCCGCCGACATGCGCCGGGTCGTCCGCGAGCTGCAGGGTCAGTTCGGCGGGCTGCTCGGAAGGCGGCCGCCCGGCGATCCAGCGGCCGCGCCGGCCACGAGCGGAAAGCTCCCCAGCGAATCGTTGCTGCTGGGCCTTGTGCTGGTGCTGGTCGGCGCGATCCTCCTCGCCGCCAACACGGGCCTCGTCACGTGGAACCTCGTGTGGCCGGCGGCGCTGATCGCGATCGGCGTTGTGCTGCTCGTCAGGACTGCTCAGAAGAAGAGCTGACGCACTTCAGCGCAAGCTCGTGAGCCGCCGGAGGTCGATCCTCCACTCCCTTTGAGGCGCCCGGATGAAGTTCGCGATCAGAAGGCCGCAGCCGACGATCATCGGCAGCAGCAGCACGGCGCCGACCAGCGCCCACAGCCATCCCGCGCTCATGACCAGGCCGGCGAGCAGGATGAGCGCGAGCAGGAGTCCGGCGCCGCCGACCAGGAGGTCATTGGCGGAGCGCGGCCGTGCAGCCGAGTCCTCCGCGCGCGCGGGCGAGCTCGCGCCCGGCCGCGCCTGGCGCTTGGGCACGAGCCCGTAGAGCAGCAACCCCACGCCCGCGAGGCCGGACAGCAGCGTTACGACCTCGGCGATCAAGCCCTCGCGCGTGTCGGCGACCTTCGTGGCCGCGAGGAAGGCCACCGCGATCAGGAGGAGCCCACCGCCGATCGCGACCGGCCGCCTCACGAAGACGAGGCGGCGAGGATGCCCGCGCGCAGCCTGCGCATACCGCGCAGCCAGCGGTCGTAATCGGTGGCCTTGCGCCTGAAGTACTCGGCGACCTCGGGATGGGGGAGGATCAGGAACGACTCGAGGCGAACGCCTTCAACGACCGCGTCAGCGACCTGTTCGGGCTCGAGCGCCGTGTCGGTCAGGAACTCGAGGCCGACCCGGGCCTCGGCGGCGAGCATGTCGGTCTTCACGCCCTGCGGGCAGAGACACGAGACGCGGAGCCCGTCGTCGCCGTGGGCGATCGAGAGCCACTCGAACAGCGACAGGGCGGCGGCCTTGGTCACGCCGTACGGCGCCGCGAACGCGTGGTTCAGCAAGCCGGCCGCCGACACGGTCCCCAGCAGGTAGCCGTCCTTGCGGCGGAGCATCCCGGGGAGGGCGTGGCGGGCTACGAAGACGTGGGCCATCACGTTGACCTCCCACAGTCGCTGCCACTCCGCGGTCGGCGCCTCGGGTCCGCCGCCCGCCGCGACGCCCGCGTTGGAACAGAAGAGATCGATGCGGCCGTGCTCCGACTCGACGCCCTTGACCAGTCGCTCGACGTCGGCCTCCCGGCTCACGTCGCAGGCAACCGCGGTGCCTCCGATCTCTTCGGCCACGCGCTGTGCGCCGTCCTCGTCCAGGTCGGCGACGACCACAGACTCCGCGCCGACGGCCGCCAAGCGGCGAGCCAGCGCGCGACCGATGCCGCGCGCGGCGCCGGTCACGACGACGACTCTGCCCGCTACCTCCATGCGGCCGGAGCGCGAGGCACGCGATACCCCATGACCACGATCGCCGCGATGAAGCCCATCACGATCGCGAACCACGCCGCGGGCGGGAGAAGCCCGACCTCACCGGACAATGCCGCGCACCCGAAGAGCGCGGCACCTGAAGCACCCGTGAAGATGACGAACCGTCCGCGTGGAAGACGCCCGCGAAGTGCGATGAGAGCCCAGGCGCCCACCCCGACTCCGGTTGCGACCACGAGAAGATGGAGGTGATCGATGACCGGGGCCACTGCCGGAGTGTACGTCCCGATGCCGGAGTTTTCCACATCCCCCGCGCGTCGAACGCTTAAGCGAGTTCTTTTCATCGGCCCGTCCGCCAGCCGCAAAAAATTTCGGAAAAATAGAAATGGCACGCCCGTTTCGGAGTGCCGTAAGCGCATAGAATCACTCCCCATGGTCGGAGGGGGACTTGACTACAGCGCGCCATTTCAGCGTGCGATCGAGTTGATTGGAAAGCGTTGGACCGGCGCCGTCGTCAAAGCCCTCATCCCAGCGCCCGCGCGCTTCAATCAGCTGCTCGCGGGCATCCCCGGTATCAGCGATCGCGTGCTCACCGAGCGACTGCGAGAGCTCGAGTCCGAGGGCATCGTCGAGCGCCTCGTCGACCCGGGCCCGCCCGTGCGTGTGAGCTACCGGCTCACGTCGCGAGGCCACGCGCTGGAGCCCGTGCTCGCCGCGGTGGCGCAGTGGGCTGAGAGTTGGCTGGAGTCCGCAACGGCCGCGGTCGGCTAGCCCCACTTTTTGTCCGGGGGCCCTCCCTCCCCCAAGGCCAACCCAACCAAGCCGACTTCATCTTCGCTCGTGGTCAGCATCGCCACAACCCTGCCTGTTAACGACGAGCGCCGGTTCCAAGGTGGCCCGTTCAGATTCCCCGAGCCCGGCTGATACCCTTTACGCCGATGCCCATTGGCGACTTCCTCCGCCGCCGGCCGGAGGCGATGAGCTGCCAGGCGTGTGGTTCCCCGCTGCCCACCGGCGCCATCTTCTGCCCGTCGTGCGGCGTGCGCGCCGACGACCCGCAGGCCGAGCCGCTTCACATCGTCGACCGCACGACCGGCCTCTTCAACGAGCGCTTCGTGCGGCCGGTGCTCGAGGACGAGCTCGCGCGCGCGCACCGATACCAGCGCAACCTCGGCGTCCTCCTCATCGAAGCGCCCGATTCGAGCGCTGTCGACGAGACGCTCAAGTCCATGGCCGCGGCCCTCGCGGGCACGGTGCGTGACGTGGACACGCCGGGCGTGTTGAGCCGCACACCACCGCAGCTGCTCGCGATCCTGCCTGACACAGACGTCGCAGGCACTGCGCACGCAGCAACGCGCGTGCTGGCCGCGGTCAACGAAGCGCTGAAGGGCGCGGGCGGCCGCGCTGCCGTCGGGCTTGTATGCGTGCGGCCAGGGCAGCGCGTGCGCGCGGGCGCCGTGATCGAAAGCGCGAGCCGGTCGCTTCGCTCAGGCCGGCCTGAGATGATGGGCAAGCCCGCCTGACGGTCGCCATCTACCTCGCCCGCCACGGCGAGACAGAGTGGAGCCTCAACGGCCGGCACACCGGACGCACAGATCTTCCGCTGACACCAAACGGCGTGGCCGAGGCCGCCGGGTTGGGTAAGAGGCTCGGCGGCATCGAGTTCCATGCCGTCTACTCGAGTCCCATGGAGCGGGCCCGCCGCACGGCCGAGATCGCGGGCTTTCTCAATCCACTCATCACGCCTTTGCTGCGCGAGGTCGACTACGGCGACTACGAGGGCAAGACCAGCGTCGAGATCCACCAGGCGCATCCGGACTGGCAGCTGTACCGCGACGGCTGCCCGGGCGGCGAGACGCCGTCCCAGGTCTACCGGCGCGCGCACGACTTCATCGACCTGGCGGCGACCAGCTCAGGGAACGTGCTCGCATTCGCGCACGGCCACATCATCCGAGCGATCGCCGTCGCGTGGATGTCGCTTGACATCGCCTCGGCGATTCGTCTGCAGCTCGACGTCGCGACCGTGAGCATACTGGCCGAAGACCAGCACGCCCGCGGCCTCAAGCTCTGGAACGCCCCCTAGCGTTTCCTCAAAGTCCATGGCCGACTACGAACCCCCGGCAGGCCCGCGTACACGAGGTACGCGGCGGTCTCGACCTCGGCCCGATACGTGTGCCGCTCGCCGGGGTTGATGAGTAGCATCTCACCCGCTACGACGATCCCAGTGCTGGACCCGTCGTCGAAATGGAGCGCTCCCATCGTCACGATCAAGGCCACCGGGATCGCGTTGCGGTGCTCGGGCACGTGCTGCCCCGGCTCGAGCCGCAAGCCGACGACGCGCATCGACCCGCAGTCCGCGATCTGCTCAAAGCCGATGGCGCGCCGGGGCGAGCTCGAGCTCTCTGACACCGTATCGCCATATCTTCACCATTCACGGACGTGAAGGTGACGCGAGCGGTGGGGGTTGAGGGAGCGCACAGCGCGGATGGGGTGGTGGTCGTCATCGACGTCCTGCGCGCCTTCTCAGTCAGCGCCTACGCGCTCGCAGGCGGCGCGCGCGAGTGCCTGCTGGTGCCGACGGTCGAAGAAGCTCGTGCGCTTGCAGCCTCGATCCCCGACGCGGTGATCTCGGCCGAGGTCGACACGCTGCCCGTACCCGGCATCGCGATCAGCAACTCGCCGACGCAGATCACCCAGACCGACCTCCGCGGGCGTTCACTCGTCCAACGCACCAGCGCCGGCACCCCGGTGATCTGCGCGGTCGAAGAGGGCCATGAGATCTATGCGGCGAGTCTTGTCGTCGCCAGGGCCACGGCACAAGCCTGCCTGTTAAGGCGTCCGGACGCGATCACGCTCATCGCCTCCGGAGACTTTCCCGAGGATCACGCCTGCGCTGTTTACATGGAGTCGATTCTTCAAGGCACTCCGGCGAACGTGGTCGAGCAGCTCGAGCCGCTGTTCGCAAGCGAGCGCTACCGCCGCCTTGCGGCCGGCGACTGGCCTGGCTTTCCGAAAACCGACCTCGATCTAGCGCTGACGCCTGATCGTTTCGACTTCGCCATGCGCGCGACTCGCGATCGCGGCGGCGTCCGCCTCACGATGCAGCGCTAAGATCTCTTTCGGGCACCAAGGGAATCCGGTGCAAACCCGGAGCTGTCGCGCAACTGTGAGCGAGGAGCCTCCGCCGAGATAAACGCCACTGGGTGAGGACCCGGGAAGGCGGGCGGGGGCGGCGATCCGCAAGCCAGGAGACCTGAACGCCCGATTCGGCATACCGTCCGCGCGCAACGGCACGGAAGCTCCTGGCGGTCGGCTTTCAGCGGCGCGTTCGGTTTGGAGACCGCCTGGAGGTACGACCGTGCGCAAGCACCTCATGTGGGCCAGCGCGTCACTGGCCATCGTCATCGCCGGCTGCGGGACCTCGGCCCCGACCGCGACCGCAACGCCGAGCCCGGCCTGCGTCAACGCCAGCGCGCCACATCATGCATACGTCGTGGTGGAGCACCTGTCGGGTGCGTCACTGCAGAAATGCGTCGGCTTCACCGGTGACACGATCGACGGCAAGTCGCTGATGGACCAGTCCGGCATTCCGTACCAGACCCAGACCTTCAGCTTCGGCCTCGGCGTGTGCGCCATCGACAACGAGCCCGCCCAGTACAGCCAGTGCTTCCCGAAGGACAAGCCTTACTGGTCCCTGTTCGTGGAGACCGGCGGCGCCTGGGCGATGGCCCAGATCGGCTTCGACCAGGAGAAGCTCAAGGACACCGAGGCCCTTGGCTGGCGCTACGTCCCGTCGACCGACGCCTCGCCGTCGCCTCCGCCGCTCGCCAGGGAGAGCTGAGACGCGCCGGACCAGCGCAGGGCGCATCGATCGCATTGACATCAACGCCCGGGCGGTGGCGGCCTGGTCCGCCGCCTGCCTGTTCATCGTTTTGTTCACCACCAACCCGGCTTACAAGGCCGCCGTGCTGGCGGCGGCGATCGTCACGCTCGCCGCCGGCGCCGGTCTTAGCCGTATCCGTAGGCTCCTGTTCGCAATCGCGCTCGTCGCGGCCTTCGCCGCGCTTCTCAACTTCGTCTCCGCCCACCTCGGAGCGACTGTCCTCTTCAGCCTCCCCTCTTCGATCCCGGCCCTGGGCGGGCCGTTCACGCTCGAGGCGCTGGTGTTCGGGCTGACCGGCGGCCTGACCATCGCGGCGGCGATCCTTGCCGCCGCTCCCTTCTCGCTGATGCTTTCGGCGCACGACGTCGTTGACGCGCTGCCTCGTGTGCTGTCGCGCAGCGGCGCCGCCATCGCCGCCTCGCTCAACCTGGTGCCGGAGGTCGCCGCGACCTTCGTCCAGGTCAGCGAGGCTCAGCGCATGCGCGGATGGAGGCCGCGCGGTCCGAGGTCGTGGGCCGAGGTGGTCGTGCCGGTCGTACTCACCAGCGTCGAGGGCTCGATCCAGCTCGCCGAGTCGATGGAGGCGCGCGGCTTCGGCTCAGGCCCGAGGACTTACGTCAGCCGTCCGCGGATGCACGGCTCCGACTGGCTCGTGACCGCCGCCTCTATCGCGGCTGTTGCGCTCTTCGCGGTGTCTTCCGCCGCCGGTTGGGCCGCGCCCTGGTTTGCCTATCCCACACTGATCGCGCCGCAGGTCGACGGCCGACCCCTGATCGCCTGCCTGCTCCTGCTCGCACCGGTGCTCGTGTGGCGCGCGCGGCGCTAGACCGCTTCACGTACTGGTATCCGCGAGCGTCGGCTCCGGCGCTGCGCGACGTGACCTTCAGCATCGAAGGCGGGCTCAACGTGGTCGCCGGCCCTTCGGGCGGCGGCAAGTCGACTCTCCTCCGGGTGTTCAACGGGCTCGTGCCCCACTTCCATGGTGGACAGATGTCAGGCCGGGCTGAGGTGTCGGGCCGCAGCATCGTCGACACGCCGACGCGCCGGCTTGCGCGGGACGTTGGCTTCGTGTTCCAGGACCCCGAGCTGCAGACGGTCTACGCCACGGTCGACCGCGAGGTGGCCTTCGGTCTCGAGAACGCAGCCGTGCCGGGAGCTGAGATTCCGGCGCGGGTCGAGGAGGCGCTGGAGGAGGCTGGGATCACGCAGCTCGCCGGGCGGACCATGCGCACGCTCAGCGGCGGCGAGCGCCAGCGCGTGGCGCTGGCCTCGGCCCTGGCCATGCGGCCGCAGCTGGTGGTGCTGGACGAGCCGACGTCCCAGCTCGACCCCGAAGGAGCGGCGCTCGTGCTGGCGGCTGCGCGTCGCATCGCGTCACAAGGCCGCACGGTGATCGTCTCCGAGCATCGCCTGTACGCGCTGATGGGGGCCGCCGATCAGCTGGTCATGGTCGAGGACGGTCGCGTGAGCCTCACCGATCCCCGCGCGTGGTCCGAGCCGCGCTTTACACCTCCGCCCTCTCGCGGTGCGCCCGCTGGCAACGAGGTCGTCTGCGTGAGCGGCGCCGCCGCCGGGTTCGATGGGCGGCCGGTGTTGAGCGAGGTCGAGCTCGTGGTCCGAGGCGGCGAGGTCGTCGCCCTCATGGGTCCCAACGGGGGAGGCAAGACCACGCTGCTCCGCCTCGTGGCCGGTCTGCTCGCGCCCGCGAAGGGTCGGGTCGAGCGACAGCCAGGCCGCATCGCCTACCTGCCGCAGAACCCGGCGGCGCTGCTCCACCGACCCACGGTGCGTTACGAGGTCCGGTTCACGATCGACCGCTCGGGCGACAGCGAAAAGCCTGACGCGATCCTCTCCGAGCTGGGCCTGACACAGGTGGCGGACCGGTACCCGCGCGACCTTTCGAGCGGCGAGCGTCAGCGGGCCGCGGTGGCGGCGGTGCTCGCCGGCACGCCGACGCTGGTGCTGCTCGACGAGCCCACGCGCGGCATGGACGCGAGCGCGCGCGAAGCCCTCGTGCGCCTCATCGCCAGGCTGCGCGACCGCGAGGCGGCGGTCGTCATCGCCACTCACGACGCCGAGCTGCGCGCCGCCGTCGCGGACAGGGTGCTCATGGTCGCCGGCGGGCGGGTGACGGCGGCCACCAACGAGGCGATGCGCCGGTGACCCGCGGCCTGCCGGTCGGGCTGGTTTCGCTCGCCGGCGCCCTGCTGTTCGCCTGGCCCTTCATCGGCGCGGACCTGCCCGCCTCCACACCCGCGTGGACTCTGAGCATCGCGTGCATCGCGGGCCTGCTGCTGGTCGAGGCCGGCACCCGCCAGCTCGATGCCCGCGGGATCGCGCTGCTGGCGGCGATCGCCGCCATCGATACGGCTTTGCGGCTGGCCGTGATCGAGGGCATCGGCGGGTTCAGCCCGATCTACTTCCTGGTCCTGTGCGCCGGCTTCGTCTTCGGGCCGTCCTACGGATTCCTGGCCGGCGCGCTGTCGATCCTGGTCTCCGCGCTGGCCGGAGCTGGAGTCGGTCCGTGGGTGCCTTACCAGGTCTTTGCCGTGGGCTGGGTCGGGGTCGCCGCCGGGCTGGCGGGCCGGTGGCGCGCGCCGCTGCCGGGCTGGCGCGACATCCTCGTCCTCGCCGCGGTCGGCGCGGCCATGGGCTGGGTCGTGGGGGCGCTGCTCGACATCCAGGACTGGGTCCCGGTCTACCGCGGCAACCCCACCCTGGGCTGGCAGCCGGGCATGGACGCCGCCACCGCGGCCGTCCACTTCGCCCGCTTCTACCTCCTGACCTCCCTCGCCTACGACACCTTCCGCGCGGTCGGGAACGTGGTCATGGTGGTGGCGCTCGGAGCGCCCGTCCTGGCCGCCCTCTCCCGGCTACAGGCGCGCCTCACGTTCGAGGTGGTGCCGATCGGCCCGTAGACGACAAACGGCGCCTGGATAGCAGCTCCAGGCGCCTGTCGGTGCTTACCCGCGGAGCTCCCGCTCAGCTCCTAGTAAGCCCGGCGTACGCCCCCGCGTCCCATCCCCAGCAAGCGGACGATGAGAAGCAGAACGACGGCGCCGATGAAGGCGATCACCATCGTGCTGATGATCGGGTGCCCGACGATGACGATGCTCCAGTGGAAGACGCCGGCGAGGAAACCACCAAGGAAGGCGCCCACTATGCCGACCAGAACATCGCCCACGATGCCGAGCCCGTGCCCGAGAGCGAGATGGCTAGCCGCGAAGCCCGCGACCAAACCGACGAGGATCCAGACGAGAATCGTGTCGAAATCCAGGTTTACGACCATATGTATCAGGCCCCCTTTTGACTTGAAAACGCCTACGTGGGGGCCTCTACTCAGGTACAGCGATGTAAATTCGGGGCTACTTTCCCCTCCCGAAACCGAAGAGTCTGAGTACGAAAAGCAAGATCACCGCGCCGACGAAGGCGATGATGATCTCGCTGATCACCGGGTGGCCGGTGATGGTGAAGTTGATGTGGAAAACGCTGGCCAGCACTCCCCCCAGGAACGCTCCCAGCACGCCGGCGACGATGTCGCCCAGGAGGCCCAGGTCGTGGCCGAGCGCCACCCGGCCGGCAAGCGCCCCGGCGACCAGGCCGACCAGGACCCAGATGATCACGGTGTCGACGTCGAGGTGGATGTCGATCATGGGGGCTCAGTAAAGCACAGGAGCGTTGAACTCAAGCCGCCTTGGCGGCCAGCTCCTGCAGCGCCACCCCGAGCACCCGGTTGAAGGCGGGGTAGGGGTGGATCACATCGGCCAGCGTCCGCAGCGGCGTGGCCGCCTTGATCGCGAGGATGAGCTCGCCCAGGACCTCGCCCGCCCGGGGCGTGACCAGGGTGGCGCCGACCAGGACGCCACGCTTGCGGTCGCCCACGAGCTTGAGCGCCCCGCCGTGGAAGTCGTGGATGTAGCCGCGCGCGGCTTCGCCGGGGTCCGTCCACGCCGTGATCACCTCGATGCCGCGCTCCGCCGCCGCGGCCGCCGAGAGGCCGACCGAGGCGACCTCAGGATCGGTGAACGTGACCCGGGGCACCGCCACGTGGTCTGCGCGAGCGTCCTCGCCGCGAAGGCGGCGGGCGACGATCTGGCCGTGGTAGTAGGCGAGGTGCGTGAACCCGCCGATGCCTGTGACGTCGCCCGCGCCGTAGACGCCGTCGTGCGCCAGCAGGGTTTCGGGGTGCACCTTGAGCCAGCCGCGATCGGTCCTGGTCAGGCCGGAGGCCTGCCAGGCCTCGAAGTTCGCGCGCCGCCCGGTGGCGATCAGCAGCCGCTCGGCATGCACGGTGGCGCCCGACTTCAGCTTGACCATCACGTAGGAGGCGGCCTTCTCGACCCCCGTGACCGCGTCGCCGACGATCAGCCTGATGCCGTCCGCCTCGAGATGCGGCAAGAGCGCCACGCCGGCCTCGGGCTCCTCGAGCCCCAGGAACTTGGGGGACGCTTCGATCACGGTCACCCTGGTGCCCATCCGGGCGAAGGCCTGTCCGAGCTCGACGCCGATGGCGCCTCCGCCCAGGACCGCCAGCGACTCGGGGCGCTCGGTCGGCGCGGCGGCCTGGCGGTTGGTCCAGTACTGGACCTGGTCCAGGCCTGGGATGGGCGGGATCGCGGCAGTGCCGCCGTTGGCGATCACGACCGCCCGCCGGGCGACGTACTGCTCGCCGCCGACCTCGACCGTGCGCAGGTCGACCAGCTTGCCCTCGCCGCGAACCAGCTTCGCGCCGGTGGCCTCGAGCGCGGCCGCCGGGCGAGTGTCGTCGTGGTCGCGGGCCATCCAGAGCACGCGCTTGGAGACTTTCGGAAAGTCGAGGTCCCAGTCGACGCGCGACGCCGCCAGGGTGCGCGCGCGGCCCGCCTCGGTCAGGGTCTCGCCTGATCTCAGGAAGGTCTTCGATGGAACGCAGCCCCAGTACGGACACTCGCCGCCGACCAGCTCGCGCTCGACCACGACCACGGAAAGGCCGCTGCCCTGCAGGCCGCCCGCAATGGCCTCGCCCGCGACTCCGCCGCCGAGGCATACAACGTCAAATTCCTGCGGCAACTTCTGAACCTCCCTCGGTCGCGTTGTCGGTGGCCGTGCCCGCTCGCCGCAAAGACTCCAGCAGCGACGTGGCGGTGAAAGAGCCTACGTAGTGCTCGCCATCGAACACCGCCGCGCGTTCGTCTGGGCTCCCGAGCGCCGCGGCGAACGCCTCGGCGAGCGTGCTCGTGACCGCCACGCGAGGCTCACCTGCGGGCGGCGCGCCGGTTCGATGCTCCAGCGCCTCGACGTCGACCGTCACCACCGACATGCGGCGGACGATCCGCTCGCGGCCGAGGAACTCGGCGACGTAGTCGCTGGCCGGGCGGGTGAGGATCGCGTCCGGCGTGTCGTACTGGGCGATCTTGCCCTGCATCTGGAGCAGGCAGATGCGGTCTCCGACCATGACCGCCTCGTCGATGTCGTGCGTCACGAAGACGACCGTCTTGCGCATTCGGCGCTGGATGCTGATGAACTCACGCTGCAGCCGCTCGCGCGTGATGCGGTCGACAGCGCCGAACGGCTCGTCCATCAACAGGATCGGAGGATCCGCGCCCAGCGCCCGGGCAAAGCCGACCCGCTGGCGCTGGCCGCCGGAGAGCTGGTGCGGGTAGCGGTCGCGATATTCGCCCGGGTCGAGGCCGACCAGCTCGAGCAGCTCGTCGACGCGCGCCTTCACGCGCGCCGCGTCCCAGTCCCATAGACGCGGCACCGTCGCCACGTTCTGCCCCACGGTCATGTGCGGGAACAGTCCGGTCTGCTGGATGACGTAGCCCATCTTCAGACGCAGCTGCACAGGGTCGATAGTGCTCGTGTCGTGGCCGTCGACGATCACACGGCCCTCGTCGGGGTCGAGGAGGCGGTTGATCATGCGCAGGGTCGTGGTCTTGCCGCATCCCGAAGGGCCGATAAGAACGCAAGTCTGTGCCTCGCCGATGTCCAGGCTCAGGTCGAGCACCGCATTCGCGCCCGTCGCGAACCGTTTGGTTACATGCTCGAGCTGGATCATCTCGGCTCGATTACCGTAATGGAATGACGGCGCCCGTATTCCTCGACGTCGTCGACCCATGGATCAACTGGGACTGGCTTTCGACCCACATGCCCCTATTCCTGACCGCCCTTCAGGACCACGTGACTCTGACCCTGATCGCCGTCGCGGGAGGCCTGGTCATCTCGATTCCGCTCGGCATCGGCGCGCACCGGTGGGGAGTGCTGCGCAACCCCATCCTCACCGTGTCGGGAATCCTGTACACGATTCCGTCGTTGGCGCTGTTCTCTCTGCTCGTGCCGTACACGGGGCTCTCCGGCCTGACCGCCGAGATCGGCCTCATCAGCTACACAGTCCTGATCCTCGTCCGCAACATCCTCGTCGGCCTCGAGGCCGTGCCGCGCGACGTGCTCGACGCGGCCGACGGCATGGGATATCGGCCCATGCGCAGGCTCATCGCCGTCGAGCTGCCGCTTGCGCTGCCGGCCATCTTCGCCGGCCTCCGCATAGCGACCGTCACCACGATCGGGCTGGTGACCGTGGCAGCTCTGATCGGAGTCGGCGGCCTCGGGCAGCTCATACTCCGCGGCCTCGTCGACAACTTCCACACGCCGCTGGTGGTTGCGACCGTGCTGTCGATCGCGCTCGCCTTCGTCGCCGACCTCGGCCTCGCGGGGGCGCAGCGGCTGGCCGTGCCCTGGACCCGGAGCGCCTGAAAGATGTCCTTCCTTTCGAAGGTGATCGCCTGGTTCTCCGACCCGAGCAACTGGCATGGCTCGGACGGCATCCCAACGCGGCTGATCGAGCACATCCAGATCTCGGCTGAGGCGGTGGTGATCGGCGCGTTGATCGCGCTGCCCATCGGAATCACACTCGGCCACTACCGGCGGTTTGGCAATCTCGCCATCAACCTGTCGAACGTCGGCCGCGCCGTTCCATCCTTTGCCATCCTCGTAGTTGCGTTTCAGGTCTTCGGGCTCGGCAACCTTCCGATCATCGTCGCGCTGGCGGCGCTGGCCGTTCCCCCGATGCTGACCAACAGCTATGTCGCGCTCAGCGAGGTCGACGCCGACATCAGGGAGGCCGCCCGCGGCATGGGTTATCGAGAGCTCGCGCAGCTGTTCAGGGTCGAGATTCCCCTCGCCGTCCCGCTGCTGATGGCCGGCATCCGGACCTCGGCCGTACAGGTCGTGGCCACGGCAACTTTGGCCGCCGAGATCGCCGGCGGTGGCCTCGGCCGGTACATCATCGACGGCTACGCGCAGCAGATCTACACGCAGGTATTCGCGGGCGCGGTGCTGGTCGCGCTGCTGGCCCTGGCCACAGAGGTCAGCCTCAGCGGCCTCGAAAGGGTGCTTGTGCCCAGGGGACTCCGCCTGCTCAGAGCGCCTGTCGTCCAGAGGGCGACCACGTTCAAAACCGCCTGAATGCGTGCTCAAGTGGAAGAATCAAGCCTTCCTTGCGGTTGAACACGCGAGTCCGTGGGGCGTTAAGGAGAGGAATTCGATGAACTGGAAACTGCGCTCGGCCTACCTGGCCGTATCGATCGCGGTGGCTGTCGCGATCGGGGCCTGCGGCAGCACGAGCACACCGGCGGCCAAGGGGAACATCACGATCGGCGGTTTTGCGTTCTCGGAGGGCAGCGTGCTGGCGGAGCTGTACGGCCAGGCCCTTCAGCACGACGGCTACACCGTGACCTTCAAGCTGAACCTCGGATCGCGCGAGGTAGTCGCGCCGGCGATCAAGTCCGGCCAGATCGACATGTACGTCGGCTACGCCGCGACCGACCTCGAGTTCTACAACAGCGGCGCCGGCGAGGCCAGCGGCGACCCGATCGCGACCACGGCCAAGCTCAACACGCATCTGCAGTCGCTCGGGCTGGTGGCCCTGACGCCGTCGAACACGGTCGACCAGAACGCCTTTGCCGTGACGAAGGCCACGGCCGCCAAGTACAGCCTCACCAGGCTCTCGGACCTCGCGCCGGTAGCGAGCCAGTTCGTCCTCGGGGCCGGTCCCGAGTGCAAGACCAGGCCCTTCTGCCTGCCGGGTCTGCAGAACACGTACGGACTGCACTTCAAGGACTTCAAGACCCTCGACACCGACGGTCCGCTGACCCGGGCCGCCTTCAAGAACGGCTCCATCCAGATCGGGTTGGTGTTCAGCAGCGACGCGGACCTGAACCAGCTCGGGCTGGTGGTCCTGCAGGACGACAAGCACCTCGAGGCGGCGGACAACGTCGTCCCGATCCTGCGCCAGGCGGTCGCCAGCGACGAGGCCAAGACCGTCCTCAACTCGATCAGCTTCAAGCTCACGACCAAGGACCTGGTGCAGATGAACTCCCAGGTCGAGCTCCTTCACCAGGACGCGGACGCCGTGACCCTCGCCTGGCTTCAGCAGCACAACTTCTCGAGCTAAGTCGAATCTGGGCCGGCCTCACGCGGGGCCGGCCCTTCCAAATCCCCACGGAGGCTAAGCTGTGCGGCTTAGAGGAAGAGGGGTGACCTCCAAGCGCTGGATCCTGACCGCGGCCGTTTTGGGCTCGGGGATCGTGTTCCTGGACTCGACGGTGGTCAACGTCGCTCTACCGCGGATCGGCCGCGACCTGCCCCGCCTTTTCCTCGGCGTCCTCGAGGGCCAGTCGTACGTCTACAACGCATACCTGCTGACCCTGAGCGCGCTTCTCATCCTGGCTGGGGCGCTGAGCGATTTCTACGGCCGCCGCCGGACCTTCATGCTCGGGCTGATCGGCTTCGGCGCCACCTCGGTGCTGTGCGGCCTCGCCCCGAACATGGAGTTGCTGGTCCTGTTCCGCGTCCTGCAGGGCGCGGCGGGCGCGCTGCTCGTTCCCGGCTCGCTGGCGCTCCTCACGGCCAACTTCTCGGGCGAGGAGCAGGGCCGCGCGTTCGGTGTGTGGGCCGGCGCGTCGGGCGCGACGACCATCCTCGGGCCCGTGGTCGGCGGCCTGCTGGTCGACACTGTGTCGTGGCGGGCGGTGTTTCTCATCAACGTGCCGCTGGTGATCCTGGCCGTGTGGGCGGCCTGGAAGCATGTGCCCGAGAGCCGCGACGACCAGGCATCGCCGCACTTCGACTGGCTGGGCGCCGTGATCGTCGCCCTCGCGGTCGGCGGTCTCGCGTTCGGAACGATCTACGGGCAGCAGCGCGACTGGAGCGATCCGATCGGCTACATCGCTCTCGGCGTGGGAGTGGTGGCCACGGTCGGCTTGCCCATCTACCTGATGCGGGCCCCACATCCGCTGTTCCCGCTGAAGCTGTTCCGGTCGCGCAACTTCGCCGTGACCAACCTGTCCACGCTCCTGATCTACGGCGCGCTGTACGTGACCTTCTACTACCTCACCCTTTTCCAGCAGGGCACGATCGGCTATACGGCCGCCGCGGCCGGGCTGGCCGGCATTCCGGGCACCCTCTTCCTGATCTTCCTCTCGGCCCGCTTCGGCAGCCTGGCGGCGAAATACGGCCCCCGGTGGTTCATGGCCGTCGGCCCCGTCCTCATGGCGCTTGGGGTCCTGTGGTTCGCCCGGGTGCCGGCTGACAGCACGCCATGGCGTCTGGAGCTCGGCTCGCCGAGCTCGTACCTGCCCCCCGTGTCCTACCTGGTCGACTTCGTCCCGGGGTCGATCATCTTCGGCGTCGGCATCTGCATGCTGGTCGCCCCTCTGACCACGGCGCTCATGACCTCGGTGCCGGTGCGCAACTCGGGCGTCGGGTCGGCGATCAACAACGCGATCTCGCGCGTCGGCCCCCAGCTCGCGGGCGCGCTCCTCTTCGTGTTCCTGACGGCCAACTTCTACTCGTACCTGGCGTCCCGCCTCTCGGTCAACGTCAACGACCCGAGCTTCCGCGCGTCGGTGAGCCCGCTGAACATTCCTGCGGACCCCCACCTGGTCGCGATCGTGCGCGAAGCCTCGACCTCGTCCTTCCACATCGCGATGTTTCTCGGCGCGGCCCTGCTCCTGCTCGGCGCGCTCGTGAACGCGATCGGCATCCGCAATGCGGCGGCGCTAAAGCCGGCGGAAACGGAGACCACGGTCGAAGAATCCCCGGCGCAGGCCCCTGCGTAGATGGAAGTGCGGGACGACGTCGTCGACGTGCTCGCGGGCTTCGCCTTGTTCGCGGACCTCTCGACTCCCGAGCTGGAGAGCCTGGTCCAGACGTTCGACGAGGCCTGGTTCAACGAGGGCGAGCGGGTCCTGCGTCAGGGCCTGAGCGGCTCCGCCTTCTACGTCATCCTCGACGGCACCGCGACCATCCGGGTCGACGGCGTCGATCGCGGAACGCTGAGGCCTGGCGACTATTTCGGCGAGATCTCCTGCCTGCTCGGCGAGCTGCCGACCGCGGACATCGTCGCGGAGCGCCCGCTGCGCTGCCTGGTGCTGCCCGGTGCCGGCCTCGAGTCGTTCCTGCTCGCGCATCCGAAGGTGATGTACCGCCTCCTCCAGGGCGAGGCGCGCAAGGTGCGCACGACGACGAGGTGGCTCAGCTGACCGATCGTCCGTTTCCTCCCGGCCGCTACCCGGTCTTGATCGTCGGCAGCGGCCCGGGTGCGCTGCAGCTGAGCTATTCGCTGCGCGCTTACGGAGTGGACCACGCGGTCATCTCGCACGATGACGCCCCGGGCGGGATGTTCCGCCGCTGGCCGATCTTCCAGCGGATGCTCAGCTGGACCAAGCCCTTCGCCGGCCACCAGCACGGCTCGGCGGCGTACGAGCGGTTCGACTGGAACAGCCTGCTCGGCGACGACGAACCGACGAGGGCGATCATGCCCGGCGTCATGGACGGCACGTCGTACTTCCCGTCGCGGCCCGAGATGGAGCGGGGCCTCGTCACGTTCGCGGAGCGCGCGGGGATCGAGGTCCGCTATGGGTGCCGCTGGGAGGCGACCCGCCACGAGGCCGGCGAGTTCGCGCTCCAGACCTCCGACGGTGAGTTTCGGGCCGGCGTCGCGGTCTTCGCTGTCGGCGTGGCCGAGCCGTGGCGGCCGGCGGTCCTGAAGCTCGACGGCGTCCAGCAGTACGGCGGAATGCGGCCCGCAGAAACGTATGCGGACCGGCGCGTGTTCATCGTGGGCAAGCAGAACTCCGGCTTCGAGATCGCGACCGGCCTCCTGCCCTGGGCGCGCCAGATCGTGCTCGCCTCGCCGAGCCCGACCAAGCTGTCGGTGGACACGCGCTCGCTCGTCGGTGTCCGCGCCCGCTACGTGCAGCCGTACGAAGACTGGGCGCTCGCCGGCGGCGTCGTGATCCTGGACGCGTCGATCGAGGCGGTGGAGCGCCAGAGCGGCCACTTCCAGGTGAAGACGAAAGCGGCTGACGGGCGCGCGCTCGACTTCGAGGTCGATGACGTGATCGCGGCCACCGGCTTCACCTGTCCGCTGCAGGACCTCCCGCAACTTGGGGTCGCGACGTTCGGCCAGAGCCGCCTGCCCGCCCAGACGCCCTTCTGGCAGAGCGCCACGGTCCCGGGGATCTACTTCGCGGGCACCATTATGCAGGGCTCGCTCGGGCTTCGGAAGCACGGCATCCCCAGCAACTCGGGCGCGGTCCAGGGCTACCGCTACAACGCGCGTGTGCTCGCGCGCCACCTCGCGGAGTCGCGGTTCGGCGTGCGCATCGAACGGCGCCGCCTGCGCACCGATGAGGTCGCGCCGCTGCTGCTCGCGGAGGCCAGCCGTGGACCCGAGCTGTGGCATCAGCGCTCGTACCTGGCCCGCGTGTTCACAGCCGGCTCCGATGGCGGCATGGAGGACGCCGGCATACAGCCCCTCGCTCATTTCGTGGACGACTCGCGGCCCGAGGTGGGCGCCGGCGTCGCGGTGGCGCTCGAGTCGAACGGCCGCGAGGATCCGTATCCCGAAATCTACGTGCGCGAGGGCGGCAAGGTCAGTGAGCACAAGCTGGACCCGCATCCGCTGCTCGACTTCGAGGGTCCCGAATACCAGCGCGAAGCGGCGAGCCTGATCAAGAATCTGCTCGAGCGCGCCCCGGCGCGATCCGTGCAATGAGCCTGCCGAGCGGCACCGTGACGTTCCTCTTCACCGATATAGAAGGTTCGACCCGGCTCATGCAGGAGCTCGGAGATCGCTACGTGCAGACGCAGATCGATCATCACGAGATCCTTCGCGCGGCCTTTCGGAGCGGCGACGGACGCGAGCTGCGAACCGAGGGCGACTCGTTCTTCTGCGTATTCGAGAGCGCGCTCGACGCTTGCGGCGCCGCGGCCGAGGCGCAGCGCGGGTTCGCCTCGCACGCCTGGCCGGGCGGCAAGCCCATCAAGGTGCGCATCGGCATACACACCGGCGAGGCGCCGCTCGTCGGCAACGAATACATCGGCCTCGACGTCCATCACGCGGCCCGGGTGGAGGCAGCCGCGCACGGAGGGCAGGTGGTGGTGTCGGACGCCACCCGCGCGCTGGTCGAATCGAACCTCCCGAGCGGCCTTGCCCTGCGAGACCTCGGGCTGCACAGGCTCAAGGACCTCGCCCGGCCCGAGCGGCTCTACCAACTCGTGATCGAGGGCATATCGGACACGTTCCCCGCCCTGCGCACGCTCGACTCCACGCCGAACAACCTGCCGACCCAGCTGACGAGCTTCATCGGTCGCGAGGATCAGGTGGTCGAGGCGAAGCGGCTGCTCTCGGGCACGCGCCTGTTGACGCTCATCGGCCCCGGTGGCATCGGCAAGACCCGACTGAGCCTGCAGATCGCGGCCGACGTCGTACAGAGCTTTCCAGACGGCGTGTATTTCGTGCCGCTGTCGGCCGTGCGCGACCCCGACCTGGTGCCTTCGGTGATCGCCCAGTCGATCGGCGTGTCGATCGCGGGCAACCGGGCGCCGATCGACGCGGTCATCGAGCACCTGAGCGACAAGAAGGTCCTCCTCGTGCTCGACAACCTCGAGCAGCTGCTGCCGCAGGGCGCCCCCGTGATCGGCCGGCTGCTGAGCGCGAGCCCCGGTGTCAAGGCGATCGCGAGCAGCCGCGCGCCCCTCCACGTATACGGCGAGCAGGAGTTGGCGGTCGAGCCGCTTCGGCTTCCCGACCTGAAGGCGCTGCCCCCGCTCGCGGCCCTATCTCAATTCGAGGCCGTGAAGCTCTTCATCGAGCGAGCGGTGGCGGCGCGGCACGACTTCCAGGTCACCAACGAGAACGCGCCGGCGATCGCCGGGATCTGCGAGCGCGTCGACGGCCTCCCTCTCGCGATCGAGCTGGCCGCGGCGCGCGTGAAGCTCTTCAACCCCCAGGCCCTTTTGGCCCGCCTCGAGACCAGCGTCAGCGTCCTGGGCACCGGCGCGCGCGACCTGCCCGACCGCCAGCAGACGCTCAAGGGCGCGATCGCCTGGAGCTACGACCTTCTCGACGAGCCGGAGCAGCGGCTGTTCAGCCGCTTCTCCGTTTTCGCGAGGGGCGCGAACCTCGAGCAGGTGGAGGCCGTCTGCGGCCCGGCCGAGGAGGTCGGCGTCGACGTGCTGACGGGGCTCGACGAGCTCGCCGACCAGAGCCTGCTGCGGAGGATGCCCGACTTCGAAGAGCCGAGGCTTCTGATGCTGCAGGTGATCCGCGAATACGCCGCCGAGCGGCTGCAGCAGAGCGGCGAGGCAGAGACCATCAAGGACCGGCACGCGGCTGCCTTCCAGTCGCTCGCCGAGATGGCGGCGCCTAACCTGCTCGGCTCCGAGCAGAAGCGATGGTTGGACCGGCTCGAGCTCGACCACGACAACTTCCGAGCGGCTTTCGACTGGTCGGTGGCCCGCGGTGACGCGCCTCGCGCGCTGTGCCTGGGGGCGGCCTTCTGGCGGTTCTGGCAGATCCGGGGCCACCTCCGAGAGGCGCGGACACGGCTCGATGCGATCCTGGCCATGCCTGCCGCCAGGGAGCACCCGGATGATCGCGCGCTGGCGCTCGAGGCGGCGGGGGGCGTCGCCTATTGGCAGGGCGACCTGGACGCCGCCAAGGTCTTCTACGACGAGTGCCTGGAGATTGCCCGAACCATGGGCGACCAGCGGGCGATCGCCAACGCGCTGTACAACGACTCGTTCCCTTTGCTCATAAGCAAGAGCGACCTGCCGCAAGCGCGTAGCCTCCTGGAAGAGGCGCTCGCGATCTACCGCCGGCTGGGTGACAGGGCAGGCGTCGCCGGGTGCGTCTGGGGTCTGGGCCAGGTTTACACCACGCTCGAGGAATATCCTCTGGCGGTCGAATCGCTGGGCGAGGCGATAGACCTCTTCCGTAGTCTCGGCAACAGGTTCGGGCTGGGCTGGGCCCTGTTCGTGCGCTCCCTGCTCGCGCTGAAGCTCGACGACCTGACCGTGGCGCGCGCCACCTGCCTGGAAGCCCTGAAGCTGTTCTCGGAGGCTGACGACGTGACGGGCGCGGTCCTGGTCATCGAAGCGCTTGGTGAGGTCACGCGTCGCGAGGGGGACGTGCTCAGAGGCGCCCGCCTGGCCGGAGCCTCGGCCGCGCATGAGGTCGCCAGTGGCGCCGGCATCAACACTGTGGTCGTGCTGCGCGAAGGTTGGAGAGGAGGCGAGGCGCTTTCGGCCGCCGAGGCCGCCGCCCGCGCCGAGGGCCAGGCGATGACCCTCAAGCAGGCGATCGAGTACGCCCTGGGGCCCGGGTCAGGGTAGGCGATCGATCCAGGCCGGGGTCGAGTATTTCGACTCGACCAGGCGCCGCGCCGCGTCGATCTCCGCGGCTGAGAGCTCGGTCGGCTGGGCCGCGAACGCCGCGGCGAAAGACTCTTCCAGTCGCCTGGTCACCGCGGCGCAGCTGAGCTTCGTGAACCAGGACAGCGGCGACACCTCCTTCTCCGCGCTGCGCACACCGCGCTCCGAGAGGCGGTCGCGGCCCACCCGGATGAGCTGAGCCACGAGCTTCACGTCCATCGAGTGCGCGATCGTCGTGTGATGCAGGACGAAGCCTCGTCGCCTGGCTTGAGCCGCGCCCGCAATCTTTCCCCGCGGCGAGATGATGTCGTTGATCTCGCGGTATGACGCGGGTACTCCCATCTCGACGAACGCCTGCACCGCCCACGCGTCGAGCGCCGCATACGACTGCCTGAAGCTGATGCCCGCGACTGCGCTCGCGGGCACGTACATCGAATATGTGATCGTGCGTGCCGGCTCACAGAGCATGGCGCCCCCGCCGCTCATGCGTCGCGTGATCGTGAAGCCGAGCGTGCGCGCGGCGGGTTGATCGACCTCGTTCATCACCGACTGGTGCGAGCCGATGACCAGCGCGCGCTCGGTCCACTCCCAGAACCTGATCGCCGGCTTGCGGGCCCCGGCGATCACCCGGTCGAGCAGCACCTCGTCCAGCGCCATGTGCGTGTGAGCGGAATGGCCTGAAGCGGGTATCAGTTCCCACTCCAGCTCGCGGAGCGCCGGGCTGTTCATGCGCTCTGCCAGTATTCAGGAACTCATGCAGCGACGAGTTTTGTGGACCCTCTACGGGAGCAACTTCATCACCTCGCTCGGGATGTGGTTCTTCCTCCCCTTGCTCCCGATCTTCATCGGCCGCAAGGGCGGTTCCGCCGCGCTTGTCGGGGCGGTGTTCGCCGCGGGCCTGCTTGCGAACGCTGCGATCCGCTACCCGGCCGGCTGGGCCGCGGACCGGTTCGGCACGCGCGTCGTGATGGTCGGCGCGATGGCTGCGTACGCGGTCCTCTTTCTCGCCTACCTACTGCCGCTGCCGCTCGGCATGTTCGTGGCTCTGCGCTTCGTGCACGGAGCCGCCGCGGGCGCGTTCTGGCCGGCCGCCAACGGGCTGATCGCGGAAGCGACCCCGCCGGTGGGCCGCGGCCGCGCGTATGGCTTCATGCAGTCGACGAACATGGCCGGCATGCTGCTCGGCCCGGCGGTCGGCGGCTTCGTCGCCCTGTTCAATCTCAACGCGGTCTTCGTGATGTCGGCCGTGACGTGTGGAGTCGCGGCGGTCGCGCTGGCGATGCTGCCTCGCGCGCGACTCGAACAGCCCGTCGAGCTTCCGCTGCCCCAGCGCGCGATGGCGATCGCTCGCCGCCTGGTCCCGCTGCTGCTGCTCGGCGCCGGGACTTCGTACATGATCGGAACCTTCGACACGATCTGGCCCCTGTACATGACCTTCCGCGGGGCGAGCACGTTCGCCGTCGGGCTCTCGTTCACGGCGTTTGCGCTGCCCGCGATGCTCCTGAGCGCGCAGGCCGGATCGCTGGGCGACCGCCTCGGCACGCGGCGGCTGATCATCGGAGCGCTCATCGCCACAGCGCTCTTCTCCGCCGTCTATCCCTTCGTGACCTCGGTGGCCTGGCTGATCGGCCTGGGGCTGATCGAGGGCGCCCTCACGATCTCCGGCGCGCCAAGCCTGATCGCGGAGGTCAGCCGGGTCGCGCCGTCTGGGCAGCAGGGACGCACCCAGGGGTTGTTCCAGACCGTGCAGACGGTCATCCAGATCGCCGGCGCGCTGGCGGGCGGTGCGCTTTTCGCGGTCAGCCCGACTTACGCGTTCCTGGCCATAAGCGCCATCTGCCTGGTCGGCGCGGGCACCGGCGTGCTGCCTCGAACCGCAGCCCGGCGTAGGGTGACAGAAGCCCCCACGCGACCCTGATCCACAGGTCTTCAGTCCAGGAATAAGCTCTACTCGGGATGGAGCCGGACGACGAACCCGGATTCCCCGAAGACCCATCGCGAGCCCGGCGCGCCAAGGCGCTCGGCGCCCTGTCGCTGGTGGTGGTGGCGCTTGCGTGCGCCGCGTACCTCCGGCCCGTACCTCAAACAGTTCCACTCGCCCCCGCCGGTCCGGCCGGCTATCAGCTCGACGCGGTCGACTTCGTCGACCCGTCCACCGGCTGGATCCTCGCCGACCTCGACACGTCTGACTTCGCGGTGATGAGCACCCGTGACGGCGGGCGGAGCTGGACGACGCGGCTGGTCACTCCGAGCACTCGGCATGGGGAGTACCTGCGTTTCTTCAACCGCACAGCCGGCGTGGTGGTGTCGATCGGCTCCGAGGCGGCGGTCTTCACCACCCGCGACGGAGGAGTCAGCTGGATGAAGCACCCGGTCGATCCCGCGGACGCGTACGTCGTCTCGGCCAGCTTCGTCGATCCGATGCACGGGTGGCTGCTCGAGTTCGGCCCCGGCACCGACGGCCTGGGGTCAACCGTCCTCGCGCGGACGCAGGACGGCGGCGCTACGTGGCAGGGTCTCGGACCGCCGGTGGCACCCCCGGCGGAGGCCTTCGCGGTGAGCTTCACCGACCCCACCACCGGCTGGCTGGATGCGGTTGCGGCCGGTCCCTACACGTACATGACGTCGGACGCCGGCGCCTCCTGGCGACCGGTCGCGCTGCCCGCGCCGCCGTCCGGGTGGCCGGTCCCGCACGGATCGTTCTTCATCGCCGCCCGCCCGACGCTCGGCAACGGCGTGATCGTGACTGTCGTGAACTCGGCCCACATCAACGGGCGCTCGGCAGCAGGGAGCGCGGTCCTCAGCTATCCGCCGCTCACAGTCCGGGCGTTCGACGGCGGCAGCGCGGTCACATACGTCTACAGCACGTTCGTCGACTCCGCGTCCGATGGAGTCCTCGACATAGTCAACGCCGTCCAGAAGCCTGGCCCAGGGGCGCAGGTGCAGCCGGCGAACCAGATCGGCCTTCGCTCGATGGACGGTGGCCTGACCTGGGCGACCTTCGCGCCGCCGGCTCCCGGCGGGACGATCGGCTACGCCGACGCGGCAAGCTGGTGGTGGGTCGGTCCAGGGCTTCACGCCAGGACCACGGACGGCGGTCTGACGTGGTCGCCCAGCCGGCCCGACGCCGTCGCGGACCCGCTGCCCGGTTCCCTGGTCGTGCTCGATGCGAAGCACGCCTGGGTCAGCGGCCTGTCCGACACAGGTCCGGTGCTGTTCACGACCGCGGACGGAGGCGACCACTGGACCTCGGTGAGGCTGCCTCAGGCTTTCACGTAAGCGATCACCGCGCGCCCCTCGGCCACGACCACACCACCATCCTGCTCGATCGTGGCATGGCAGTAGGCAAGGCGCCGGGTCCGGTGGCGGACGACGCCGCGCGCCACCAGGCGTCCAGGAGACGCCGGCCGGTAGTAGTCGACCTGCAGGTTCGAGGTCGTCGTGGTCTCACCCTCCTCGGCCAGCGTGAAGGCGACCGAAGCCAGGCACTCGTCCGCGAGGGTCGCGATGGCGCCGCCGTGGACGATCGGACCGCGGCTGGTCGGAAAGCCATGACGCTCGGGCTGCATCGTCGCCTCGAGGACGAGCGTGCCGGGCCCGACCTCGACGATGCGCGCGCCGACGTTGGCGATCATTCCGTCCGTGGCCCATTCCCGATAGAGCTCCGGCAGCGCGCGTACGCCGTACGGCGCCTCGCTCATGCGCGCAGCTCTCGATGCATCTCGAGCACTGAATTCGCGGGCTCGTAACCCATCTTCGCGTTGAGGTGGAGGATGGGCGCGTTCTCCGAGTCGTTGGAGGTCTCGACTCGCTCCGCGCCCAGCGCGATGGCCTGCGCGACCGTCTCGTACTTCAGGGCGCGAGCGATCCCGCGGCCGCGGGCCTTCCTCGCCGTGCAGGTGAACGACGTCCAGGGGTTTCCGATGCGCGGCGGGTATCCGATCACCGACATGCCGACGATCGCCTCGCCTTCGCGCGCGATCCAGAACCGGTCCGCCCGATGGCCCGGATGGTCGAACCAGTGTTGCGACCATTCGTCGAAGGTCGGGACAGGCCACGGGACCGTTTTGGGCACATCCTCGGTGGTCTCCAGGTCGAGCTCGTAGAGCTTCTGAAGGTTGTCGGGATCGGCGTCCTGATCGAGCGTCAACAGCCGCACCCCCTGCCGGTGCATCTCGGCTCGCGCCCTTTCAGCAGTGGCCAGGAGCCGTTCGCGTCCGCGCACCAGGTCCAGGTGCCAGGCGCGGTCGCGGCGGATCTCGCGATAGCCAAGGCCGGTAAGCACACGAATGTCCGGCTCGATGTCCTCGCGAATCCGCGTGAAGGACGTCTCGACACCTTCGGATCGGAGCCAGCTCTCGGCGCGATCGACACCGTCGAGATAAGCGGTTTCTCTCCAGTGGTCGGGATGGATGCGAACCCTGATCGAGCCAAACCGGGCACGTTCCTTCAACTCGCCGTGGGTCGCGCTGACGTACATGATCGCGGCGCCATCGTGCTCGGCGAGCCAGCGAGTCGACTTCTCCGCGCCGGGCTCATGCTTCCACCAGAACGCGAGCAGCACGGGGTCCCGCGGTTCATCCGGCGTGACCGCGGTCTCGAGCCCCGCAACACGCTCCACGTCGTCGAGCGTCGCGGCGCGCAAATGCAGCATCGAGAGTGGCTGGGTCATCGATCGAACAGCATATAAGCGCCACCTCCGCACAGGTGGGGAAGCCGGCGCGGCGCCACCTCCCCGCACGCGGGGAGGGTTAATCTCACGCCCATGCGATTGATGCCGCGCGGCCTGACCATCTCGCGGCCCGGGCGAAAGGAGCGCGGCAACCACATCGCGGTCTCGCCCGTGTGCTGGGGCGTGAGCGAGCTTCGCGGGTGGGGCCCTCAGCTCGACGCGCAGCGGGTTCTGCGCGAGATCGCCTCGCTCGGCCAGATCTTCATCGAAACAGGGCCGTCTGGGTTTCTGCCCGACCGAAGCGTGGCCGCCCGCGCACTGCTCAAGCGCCACGGCCTGCGCGTGGTCGCCGGGCCGGTTCGCGCCGTCCTCCACCACCACGACATCCGCGGGTCCGAGCTCGTCCACATCGACGGTCATGCCGCCTGGCTGGCATCGCTCGGCGCGCAGACGCTCGTGCTCACGGTCATCGAGTCGCGCGCCGACGAGCCGTCGGGTGCGGGGCTGTCGAGCAGCGGATGGGCCCACCTCCTCAGCGCCATCGGGTCGGTGCAGCACGTCTGCAGCCTCCACAAGCTGCGGCTGGCGGTGCAGCCGCGGCAGGGAAGCATGATCCAGGGGCCCGCCGACATCGAGCGGCTTCTCGTCGGCTCTGAGGCGGGCGTTTCGATCGACCTCGGCCACCTGGTGGTCGCCGGGGCCGACCCGATCGAGGTCGTCGAGCTGGCCGCCGGCCGTATCCACCACGTCCACGTGAACGACGTCGACCGGCGGCTCGCCGATCAGGTTCGCGACGGTGAGCTGGACTACGCCGCCGCCGTCGGCCGCGGGCTGTACCTGCCGGTCGGCGCCGGCGACGCGGGAGTCGCCGGCGTGCTGGAGGCGTTGGGCCGGGCGCGCTACCACGGTTGGTACGGCCTGGAGGCGGACGCTCGCCTGCAAAGCGTGGAGGACGACCCGCTCGAACCCGTCCGGGCGTCGCTCGAGTTCATGCGTACGCTGCTGCCGGCTTAGGATCGAGGACATGCCGGCTGAAATCGGACGCGATGATGTCAAGAGGCTCGTCCTGCGTGGCGCCCAGCTGGTCGAGGTGCTGCCCGCCGACGAATTCGCGGAAGATCACATTCCGGGCGCGATCAACCTTCCGCTCAGACACCTGGAGACCGAGGCGGGAGTCGTGCTCGACCGTGCGCGGCCGGTCATCGTGTACTGCTGGGATTCGGCTTGAGACATGTCGCCCAGGGCCGCGTGGCGGCTCGAGAGCCTTGGGTTCGCCGAGGTGTACGACTACGTCGCGGGCAAGCTTGACTGGATGGCGGCCGGCCTCCCCACGGAGGGGACCAACGCCGCCCATCCGCGGGCCGGGAACGTGGCGCGCAAGGACGTCCCCACCGCCCACCTCGACGAGCGCCTGGGCGACGTCCGCGGGCGCGCGAAGGAGAGCGGTTGGGACGCTGTAGTTGTCATAAACGATGAGCGAGTCGTACTGGGGCTGCTGCGATCAAAGGAGCTCGACAAGGATCCCGAATCGACCATCGAGCAGGCCATGCGGCCCGGGCCGAGCACGTTTCGGCCCTACGTGTCGATCAAGGAGATGGCCGACCACATGATCGAGCACAAGCTCGAGAGCTCCCCGATCACGACCTCCGATGGAAGGCTCGTGGGATTGCTGTTGCAGAAGGACGCGGTTGGATTGGCGGGAGGCCAGACATGAGCGAGCGGGCGGCCGAGACGAGGAAATGCTTGAGGTGCGGGGCGTCGGTGGAGTCATGCGCGCTGTGCGACGAGCCGGAGTGTCCGGCCATCACCTGCTATCGGTGCATGAGCGTCGCCTTTCTCGATCGGCAGCGACCGAGGGCGACTTCCGCGCCCGAGCCGGCTACCCCTTGAAGTCGGAGGGCGGCCCGGGCGGTAGGTAAGGTGCGGGGTTGACCGGCTGCTGGGCGATCCGCAGCTCGAAGTGGAGGTGCGGCCCGGTCGAGTTGCCGCTCGAGCCTTCGAGCCCGATGGGTTGGCCCTGGGTGACCAGTTGCCCAGCCTTGACCAGGGCGGTCGAAAGGTGCCCGTACAGAGTGTCCAGACCGCCCGCGTGGGCGATGACGACGTAGTTGCCGTACCCGCTGCTCGAGCTGCCGACCAGCGCCACGATGCCGTCGTCCGCCGCGTAGACGGGCGATCCGAACGGCGCCACCAGGTCGATGCCGGTGTGGAAGTGCGGGTAGCCGCCATACGGTGGCTCGAACCAGAAGGTGCTCGGGCCGAACGGCTGCGAGATCTGCGCGTTCGGCTCTGGCCAGATGAACCGGTACCTGGTCGAGTGGCCGGCGCTGGTGCTGATCGTGCCGACGTTGTTGGACTGGCTCCACAGCTGAACCTGCGTCCAGACGGCCTGCATCGCCGCGGCGATGATGGCGTCCTCCTGCTGCTGGAGCATGTCGGTGACCTGCTGTGCGAGCTGGACCGACTGCCGGTTCAGCAGCCACAGCTCGGTACGCGTCTGGTCGATCTTCACTTCGAGCTCGGCCATCGACTTGTCCTGCTGAGCCTGCAGGTCTTGAAGCTGCGAAAGCTCGGCAGCCAGCTGGTCGCGCTGCTTGACCTGCTCCTCGCGCGCGTCCTGCTCCTTCTGGCGCTGCGCCTGGAGGTCCCTGAGGTCCTGGTCGAGGGCGGTCTTCACGTCTGAGGCGCGCGAGCCGGCCACGTTGAGGTCGGCGATCCGGCTCAGCAGGTCGCCCAGGCTCTGCGCTTCGGCGATGACGACCAGCGGAGAGGTCGGAGCGACGTACACGGCCCGCGCCAGCTGGCGCAGCTGCGCGCGCTCGTTGTCGATGCGGTGGCCGAGCACCGCCTCGCGCTCCTGGGCGTTGGCGATCTGCTGGTCGAGGTCCGCGATCTTCTGCTCGACGCCGTCGATCTTGGCCTGCACCGCGGCCTGCTGCGTGGCGTTGTCCTGGAGCGACTGGCGAAGCTGCTGCTGGGCGGCCAGCGCGTCGGCCAGGTTGCTGCCGAGCTGGGCGCGGATCTGGCCGATGAGCGCGATCTGCTGCTGCGGGTCGGCGGGCGTCGTGTCCGCGGAGGCGGCCGCCGGGCCGGCGCTCAGGACGAAAATGGCGAACGCCACCGCTCCGAATATTCGCTTCACGATTCCAGATGCCTGCGCACGCTGAGCAGGGACGAACCTGAGCCGAGTCCCAGCCCCGCGGCGAATACGATCGTCGCCGCCAGGGCGGCGACAGTGATCGTGACGCCCGGCGCGAACTGGCTGAAGGATGCCGATCCCTCCGCGATCCCGGCCAGCGCCAGGGCGAACGTGACCACGCCGGCCGCGGCCCCGGCCAGGCTCCCCGTGATCGCGCCCTCGACGATGAACGGACCGCGCACCATCCACCGTGGCGCGCCCACCAGCTGCAGGATCGTCACCTCGTCTCGCCTCGAGTGAATCGCCGCGCGGATGCTGTTGATGGTCACCGTCACGGCCACGAACCCGAGCAGCGCGACGAAGGCGAGGCCGCCGATGGCCACGCCGAGCAGGACCGCCTGGATGCGCTGGTACGCGCCGCGGTCGTACGACGTCGGGTAGACGGGATCGACGGCCGCGTTGGTGCGGACCATCGCGTCGATCGCGGCGACGTCGTTGATGCTCTTCACCTGGACGTCCAGGCTGGCGGGGAATGGGTTGCTCTCGCTCGAGTCCGCGAGCTGGGGCAGGCCGGGCATGCTCTGCGCGTGCTTGAGCGCGTCGGCCTTCGACGTGTAGTTGACCGAGGCGACACGCGGGTCGAGGGCCAGGCGGTTGCGCAGCGTGAAGACGTCGGTGGCGTCCGCGTCGTCGCGCAGGTAGACGTGAAGCACCGAGGCCTGGCCGGACTCGATCTTCTCCAGGTTGTAGAGGGCGAAGCCGCTGAGGCCGATGAGCCCTGACAGGAACAGCAGCAGAGTCATCGAGCTCAGGGCCGGCGCCGTGCTGCTGAAGTTGCGCGCCCAGTTGCGCGCGGCGCCCTGGAACAGGTAGCGGAAGACGTTCTTGGCCACGGCGGCCATCACGTGCCGGCGCGGGAAACGGCCCTTTACGACCACGCCAGCCACGCCATCCTCCCTGTCTGGCCGGCCGGCTGGTCGCGGACGAGGCGGCCGTCCACGAGGGTGAGGACCCGGCGTTGAAGCCGGGTGACGATCTCGATGTTGTGCGTCGCGACCAGGACGGTGATGCCGAAGGCGGCGATGTCCTCGAGCAGGTCCATGATCCCCCAGGCCGTCTCCACGTCCAGGTTCCCGGTCGGCTCGTCCGCGATCAGCAGCGGCGGCTGGCGGACCACCGCCCTGGCCACGGCGACCCGCTGCTGCTGGCCGCCCGAGAGCTCGTGAGGCAGGGCGTCGCCGCGATCACCGAGGCCGACCGCCTCGAGCGCGTCCAGGGCGCGTTCTCGGGCCTCGTGGTCCGACACGCGAAGATCGCCGACCTGCAGCGCCAGGGCGACGTTCTCCCGGGCGGTCAGCCTCGGCAGCAGCTTGTAGTCCTGGAACACCACGCCGACGCGGCGGCGCAGCTCGGCGACGTGCGAGGCCTTGAGCGAGTGGGCGGCGATGCCGTCGATCCAGACCTCGCCCTTGGTGGGGCGGACCTCGCGGTTGATCAGCTTCAGGAGCGTCGTTTTGCCGGCGCCGCTTGGGCCGACCAGAAAGGTCAGCTCGCCCGGCTCGAGGGCGAGGTTTAGATCGTCGAGGGCGAGCCTGGACCCGTAGGCGCGGGTGACCCCGTTGAACTCGACAATCGGGCGATCAGGCAATGAGCGCGCGAGGATTGGGCGCAATACATCACAGCTAACGAGGAATCGCTTCGATTCCCGTGTTCGCCCGCAGCCAAGGGCTGTAAGTTCTCGTGAATTCTCGCCGCCGTTTCACGGAAGGTCGGAGCGAGGTCGCTCAGATGCGCCGGCCCGCGCCTGCCCAGTACCGCTCCCGGATCGCTCGCTTGAGCAGCTTGCCCGCCGCGTCGCGCGGAAGCTCGGCCACGAAGTCGATCGAGCGCGGCTTCTTGTACCCGGCCAGCCTCTTGGCGCAGAAGGCGATGAGCTCGTCGGCGGTCTCATTCGCCCCAGGCCTCAGCTCGACCACGGCCTTCACCGACTCTCCCCACTGTTCGTCCGGGACACCGACCACCGCCGCATCGACGACCGCCGGGTGGGCGAGCAGCACCGCCTCGACCTCGGCCGGATAGATGTTCACGCCGCCCGAGATGACCATGTCGATCCGCCGGTCGCAGATGAAGTAGTAGCCCTCGCCGTCTCTGTACGCGACGTCGCCGACGCTGAAAAAGCCGTCGTGCATGCTGCCGTCGGTCGCGTCGGGCCAGTTGTAGTACTCGGCCAGCACTGAGTTGCGGACCATGAACTCTCCCGGTTCTCCGTCCGGAACGTCCGTGCCATCAGCGCCCACGAGCCGGATCTCCTGACCCGGCACCGCCTGCCCGCACGAGCCGGGCTTGCGCAGCTGGTCCTCGGGGCGGAGCACGGTGTTGATCCCTGTCTCGGTCGCCCCGTAGAACTCCCAAAGCACCTGGCCGAGGACCGCCTCGCCGCGCACCTTCAGCGCGTACGGGCAGGGCGCCGCGCCCAGGAAGATCGAGCGCAGAGATGACAGGTCGCGCGGCTTCGACTCCTGGGCGTCGAGCAGTCTTTGGAGCAGCGTCGGGGCCATGAAGGCAGTGGTGATCCTGTGGCGTTCGATCACCTCGAGGGCGGCCGCGGCCTCGAACTTCGGCTGGACGACGATCGTCGCCCCAACCAGATGATGCAGGGCCGCGAAAAGGGCGACCGCGCTGTGATAGCCCGGGCCGCACATCAGGTGGATGTCGGAGTCGGTGAGGCCGAAGATCGAGATCATCTGCATGACGTTCTCGACGTTGACGCCGTTTGGCCGCCAGGTGCCCTTCGGATGCCCAGTCGTGCCGGACGTGTAGATCATCGAAGGCGCCAGCCCCGTGATCTCTGAGGCCACAGGCGGAGGCGTTTCGGGGGCGCTCTCCATCAGCTCGGCGTAGGAGAGCCAGCCTGGTGGCCGGCGGTCGCCCATCGCCACATAGCGAACGTCGCCCTTCACGTCGGGCCGCGCGCTCTCGACGACGTCGACGTGCTGATCATCGGCGACCGCCACGGCCGCGCCCGAGTCGTTGAGCACGTAGGCGACCTCGGGACCGCGCAGCCGGTAATTGATCGGCGTCCCGACCAGCCCGGTCTTGCGCAGGCCGTGAGAAACCTCGAAGAGCCGGGCTGAGTTGAAGCCCATGCTCGCCACGCGGTCATGTTTCGTGCAGCCGAGCGCGAGCATCACGTTCGCAGCCTGGTTGGCGCGCCGGTTCAGCGTGTCGAAGTCGATCGATTGCTCAGCGTCGACGACCGCCGTCTTCGTCGGATTAAGCGATGCGTGCACAGCGAGGACGTCGACGTAGTCCACGCCCCAATGCTAGGTGGCTGACGGAGAGGGCGAAGGCGAGCCTCCCAGGCACGGCGAGTTCGACGCGAGCCCAATTGTCGAGGCGACCGGAGGAACGCTGCCGGTGATCACCACCCGGTATCGCGTGCATCCGCCGGCGAGCGCCCAGGTGTCGCTCGCGGTCCAGTGGTGGAAGTTCACGCTCGCGGCCAGGGGCGGGTACTTCTCGAGCACGGCCGGAGTGGCGTCCTGGATCGTGGCGATCGGCGACGCCTTGCTCGAGTCGAACGCCCACAGGTAGACCTTCGTGAGGGGCCTGTTCTGCGAGGTGTCGGCGGCCGCCGGCAGCTTGGTGGCGTCCAGCAGCGCGTCGACGAAGGTCTCTGGGTTGGCCGCCGCCTTGACCCCGCTGAGAGCCCGGGAAGGAATGGCCGCCGACCAGTCGAGCCCCGTTACGCCGGCTGTGCCCAGAAACGTCGTCACAGGCTTGTCGCCGTCCCTGCCGGCGGCCGTGTAGACCTGGATCCCTCCATTCACCGCGATGGCCAGCTGCTTGGCGTCCGGGCTCCAGGCCAGCGAATCCACATGGGGCAGCGTCGAGTTCACGCGCCGAGGCGCCACGGGGCTCGGGCTGGGAGTCGGCTTCGTAGAGGGGCTCGGGCTGGGAACGGCGGTCGCCGACACGGATGGCGAGTCCAGGATGGGGGCCAGGTTGACCGGCTCGATGAGCGCGCCATGGTCGACGAGCGAGACGGCGGCCATCGTGCCGTCGGGGCTGAACGCGACCGGCCCGTCGTCAGTCCCCGGGGTCAGGGGAAACTGGTTGAGCACGCCGAGGTCCGGGTTGAGGAAGTACCACGCGCCCGTGGCAAATCCGCGCACGGCGATGAGGCCGTTGAGGCCGGGGGCCGCGCCCTCGGTGAAGAGAGCGGGCTGCGCCGGTGGTCGGGTGAGGACCTTGATCTGCGTGTCCGGCTGCGTCAGGTCGAGGACGTCGACCTGATAGTCGGTGCAGCAGCCGACGGTCAGGGCGAGGTAGTGCTGGTTCGCGGCGAGCCCGAACGGTCCCTCGCTCTCGAAGTCGGAGGACGCGCCCAGCGGCGCGATCGTGCCGGTGAACGGATCGACCCGGAAGAGCCAGTCATAGGGCACCACACCCGGGCTGCTTCGGCGCTCGGCCGGGCGGTCGTCGTGGATCGCGAAGTAGATCACCGGGTACGGCAGGCCGGGCGCGGGACCCCAGACCGGGCCCGTGACCTTGAAAGCTCCTCCGGCGGGCAGCGGCGCGACCGCTGCGGATTTGCCGGTGAGCGGATCGATGACGCCGACGCTCGCGGCGGACACGTAGGCGATGAGGCCCTGAGTGAGCGCACCGGCAACCGGAGAAGGGCTTGTCACGGCGACGGTCGGCCCACCGCCTCCACACGAGCTTGCGAGCAGGGCGAACAGCACCGGGACGGAGGCGCGGAGAAATCGATGGGTCATGGAGTTGCGCAGCTTATCAACGAGGGTTACCCGGGCAGGGTTCCGGTCGTTGCTCAGGTGTGGCCCGAATCGCGCTTGCGCTCGCGACCGCCGCCATGATCCTGGGGGCCTGTGGATACGGCGACTGCTCATGCGCGCGCGGTCCGGTGGCACCGACCCCGAAACTTGCCGAAGGCTTCGACGTGCTGGTTACCGAGCGCGACCAGGACGTGACCGTGCACGCCGGCCAGAGGATCGAGATCCATCTGCGCCAGCGAACCGGCATGACAATGTGGAGCAACGTGCGCTCCGACGACGAGGCCGTGCTCGCGCCGATCCCGACCGGCTTGCTTGCGCCTCGGGGCGTGACCCTCGCCGCCTTCGAGGCGGTGACAGCCGGCACGGCGAGCATCACGGCGACGGCCGGGGCGGCTTGCTCGCCCGGCCAGGCGTGCCCGATGTACGCGGTCCTGTTCTCGGTCCGGGTGACTGTGGTCTGAGGCGCGGCCGGAAACCCTCGGCGAGAGATTCGGCGATCCAGGTGGCCCAGATTCGGGTGAAGCTCCGAGCAGCGGAGCGAGCGCATCGGGCATGCGTGAGCGAGCAGCGGAGGAGCTGAACCCGAAGATGGGCCGCATGGGCGCCGAAGATCCGTCGAGGGCTTTTCCGGCCGCGCCTCTAAACGGGGGTCAGGTGCTCATGCTGGGCACGGCCCGCGAGCAGGTCAGTGAGCCGGTCTCGCGACGCCGTCGTCGCCACCTCGCCGGAGAACTTCTCAAGCGCCTGACGCGACTTCCACCGCGAAACCGCGACGAAGGTCCCCGCCTCGGAGTTCGAGGTGCACACCTGCGCGCCGAAGCAGCCTTCCGCCTGGGTCGCCCGCTCGGCGATCTTCTTCATCTCGGCGAGCATCTCGTCGCGCTTGCCGTCGGCCGGCCGGTACCGGGACACGTCGAGAACCGCAGCGTGTTCATCCATGGCGCTCAGTCTAAGAAGGCGCTCAGCGTTCGGCGGCGTGCAGCGCTGACGCGATCGCATGCAGCTGCGCTCGCGACGGCGGGCTGGTGTACGAGTCCGGGAAGGTCAGCCCGAACCCGTCACCCGAGTACCGGGGGATGACGTGGATGTGGAAGTGGGGCACGTCCTGAAATGCGACCTCGCCGTCGGCCACGAACAGGTTGACCCCGCCCGCCGCCAGCGTCGCCGCCGATGTCGCCGCGAGCATGCGCGCCACCCGGAACGCCCGCATCGCGACCTGGTCGGGAACGTCCTTCATCAAGACGTAGTGCTCGCGGGGCACGACCAGCATGTGGCCCTGCGTGATCGGCTGGATGTCCATGAACGCGACGATGGCGTCGTCCTGGTGGACGAAGCTCGCCTCCGCCTCGCCCCGAACGATCTGACAGAACACGCAATCGTCAGCCATGGTTGAGCAACAGCTTAAGGAGACGGACCCTGCGTTGTCGCGCTATTCCAAAGCGCGCCTGCGGCACTACTCAGCCGTAGGCGGAGGGCTTACCGCCTCGGGTTCGGGATCCGGACGCGCCGCCGGCCCGAAGCCGTTGGTCGCCATGGACGCCTCGTCGACCGCCTCGGCCTGCACCTCTGCGGCGCCCTCGACCGCGGCCTCGCCGTTGACGGCCGCATCGGCCGGGGCGACCCTGCGGCGCCGCCGGCGCGACCGCCGGTCGCCGCGGTGCGGCCGCGACAGTCGCTGCACCTGCGAGCGGATGCCCACCCTCTGGCAGGCGGTGACCACGGCGCCCACGCCGGCCACCAGCCCCTCCTCCTTGGCGTGCTCGAACAGCGGACCGAACAGCTCGGGGGCGCCGCCGATCACGGTCTTGGAGTCACCGACGATCACCAGCAGCTTCTTCGCCCGCGAGATGGCCACGTTGACCCGGTTCGGGTCGTTGAGGAAGCCGATCGCCGCGCGGTCGTTGGAGCGCACGAGCGACAGGATCACGCCGTCGGACTCGCGGCCCTCGAAGGCGTCCACCGACTCGATGTCGTCAGGTGGCACGATGCCCTTGAGCGCCGACTGCAGCCGGTTGACCTGCGAGTTGTACATCGCGATCACGGCGAGCTTCGCCTTGCGAACGCGGCGGCGAATGATCGAGGTGATGTCCTTGCAGAGCGCGACTTCGAACTCGTTCGCGACCGAGCGCTGCGCGTCGCGGTACTCGTCCTGGGCGCCGGTGTCGACCCACACCAGCTCGCGGTCGAACGGCCACGGCAGCGGCATGCGCGGGTGCGGCGCCTCGTGGATCAGCTTGCCCTCGTAGAAGAGGTCCGACACCGCGCGGCCGATGGGCTCGCGCATCCGGTACTGGCGCGGCAGCATGATCCGCGATCCGGCCGGGACCTTGTCCCAGATCCAGCCGTAGAAGCTGTCGTCGCGGACGAGCTCGTCGAGCGGCTGCTCGATCTTGAAGTTCAGCGCCGCCTCCTCCATCACGGGCGGCAGCTGCTTGAGGTCGCCGATCATCACCCAGCGCTTGGCCAGCGGCATGATCGCGAGCGCCTCGTTGGCGCGCACCTTGTTGGCTTCGTCGAGGATCAGCCAGTCAAAGACCTTGAACCGCAGCCGTGAGTCGATGGAGAGCCGGTTGCACGTGCCCGCGACGAGGTTGTACGGCTCGAGGTCGTCGCCTTCGACCAGCGTTGGGCGGATGCGGCGGGGCACCTTGCCGGGCTCGGCGATCCGGGCCTGGCGTACGTGGGAGAAACCGAGCAGCCGTTCCTGGCCGGTGTCCACCGCGTCGTTGGAGTGCGACGAAAGGAGGATCGAGGCGTTCGGGTTGCGGCCGAGGATACGGCGGATCGACTCCACGATGGCGGTCGTCTTGCCGGTTCCGGGCGGCCCCTGGATCAGGTACAGCTGGCCCGGGCGCATGCCCATGACGCGGGCGACCGCCTCGGCCTGCTCCTCGTTGGGGTCGGGAAGGTGGTGAGCCTTCTTGCCGTCGAGGGTGACGCGCGGCGGGCTACCGAGCCAGCCGGTGTCGGTCAGCTCGGCCGCGAGCGCGCCGGTGCGTGGGCTGCCGATTTGCAGCTGGCGGATGACGGAGCGCTGCGCCTCGAACATCTCGACGCTGGCGGTGGGCAGGACGATGCCCTCGTCGGGCAGCGGGTCGTAGCGACGGAAGCTGACCCAGAGGTTCGAGCCCTGGATGCGCTCGAGCGACATGCCCCGGTACTCGGGGAAGCCGGCCGAGCGCACTGTCAGCGAGTCGATGCCGCGGTAGATCCGGCCGTCGGCGTCGTCGACCAGGTGGAGCACCGCGCGGACGTACTCGCCGCCGCGCATGTCCTCGCCGCACTCGGGACAGTGAATCCCGTTCGCCGTCGGCACTTCGGTCTCGCACTTGGGGCACTCGATCCACTGCTCCGTCGCCTCGTAGCGGCGGACGGCGGCCTCGGCGAGCTTCTCGCGGAAGTCGCGCAGGTGCTCGATGAAGCGAATGGTGGAGTCGAGGATGGGGGCTGTCTTCGCCTTGTCGCGAAGGACGATGGCGGTGAAGCCCTCCAGGTCGCCGTCCCACTCCTTGACGAGCTGCAGCTCCTGGTAGCGGAGCCGCAGCCGGTTCTTCTCCATCTCGTACTCGCCGTCCAGGTCCTGCCAGTCGGTCAGCTCGAGGGCGAGGCCCATCGGGGTGCGCCCGAGCTTGCCGGTGATGAGGGTGGTGTGGACCTGGCCAATGAACTCGAGCGGCTTCTCGGGCTTGGTGATCGTGTAGGTGCCGTCGATCTGCTTGATCTCCTCGAGCATCTCCCGGAGCCTTTCGGCTCCGCCGAACGCCTCGAGGGCTTTGACCTTCTCAGCCGCCGGACTGCCCGGCCGGATGCGGATGCCAAGGCGGCCGGCCTGGATCTCCTCGCCGGGAATCTCGGGATTCCACAGCGGCAGGACGTCGCCGGGGTTGGGCGCGTTCATAGGCAGGATGACCTTAGGTAGAGCCACGTGCAGATTGGGCGTGAATTGAGGTTCAAGTGAGTTCAGAGGGGTCCCACGACGGGACCTGAGCACCCCAACGGGCAGGTCATACCTTACCAGATCGGGCGGTTTTCAAACGAGGAGTGCGCCGGAAGCCCGACGCACCCGCGCGTGCTGCGCTCCTGTTGCACTATTAGCGCGTCGTGTGGAAGAACCGCCTCCAGCCCTACGACCTCTTGAGCGGCGAGGACGTGGAGGCGATCCACGGGCAGGCGATGACCATCCTGGAGGAGATCGGCGTCGACTTCCTCCACCCGCGGGCGCGGGAGATCTTCGGCAGGGCCGGGATGAAGGTCGAGGACGACCGGGTGAGGTTCGACCGGGCCTTCGTCCTCGAGCAGGTGGCGAAGGCGCCGGCCACCTTCGAGCTGCAGGCCCGCAACCCCAAGCGCTCGGTGACGCTCGGCGGAGACAACATGGTCACCGCGCCCGTGTACGGGCCGCCGTTCATCACCGACCTCGAGCGCGGCCGCCGCGGCGCGACCATCGAGGACTTCAACAACTTCGACAAGATGGCGCAGGCCGTCGAGCAGATCCACTGCGCCGGAGGCACGACGGTCGAGCCGGAGGACCTGCCGCTCAGCTCGCGCCACCTCGACATGGTCTACTCGCACATCCGCTGGACGGACAAGCCCTTCATGGGCGGCGTTATCTCAGCCGAGGGCGCGCGCGACACCATCGAGCTGGCGTCGATCGTCTTCGGCGGGCGCGAGCACATAGAAAGGACGCCCGCGATCATCAGCCTGATCAACGTCAACAGCCCGCTGCGCTACGACGACCGCATGCTGGGCGCGCTGCTCGAGTACTCGGACGCGGGACAGCCCGTGATCGTCACGCCGTTCCTGATGGCGGGCGCGATGTCGCCGATGGGATTGGCCGGCACGGTCGCGCAGCAGACCGCGGAAGCGCTGGCGGGCATCGCCCTGGTGCAGCTGATCCGCCCGGGCACGCCGAGCGTTTACGGATCATTCCTGACCAACACCGATATGCAGTCGGGCAGCCCGGCTTTCGGCACGCCCGAGTCGGCGATGGGGATTCTCGCGAGCGCGCAGATGGCGCGCCACTACAACCTGCCGTTCAGAGGCGGCGGGGCGCTCACGTCATCCAAGGGACCGGACGCGCAGGCCGCCTACGAGTCGATGATGACCATGTGGCCGACGGTTCTCGGCCGCGTCAACTTCGTGCTCCACGCGGCCGGATGGCTGGAGAGCGCTCTGCTCGCGTCATACGAGAAGTTCGTGATCGACGTCGAGGCGCTGCGAATGTTCGAGTGGATCCTGCAGAAGGGATTGCCCGTGGACGAGGAAGGCCTGGCGATGGATGCGCTGCGCGAGGTCGGGCCCGGAGGGCACTTCCTCGGCAGCGAGCACACGCTGCGCAACTACCGAACCGGCTTCTACAGGCCCTGGATCTCGTCGACCGACAACTTCGACCGCTGGAACCGGCAGGGAGCGAAGACGGTGGACCAGGTGGCCACGGGGAAGTGGAAGCAGCTCCTGGCCGAATATCCCGACCCGGGCATCGACCCGGCTCTCGACGATCAGCTCAAGGAATTCATCTCACGCCGGAAGCAAGAGCTCGAAGCCTGAAGGATTTCTTCGCCGCGCTTGCGTCGAGCAAGCCGGTGCCGGCCGGCGGGTCGGCGGCGGCGGCGGCGGCCGCGATGGCCGCTGGACTCGTG